>JAEEGL011044120.1_pt1 | contig 61357 bp, 46 predicted proteins | sample 9134231 | NCBI WGS metagenome assembly JAEEGL01 (sample SAMN16246548, study PRJNA631951) | gut metagenome | biome: gut microbiome; feature: rumen; material: fiber-attached | host: Bos | place: Iran: Karaj | collected 2018-10
AAGACGCTAGCCTCTCACGCTGGAATCAGGGGTTCGACTCCCCTAGGCACTACCAACAACAAAACAGACGGGATTATCCCGTCTGTTTTGTTGTTTCTACTTTATTATTGGGGAGTTGAACCCGAAAGGGCAGCACGGTCCGGTGGACCGTTCTGGGTCGAGCACGCCGATGGCAAGCGCAGACCGGCGGATTTGCGTCAGCAAATACGCGTAACTCCCCCAGGCACTACCAACTTAAAACACCCGGTACAGGCTATTGCCGATACCGATCCTTCGGCCTATTTGTGTATCCGCTGAAGGCTAATTTCAGCCTTTTCTGCCAATCCAGACTTCCGATGGGGTGATTGACATCAAAAACAGCCGACTTTATGTGATAATACACCTATATCAGATTTCGGCAGCCTGAGATCTATCAAAATAGCATAAAGCGCATGTATGTATCTTCGTATAAGATGATATAAGCAGTCGTTTTTACCTATGCCAAATCAAATTTTCCGTCAATGACGCTCTGAAAAAACAATTTGACAGAAAACTCTGCGATAGCAGTATGTGACAAAGAGAACCGTCCCCACCCAGTGTCACACTATCTTAGTCCCAGCAGGCTGAGGGCTATGAGCACTTGTCCCGCGTAGTACAGGCTTATATTCGTGTTGCGCAGACTCTGTCTGAATTCGCCTCCGAAGGTGTTCAGTATCAGCACGATGTCGCTGACAAGAAACAGCACAGCTCCTACCGCAAACAGCCCAGTAAAGAGCGATGGCGAAGCTATCAGATTGCCGGCGGCCACACAGTTCAGCAGCATTATGGCCCCTATGTAGACGATGCCGAAAATCTTGAAGGCAGGCTTTGCGGTGATCTGCTTAAATATCCAGATCATCAGAAGCACTGTCAGTATGACGCCGATGACAACGCATACCGGAGTATTCGGACAAAGGGGAAATACGGCAGCAAGATACATAATATGCCCCGTTAGAAATACCAGGATTCCCACCAGAAATATTGGCTGCCCTTTTTCCTTGAATACCATGCGCAGGTTCAGGAGCACATCGGCAACGCAGCCTGTCATAAGTCCGTAAACTATAAGCCTTGCAAGGCTGCCGCCCGGGCTGCAGATGGTGCCGAGGGCGACAAAGCAGAGCGATGCAAGGCCCTTGAGTATCACAGCAGGAACATACTGCTTTTTCGCCTCGATCCTGAGAAACACAGCAGCCAGTACGGCACATAAAATTATCATTGCATAGATCATATGCGGCTCCTTTCCGGCGCTATATCACGCCCAGAGGAATGAGTATTATCAGCAGCAGAGCATCCAGCCCCCAGATGCCGACAAGAAAGCGCTTTCTTGCGGCGGGCTTCATGTCAGGCACATAGTTGCTGGCCAGGAAGAACGGGATGTAGGTGGTGATGAATACGGGCAGCACACCCCACCACCTGTAGACCCAGATGAAGGAATGATTTGAGGTGCCGGCCAGGAAGGATTCGACGAGCGCAAACAGCAGCGCCATGCTGAGAGCCCCTGCAAATCTGCAGCTGATGCCGCCCTTCCCGTCCTTCGCGAAATAACGGCTCCTGCGGTCATCCGGCAGCATCTTAAAAGATATGATTCCGGCCAGGGAGAACATCATCGACAGCTCCCAGCAGACGCCGATCAGCAGAATGTAGGTGGTCGATCCGTTTGATACCGACCACAGCGGGTAGCCAAAAATATGACCGATTATGGCGTTGCAGATCTCGTAGAGCCAATGGACGCCGTAAAGCGCAAGCCCCGCGAACACCGCGTTCCAGTTTTTCTTGTTTATCTCCGACCAGTAGACGTAAAAGACCACGGCCAGGATGAAGATGAAGGTCCAGTTGAAGTTCTCCGTGCTCCTGACCCTGATGCTCTCCACCAGACCTTTTGCCAGATCGGAGCCGTCACCCCAGAATACGAACATGAGTGTGTCCTCCTTTCGCAGATGCTTAAATAATTTATGCTATTGGAGCCGGTCTTGCTGCATCTGTTCCAGAAGCCCGTACTCCCTGTATTTATCCAGGATCGTTTTATACATCAGCCGGTTGCCGAAATACTGCCTGTAGGTTGCGGTCTTTTCCTTGCCCACAGCCTTCAGCTCCTCCATTTTCCGGCTCTCAAACTCGGCCTGACGCCGTATATCGGCCAGCATTTTCTCAAAAGCCTCAAGACGTTCCATAAAAGCCTCCTGTAAATTATCTGTACATTGCCAGATAGGCGGAATCCATGAACTGGCACATGGACAGATTGAGCTTGTCTATTACAGCGTTTCCCAATAAGCCGGGCAACGTGGCGCTTTCAGGGATACTGATGGCCGTCCCAGGCACATCATCCAAAGCGCCCGCAGCCTTTACTTTTCCGGAGCCCGCCACCCGGGATTATTATCCGCTTTTCTTTTCATGCTTAGATCTTTTATTCCTTTTGAACACTTAGATTTATACATCTTCGGGCCCTGCCAAGGACTCCAGAAACTCCCGGATGCAGGCGTTTACCTCCTCCGGTCTGTCCACATTCACATTATGGGCGGCACCCTTTATTATCTTCAGGGGATATCCTGTCTGAGTCGTCCATGCTCTGTTGTACTGCGCGACCTTGCCCGTCCTGTCCTTCTCTCCAAGGATTAACAGGACCGGACAGGAGATCTCAAGCTCGCAGTTATCATCAAGAAAGCCTGCGTAGCCCAGCCCCATCAGATGGCAGAGCTCATTTTTGCTGTAGGGCTCAAGCATCTGCATCATGTTCTGGTAGGATCGGTTGGTAGTGGAGACCTGCCTGGCCATGGCTTTTTTCATCAGACTGAAGGGGTACAGATGAGCCATCCATTCCACCTGCCTGAGTATCCAGATGTCAAACCTCGAATAATAGACGAAGCCATAGGGTGTGCTGTCAAGGGCAACAAAACGGCTTACCCGGTCAGGATAACGCTTTATGAAGGACTGGGTCAGGAAGCCGCCCAGTGACTGCCCGATGAAAATGGCTTTATCCACAGAGTATATGTCCAGGATGCCCCTGATGTATTCCGATGTGTCTCCGAAATCAAATGCCGCAAAAGGCCTTGATTTTCCATGGGCGGGCGTGTCCCAGGTCAGTATGTTGTAGTCATCCTCAAAGGCCCGGATCTGCGCCTCAAACATGCTGTGATCGGCTGTTAGTCCGTGCAGCAAGAACATGGTGTCCCTCTCCGCGTCCCAGCGCTCCGAGCACCAGTAATGGACCTTGCCCTTATCAGTCTGCAGTATCTGTTCTTCCATGCTTGACCTCCGTCAAAGGGGATTTTCTGAAATTCATGAGGGCTGAATAACCGCAGCCAGCCTGATGCGGGTCTACTGAGCCAGTTTTCCCAGCGCTTTGGCTACCTCCCGGTACATCGGAATGGAGGGTGCAGCGCCGGGCCTGGTGACGCTGATTGCGGATGCCATGGAAGCCTGCTGCATTGCTTTCTGCAGACTCAGGCCGCGGCTTAAGGCCGCTATGAAGTAGCCCGTGTAGGTATCCCCCGCACCGGTGCTGTCCACCGCTTTCACGGGGAAGGCCCCCTGCGCAACGCTTTCAGTGCCGGTAAAGGCGATGCTTCCGCGCTTTCCAAGGGTGACCAGCAGCGACAGCCTGGGATATCTGCGGTGCAGTATTTCCCAGACTGCAGCGGGATCCATTTTGCCTGAAGGATTCGGCCTGTCTGAAATGTCAGAGGCATATAGATCGGCACTGTCAGAAGAAGCAGAGGTTCCTTTATCTGCGCCACCGGAGGGAGCAGAGGCGTCTTCATATGATCCACTGAAAACAGCAGAGGTACCCTCATCTGCACTTTCACAAACAGCATTCTGCGATTCGCATATCTGCCGTGCTTCCACTGCATTTACCAGCAGCCAGCTTATCTTTCCCAGGTCCACAGCCTCTACCTTTTCGTTATATGGCGATGGATTCAGAAAGATCTGCATGCCCCGCTCGTAAGCCACTTCCACTATCTGCGGCAGTAGGTTTATCTCGTTCTGAAGCACCAGAACATCCCCGGGACCGAAGCCCTTCAGGGTCTTTTCGATTTGCTCCTCCGTGATGCACTGATTGGAGCCCCCGAAGAGCAGTATGCAGTTCTCACCGCCCTGCTCAACCTGAATGACCGCATTTCCCTGAAGCTCCGGCACCTGCAGCAGCAGATCTGTGTTCACACCGTTTTCCTCCAGCAGCGATTTCAGGCTTTCCCCGCCAGCCCCGATGCAGCCTGCGTGATAAACAAAAGAGCCGGGTTCAACTAAAGGAACGGAGCCTTTTTTATTTGTACAGTCCGGACTGCAAACAGAAGCTTCATTGCCTGCAGCAGCTGAGTCCCCACAGGACGCAGAAACCTCTGCCGTAACCGAATCCTTGCAGGGCGCAGGACCATCTGCCGAAGCTTCACGGCCTGCAGCAGCCGAGTCCCCGCAGGACGCAGAAACCTCTGCCGCAACCGAATCCCTGCAGAACGCAGAACCCCCTGCCGTACATAGCGCTCTGGCAAGGGCGATGGACTGATTCAGACCTTTTCCGCCCGCGTTCACACTCTGCGAAGCAGCGCTAAGGGTCTCCCCGGGCTGAACGAAATGATCCACCTGATACACATAATCAAGATTAAGAGATCCGAAATTCAAAATACACATTTTTTCTGAGTCCTCCGCCCGATCTGGCAATAAACTGCTAAACCCTATCGAAATCTATATAATCTACATAATTATACTTATTGTCAATAAGCGCTCGAGGCGCATAAAACCTATATAAACCGCCCGGTTATGCTGTCTCTACAGGCTTTTATCTCTTCCGGAGTACCGCTGGCAACAATCCGCCCGCCATCTTCGCCGCCTTCCGGGCCCATGTCTATAACATAGTCAGCGCTGCGTATCACATCCAGGTCGTGCTCTATCACGACCACTGTGGCACCGTGGTCTATAAGGGTCCTGAACACCTGAAGCAGCACCTCCACATCCCTCGGGTGAAGACCTATCGTAGGTTCATCGAACACGAACAGGGAATCGGACTGCTGTCGTCCCATCTCGCTTGCAAGCTTGAGCCGCTGTGCTTCGCCGCCTGACAGGCTTGGGGTCTCTTCGCCAAGGGTCAGATACCCAAGCCCCAGATCGCGCAGTATCTCCAGCCTGGGCCTCACTGCGCCCATGTCGCGGCAGAACTCCAGAGCGGTATTTATATCCATATCCATAAGCTCAGGCAGCGACCGTATCTCTCCCCTCTTGTTTGTGTATCTTATGGTTTTGGCCGTCTTGCTGTAGCGGCTGCCTCGGCATTCGGGACAGGGAATGTCCACATCCGGCAGGAACTGCACATCCAGAGAGATCTGGCCGGTGCCGTCGCAGACCGGACAACGGAGCGACCCCGTATTATATGAAAAATCTCCTGCCTTAAAGCCCTTCTGCCTGGCATCAGCGCTCCTGGCGTAAATCTTCCGCAGCTCGTCGTGAACATTGGCGTAGGTAGCCACGGTGGAGCGCACATTGATGCCGATGGGCGTGGCATCGATGAGCTTCACATGCTTTATGCCCTCAGCCTCGATCTTTGTGACATGCTCCGGCAGCCTGCTGCCTTCGCAGTGCGCCTCCAGGCCGGGCACCAGACTCTCCAGAACCATGGTGGTCTTTCCGGAGCCCGACACACCGGTGACAACGGTCAGACGGTTTTTGGGGATGTCGACTTTCAGCGGCTTTACGGTGTGCAGTGGTCCTGTCTCCATGTGGATCCTGCCCTCTGCGAAAAGGCCCGCTGCCGCAGGAGTTTCTGAAGCATGTTTGTTTGCTGAATATTCTGCAGCCGAATGTTGTGCTGCATGCTCTGCTTCCGAAGACTCTGCTACATATTCTGCTGCCGAAGCCTCTGATGCTCCACCTGTCACAGCATCCGCTGCGTTTCCGGCTCCTGTATTCACAGCTTTATTCGCTCCTGCCAGGTACTTCCCAATGGCCGAAGCCTTGTCATTTATAATATCTTCAACAGTTCCCTCCGCGATCAGCCGGCCGCCGGCTGCTCCCGCTTCCGGCCCCAGCTCAATTATCCAGTCGGACTCCTTCAGTATCTGTATGTCGTGATCCACCAGCAGCACCGAATTGCCGTCCGCCACCAGATCGTGCATCACATCATTCAGACCGACGATATTCGCCGGATGCAGCCCGATAGAAGGCTCATCCAGCACGTACAGAACTCCTGTGGTGCGGTTCCTTACAGCCCTTGCCAGCTGCATGCGCTGACGCTCGCCCGTGGAAAGCGTAGCCGAAGTCCGGTCGAGGCTCAGATAGCCAAGGCCAAGATCCATCAGCCTTTTAGCTGCCTCAAGATAAGACTCACAGATGTTTTTCGCCATCTCCCGCATCTCTTCGGGAAGCGAATCGGGTACGCTGCTTACCCAGGAAACGGACTCCTTCAAAGTCATTCTGCAGGCATTGGCCAGGGAAATGCCCTTCAGCCTCGGCGCTCTCGCAGCCTCCGAAAGCCTGGTCCCGCCGCACTCCGGGCAGGGTTCCTCCTTAAGGAACTTCTCCACCCTCTTCATGCCCTTTTCATCCTTGACCTTGTTAAGCGCATTCAGCACCGTGGCAGTGGCGCTGTAATAGGTAAAATTCAGTTCCCCAGCCTGGCTGCTCTCGGAATTCTTAGGCCTGTAGAATATGGTCTTTTTGACCATGGGTCCGTCATAAACTATTTCTTTTTCTTCATCCGTCAGATCCCTGAAGGGAACATCAGTGCGGACACCCATAGCCCGGCAGACATCGGTCATCAGCGACCACATCAGGGAGTTCCAGGGTGCCACGGCGCCTTCGTCTATGGAGAGGCTTTCATCCGGCACAAGGCTGCTTCTGTCCACAGTCCTTACGGTACCTGTGCCTCCGCAGCACTTGCAGGCGCCCTGAGAATTGAAGGCCAGCTCCTCCGCGCCGGGGGCATAAAAATGCTCCCCGCACACCGGACAGACAAGCTCCCTGCCCGCAGCCACGTCTATGGTCGGTTCCAGATAGTGACCATTGGGGCAGCGGTGGCTTGCCAGCCTTGAATACATAAGGCGCAGGCTGTTGAGAAGCTCCGTGCCCGTTCCGAAAGTGGAGCGTATCCCGGGCACAGAAGGACGCTGATGCAGAGCCAGGGCGGCAGGAACATAGAGCACCTCGTCCACATCAGCCCTTGCAGCCTGAGTCATGCGGCGCCTTGTATATGTGGAAAGGGACTCCAGATATCTTCTGGAGCCTTCCGCATAAAGCACTCCAAGAGCCAGGGAGGACTTACCAGATCCTGACACTCCTGCTATGCCAACTATTCCGTTAAGCGGGATATCCACATCGATGTTTTTCAGATTGTGGACCCTCGCTCCCCTCACCTCAATTTTCTTTGGTTCAGATTCCTTCATGTATCCCGAGCCTCTGCTTTCTTCGGTACAAATTCCTCTATGTATCCCGCATCTCACATTTTTCTTCAATTAATACTACTATACGGTTCCTGAAAAGTAAACCTAGCCTTGGCGACGGTGATATTGCATGTCAGGAAAGTTTATTTCGCAATTTTTCCACCAAATAATTATTTCTCCCCGTTTGGTGATACAAGAGTAAACAGAACTCGAGTTCATTTTCCACCATAATACCAATTTAGCTCTTTTAGGTGAGATTTTTTAGGAATAGTTACGCATATATTTGCGATAATCTCTGGAAATGAAAGGGGTTCAAAACTATATCTTCTGATTAATAGTGTATTTTTCAATGAATTTATATCACCATTTTTGCTATTTCACATGACGTGGTGATACTGACTGATTTTACCCTGCATCATTTGTACCCCCATTTCTTTATTATCTTACTTTTGGTGATAACCCAAGGAAAAACAATGAAAACCACCCCGCCGAAATCCTTCACATCAGCTCTTTAGCGGCATTCGCAACTCTTTTGCAAGTCGGCACAGCTCTTAGGAGCCATTCTGGACTCTTTTGTAAGCTAGAGCAGCCCTTTAGAGCCTTTCTGGACTCTTTTGTAAGCTAGAGCAGCCCTTTAGAGCCATTCTTCTCATGCTTTTGCACGTTGGAAAAGCCTTTTAGAAGCATTCCAAATTTCTGCAAGACAGCACAGTTCCTAAAGCCTTTTCGAACTCTTTTGCAATGAGCAGCAGCCCCTGAGCGCCATTCTGAGCGTTTTTGCAGGCCGGAATGCATATTTCCTCAGAAACATGCTAAAAGGCTCTCAGAATGCCTCTGAGAGCCTTTTAAACCGATATAAAACTATGCGCCAGCCTGACACGTTTTCTTTTCGCCTTCGCCAGCCGCCCTTTTCAGCCTCTATAAAACTACAGGGGCAGGAAGAACTTGATCAGGAAGATTACGGACAGGATGTAGGTCAGCAGAGAAACATCCTGGGACTTGCCGGTGAAGAGCTTGATTGCGGTATAGCAGATCAGGGCAAGACCGATGCCGTGTCCGATGGAGCTGGAAATAGGCATGGCCAGCAGCATTACTGTTACAGGCAGAGTCTGGGAGATGTCATCGAAGTCGATCTTCTTCAGATTTGCCAGCATCAGGATACCTACATAGATCAGCGCAGAGGAAGTAGCTGCTGCGGGGATGATAGCCGCGATGGGCGCGATGAACATGCACAGCAGGAACATGATGGCAGTGGTCAGAGCAGTCAGACCGGTGCGGCCGCCTGCTGCAACGCCTGCAGCGGATTCGATGAAGGTGGTTACTGTGGAGGTACCTGTAACGGAACCGGTAATGGTGCCGATAGCATCGGAGAGCAGAGCTTCCTTCATCTGGGGCATGTTGCCGTCCTTATCAAGCATGTTGGCTCTGGAAGCAGTGCCCACCAGAGTTCCGATAGTATCGAACATGTCGATGATGCAGAAGGTGATGACCAGTGTGATGAGGGTGAACCAGCCTACCTGAGCGAAGCCTGCGAAGTCCAGCTTGAACAGCGTAGTGTTGATCATATCGCCGAAGGGCGGCACGAAGGATGCGCTGCCGAGGCTTGCGAAGGGGTTGCTGTGCAGGAAGATGCCCTGGCCTGCCCAGTTAACGACAGATGCGAACAGCATTCCGTAGAGCACAGAGCCCTTTACGTTCTTGTGGTCCAGAGCCACTATCATGAACAGACCTACGAACATGGTCACAACGTTAAGGATCATGACTGCATAACCGCTTCCCATGGCATCCTTTGCAGAAGCTGCGGTCAGAGCGCCGAAGAAGTCTCTCATGGCGAAGAACGGGCCGCCGGTCTCGGAATAGACGCCTGCATTGGAGCCGAAGCCGATGTTCATCAGCATGAGTCCGATGGAAGGCCCGATGCCCAGGCGGACGCCCAGAGGAATAGCTGCCACGATTTTTTCGCGGACATTGAAGATGGACAGAACGATAAACACAACACCTTCAACGAAGATGATCACCAGCGCGGCCTGGAAGGACTTCAGATAAGTGAAGCCTGTGATGGCCGCAATGTTGGAGACCACAACTGCGAAGAAGCTGTTCAGACCCATGCCGGGAGCCATAGCGAAAGGCTTGTTGGCCAGCAGAGCCATGCAGAGAGTACCGATAGCGGAAGCTATGCAGGTTGCCATGAACACGCCGTTCCACAGGTCCTGACCCATGGCGCCGAAGCCGGTCAGAAGGTTGGGGTTGAGCGCGATGATGTAGGCCATGGTCATAAAGGTGGTAAGACCTGCCACCACCTCGGTGCGTACCGTGGTCCCATTCTCTTTCAGACGGAAAAATTTCTCCATACTGTAAAAACTCCTTTTCCTTAGAATGTAATATGATTTCTTCCTGATAAAAATCAGACAATTAAGTATAGCACTATTTCGGACTTATACGTCAGCTTTTTTAAACAAACTGAGGGAGCTTACGGAATAGTCCGAAAGCTCCCCTGAGGTGTGATGTTTATTGTTCAGTTTAATAGATGGGAACGGGCTTCTTGTCCTTAGGTATGAAGCATTCCTTTGCGTACTCCCTGCCATTCAGGTTTTCCTTAAGGTCAGCCTTGGCCTTTTCGATGAGCTCGGGCTTTTCCAGCATGTCCAGAGCGATGTTTGCCATGATCTGGGCTGCGATGTTCATGCCCTTGTGGGCGACGGCGCTCTTGCCCTGAGCGGTCACATTCCAGCTGTGGCCTGGAGTGCCTACGGCCCATGTGGGCACGGAGATCATGGATGTGGGGACCACCCAGCTCACATCAGCCACGTCGGAGCTTGTGGGCTTATCCTCTGATATCTCAGTGGGTATGAGCTCCTTTTCGTCAGGAGTCGAACCTGCTGCCACGAACTTCTTTATGTAGTCCATTTCCTCGTCGGTATAGCTTATGGGCATGAACTCTTTGATGTTCTCCCTTGCCACATCCGCCAAAGTAGGATTGTCGATGAAGGAGGAGAAAGCGGAAACGATCTCGGGTTCCTCCACCTCGGTCTCTGTCATGTAAGCCGCTCCGACTGCCAGCCTCTTTACTCTTTCGAACATTTTCTTGAGCTCGGTGTTGTCCTTGGCGCGGACCACGTACTGTGCTTCGGCATAGGCCTGGACCACGTTAGCTGCAAAGCCGCCGGAATTGGTGATTGCGTAGTGGATGAAGGTCTCCTTCTCCATGTGCTCCCTCAGGAACTGGGTGCCGATGTTCATCAGCTCCAGAGCATCCAGAGCGGAACGGCCCTTTTCGGGAGCGCCTGCGGCGTGGGAAGCCACTCCGTGGAACCTGAAATTGGATATGAGTATGGATTTGCCATCGTGAGTGATGCCGAACTTTGTGGAAGGATGCCAGTTGACGCAGAAGTCCACGTCATCGAAAGCACCTCTGTGTATCATGTAGACCTTGCCTACGCCGCCCTCCTCTGCCGGGCAGGAGAAATACTTCACAGTCCCCTCGAGGCCGTGAGCCTGCAGATATTTCCAGAGAATATAGGCGGTCTCCATGCCGCCGCAGCCTAAAAGATTGTGGCCGCAGCCATGGCCGGGAGCTCCCTTGGCCACAGGGTTCAGGTGGTCTTCGTCTGCGCACTGGGAAAGCCCGGGAAGCGCATCCAGCTCGCCAAGAATGCCTATAACGGGCTCGCCGCTGCCTGCTGTTGCAATAAAAGCGGTATCCATGTCGGGGAGCATGCTTATCTCAAAGCCCAGCTCCTCCATTACCTTCTTTGCTGCAGCGTGGGACTTGTGCTCCGTGAAGTTGATTTCAGGGGTGCTCCAGATCTGATCTGAACACTCCTCAAAAATGCTCTTGTACTTTTCCGATAATTCGGCTATTTCCTGCCTTTTCATATTCAGTTCCTCCATTTGTATGAACTCACGTTCACTAAAATCTTTGAGAAAAAGTATACCACTTTTACGAACTAAAGCAACAGAAAAAACCTCCGGAGGCTTCCGGAGGTTTTGATATCGCTTAATGCTTTTTAAGCCGGCTCTTTTTACTATGCTTTCTTTCCGGCTCTTCTGATGGCCTTGCCAATCTCGAAGACAGGAATCGTGAGCAGCGCCAGTCCGATGGAGATCATCAGCTCTTCGGTCTGGAAGGTGCCGGGATGGATGCCGAAGACTGTCTGCAGTCCGGGCATGTAGATGGCGATCAGTGTAAAGATTATGGTTATGATGGAAGCGCCGATCAGCCACCAGTTCATGTTCTTCAGCATGTGACCGGAGAAGATGGAGCCGGTGCGGGATCTCATATTGATAGCGCAGAACATCTCCGCAAAGTTTACGGTCAGGAAAGCCATGGCCATTGCATTCACGCAGACATTGCCGCTGAATACGCCCTGCAGAGTTCCGAACTCAAGATGGTAGCCGATAAAGTAGGAGGCCAGCTCGATGATGGCAAGGAATACGCCCTGCCATACCATGTCGAAGCCTGCGCCGCCTGCGAATATGCCGTCGGAAGAGCTTCTGGGCTTGCGCCGCATGAGATCGCCCTCTGCCTTTTCCATACCCAGAGCCAGGCCCGGCAGGGAGTCGGTGACCATGTTGATCCACAGCAGATGAACCGGGCTCAGTATGGTGAAGTTCAGGAGTGATGCCATGAACATGATTATGACTTCTGCCATGTTGGTGGAGAGCTGGAACTGCAGCACCTTCAGCACGTTGTCATAGATCTTTCTGCCCTCTTCCACCGCATTGACGATGGTGGCGAAGTTGTCGTCCGCCAGAACCATGTCTGCAGCGCCCTTGGTAACGTCGGTACCGGTGATACCCATGCCAACGCCGATGTCTGCAGCCTTGATGGACGGAGCGTCGTTGACGCCGTCGCCTGTCATGGCGGTAACATAGCCCAGAGTCCTCCAGGCCTTTACAATGCGGGTCTTGTGTTCAGGCTGAACTCTTGCATATACGGAGTACTTGGGAACGAACTCCAGCAGCTCTTCGTCGCTGTACTTGTCCAGCTCGGCGCCTACAACAGCCTGGTCGGCATCGCTGATGATGCCCAGGTCCTTGCCGATGGCCACGGCGGTATCCTTGTGGTCGCCGGTGATCATGATAGGTCTGATGCCTGCCAGACGGCACTCTTCGATAGCATCGTATACTTCAGGTCTGCAGGGGTCGATCATGCCTGTAAGACCGATGAATACCATATCGTGCTCGAGATCGTCTGCTTCAAGGCTTTCGGGCATGGTCTCCCAGATGCGGTAAGCTGCGCAGAGCACTCTCAGGGCTCTGTCTGCAAAGGCTTTGTTGGCCTCGAGCGCTTCATCCTTCAGCTGCGAAGTCATTGGAATGGCCTCGCCATCCTTCAGATAGCCGGTGCAGCGTGAGAGCAGCACGTCAGGCGCGCCCTTTGTGAACTGGATATAGTAGTTGTCCGCCTTGTGGATGGTGGACATCATCTTTCTCTGTGAATCGAAGGGAGCCTCGCCCATCCTGGGACGCTCTGCTTCCAGATCGTACTTGGGCATGCCCAGCTTGTTGGCGTAATTGACAAGAGCAGCCTCAGTGGGCTCGCCTATGGATTGAGTCTCGCCCGGACGGATCTCCGCATCGGAGCAGAGAGCCATTGCGGTGGCCAGCAGCTTTTCGTCGCTGCCGTAGAAATCCACAACGGTCATCTTGTTCTGAGTAAGAGTACCGGTCTTATCGGTGCAGATGATCTGGGTGCAGCCCAGCGTCTCAACTGCGGTGAGCTTGCGGATCAGAGCCTGACGCTTGCTCATGGCGGTGACGCCTATGGACAGTATAATTGTAACTACTGCGGGCAGGCCTTCAGGGATGGCTGCAACTGCCAGAGCGATGGCTGCAATAAAGGTATTGAGAGCGGAATCGCCCAGCAGGCGCATGGAGAACTCCTGATTGCTGAATACCAGGGATTCTATCAGACCTACAGCAAATACTATCACGCAGATGGCAAGAACCAGCTTGGTGAGGAACTTTGAAAGCTCTGCCATCTTCTTCTGAAGCGGGGTCTGCTCTTTTTCTGCTTCGGACAGCGCATCGGCGATCTTGCCCATCTCGGTGTCCATGCCGGTGGCGGTGATTACCGCTCTGCCGCGGCCGTAAACCACTGTGGAACCGCTGTAAAGCATATTCTTGCGGTCACCGAGAGGCACTTCAACGGTCTCGTGGCACATCAGCACATCTATTATCTTGCTTACAGGCACGGATTCGCCTGTAAGAGCGGATTCTTCAGCCTTAAGGCTGTGGCCTTCTATAATTCTGCAGTCCGCGGGAACCGCATCGCCTGCTTCCAGGATAACCACATCGCCAACCACCAGGTCTTCGCTCTTTACGACTACCTGTGCGCCATCGCGCATTACCTTCGAGGTGGCGGCCGTCATTTCCATAAGAGCATCCATGGCGGATTCCGCCTTGCTCTCCTGGACCAGACTCATTACGGTATTGATTATAACTACTACAAGTATTACCAGAACGTCCGCGAAATCGCTGATCTTAAAGCTTCCGTGGGCTTCCAGTACCGTTACCACCGCCTGAACGGCAGCAGCTACGATAAGCATGATTATCATCGGATCCGCCAGCGATTCGATGAATTTCTTCCACAGTGGCTCTTTTTCCGGCTCCTTCAGCTTGTTTTTGCCGTCCCTTACGAGCCTTGCATCGGCCTCTTCTGAAGTCAGACCGATCTCGGTGGTGTTCAGCTGCTTTATGACCTGATCCCACTCCTCGTCATAAAAGCGGCCGGCTTTGATTTCTTCGCTCATAAAAATCTCCTTTAGACTCTGGGCGTTCTTCTGCAAACAGCCCGATTTCCTGATGTGCCGGGGGCATAAATAAAAAGACCCGCGGCAAGCAATTGCTGTGCCTGAGTCTCACAATTTAAAGCAAGCCAGACTCTCTAATGAGCCGCGATTGTTGACTTGCTACGCAAAAGCGCATGTTACTCCCCAACAGGAACGTGGTATTATAACATGCGCCGTAAAAGTATTCAATACTAATTTGGGACTGTATCCTTGTTTATTTCTATCAGCCTTGGCGGTCTCTTCTTCTGAGCTTTTTCATAACTATCCGCAGTATCATAAACGCGCAGATCACCGAATTAGCTATATATACGCCGTGAAGCGTTTCCGGCCGCCCAAGGAGGAACGCTATGGCAAGGCCGCCAAGAAAGCCGGCAATAAGGCCGGGGCCGACGCTGTCCGCTGCGGAGATCGTAACGGAAGCGAGCGCGATGGAATTAAGAACTGCGAGACCGGCTATGCAGAGCAGCGTACAGAGTCCCAGAAGAGCGCCATTCACATGAACAGTCATATTTTTCTGCGCGCCTGCGCCTATACCCTTATAGAACCAGGCGACCGCGCAGACACCTACAGCGCATGCTATGCCAAGCAGCTCATATGTTATTAAACGGCTTTTGTTATATGGAGCATCAGCCTCCGCTAGTTTCTCTGCTTCCTTTATTGTTGCTTTTTCCTGCTTCCTTTCTTCAGCCTCTCTCCTTCTTTCCGCATCAAGCAGAGCCGTTGCCTCATTGTTATAGCTGGCAAGATCGCTATCGGAATCACATAATATAATTACCTGCTGTAATAGTTCTTTAGCTTTTTTTGTATCTTTTTCGACACCATCTCCATTAAGGTAACTCTTAGCCAGCGCCAAAGTGTTTCTTATGCTTTCATAAAGCGCTTTTCTTGCCTGTAATTCTTCGTTCGAAAAGGCACCGGGTTTCTTGAGGTTTGCCTGTCTTAAGAGCTCCACAGCTGTCTTGAGGTTCTTTTCCATGCCGATTCCATACAAATTGCATCTGGCCATTTCAGCCATAGCATCAGCAGATCCCAAAAATGCTGCTCTATCCAGCAGTTTTATGCCCTTTTGAGTGTCCTTATCAGTACCTATTCCATCAAGATAGCACCGACCCAGTCTATACATGGATTCTGCATGATTTTTATTTGCAGCCAGTTCAAAGAAAATACGTGCCTGGCTGTTATCAGCCTTTGATAAATGCTCCATACCCACTTTATACAGGATATCCGGGTCCTGATCAGGAACGGCAGCTTTTGCATAAGCCAGCTCTTCCGCTTCCTGCTGATTTTTTGCTTCGAACGGTCTGCTCATATCAGCCTGAATACGAAGCGTCTCCCCGGGCTCTATGCTCATATCTTCCTGTTTACGAAGTATATACTTGAAATAATCAAAATCTTTTTCGTTTTCTATCATCGCAATGCCTCACCTTAATTTCGAATCCAAATGTCCCTGTTTTAAGCCTAAAACTCCGAGAGCTTCCATGTCTGCTCGGTATGTCCAAGATAATCCCTGTAGTTTACGATATCCGCAGCCTGATCGAAGCTGAAATTGCAGACTGTCACAGAATGCACCGCAGGATCGTATTTCAGGGTGCTTCTGTTGATCGTCTCATACTCGTCCGGGCCCACATAATCCACTATATCCTGCAGATCCTTAAGGCTTGCTGTTTTTGGATCCAGCAGATTCATACCCACATTAGCCTTCCAGTCCCTGAACAAGGAGTTGCCCATCCTGCTGTGGGGCAAAGGCGCGTAAGGACCTGTCTTATAGTGATTTGCTCTGGCATAGCGCTCAGTGATAGGCGTCACATAGAGCCGCTCCAGATCCTTTTCGATGTTCAGAGCAAAACCATTTTTGGTATCTATGACATTCATGCTGAAGGGCTTTGCCACCGTGCATCGGGCAAGTCTGTACATGACATCGGCTGCGTCTTTCGAATTCATAATATCCCTCTGCATTATATATCTGGAGATATAGCCGGGCTCAGTACGCTCCGGGTATATGGAATTGCTGGCGAATACCAGCCCATTGCTGTTGAAGCCTGTGGTGCTGCCCAGGAGCTTGCCGGCAAAAGTATAACCCGCGAACCAGCTGCCATCCGGTCTGGTGTACTTGATGACTGCAGTGTTTTCGGGACTGTAGCCGTAATCGTCCTCGTTGTGGGACAGCAGGAAAGTGCCGTCAGGCTTTTTGAGGATCACGGTAGTGCAGCCGGAGGAAAGCTCCCTTATGTCCGGAGAAAGCAGCAGAATTCCGGTATCCCGGTCTATACCCGCTCCATCGGCTCTTCCATAGATTTCATCCAGCAGCGCCGGATACTCCTTTGCCAGGAAAGCCTTTGCCATCTCCACATAATCAGCCGCCCTGCGGTTGTCCTTCAGCATTGCTGCAGACTCATCCGCCAGCCCGCCAAGACAGTCCTTAAAGAACTCTCCTACCTGAAGACCCAGCTCATAATCGGTACCTTTTGCTTCAAAAATCTTCATCGGACTTACCTCCTCCGAAAAACTACTGCACCAGGTTCCTCACCCAGATGCGCTTTTTTATCATTATCGTCCCAAGACCGCTCTTTAAGAACTCCAGGCCCTGGATTATCGCATAAAAAGGAACTATTCCAAGATTCGTGTGACGGCTGATGAACCATGCCACAGGCACATAAAAAGCCCAGATAAAACCGCTGTCGAAGACAAACATTACCCAGGTACGGCCGCCGGACCTTAAGGTGGCGTAGCAGCAGGTTCCGTAGCAGATCAGCGGCAGTGCGCAGGATGCAACAAGAAGCAGCTGCCTTGCGAGGTCCTTGATTGCATCAGTCGTATTGTAAAGGTTCGGGATATACGGGGTCACCAGCGCCATAAATACGGCGATTACTGTACATATGGCTACCGCAAAGGCTATGCACTGCTTGTCTTCCTTAACCGCACGCTCAAGATCTCCCGAGCCCAGCACCTGTCCCACATTTATTGCGACCACATCCATCAGGGCGAAGCTTACGCAGAAAAAGAGCTGGGTGATGTTGCTGCAGATATTCATGGCGGAAACCACCTGAAGTCCGAGCATGGAATAGCTCTGAGTAAGGAAGGCCTGGCCGAAGGACCAGAGCATCTCGTTTATGAGCATGGGAAGGCCCAGCTTAAGGGATGCCTGAAGCACTTTCTTTTCGATTTTAAAACTGCTGTAAAGGCCCTTGATATACGGGCAGCGCTTCGTGTGAGTGTGGGCATAGATGACAACTATAAGCATCTCCACTATTCTGGAGAGTACCGTGGCATATGCTGCGCCGTTTACGCCAAGCGCCGGCGCGCCGAACTTGCCGAAGATAAGAATGTAGTTGCCCACAAGGTTCACGAAGACCGCAACCAGCCCGGCCACCATAGGAATGAAGGGCTCTGAGCATTGCCGGAGGGTCCCCGAGTAAATATCCTTTATTCCGAAGGGCAGCAGTCCTATCATCATTATAGCGATGTACTGCTGGGCGTAGCGGAAGGTTGCGTTCACATCCAGTCCGGCTTCGCTCTCGTGGAGGTAAAGGCGCAGCAGAGGATCCCTGAAGCCTGCATAGATGGCAAAGCTTGTCGAAAGAACAATAAGAACGGCCAGCAGTTTGATCCTGTGAGTGCCTCTTACGCCTTCCATGTCCCTGTTGCCGTAGTACTGGGCCGTCAGAATGCCGGCTCCTTCGTGGGCTCCGAATATGCAGATGTTCACCACAAAAAGGAGATGGTTTACAATAGCCACCCCACTCATGGGTTCTGTACCGACCTGCCCAACCATAAGATTATCAAGCAGGTTGACAAAATTAGTTATTACGTACTGCACCAGCATCGGCACAAGAATACGTATTATTTTCCTGTAAAAGGCTCTGTCGCCTATAAGATCTCTCATATTCACCTCACTGTTTATATTCTATAGCCCATTCATAATAAAGTCAAAGGTAATAAAAGAGCTGCCCGCATAAGCGGACAGCTCTCTGTCTGTTTTAATCAGCCTTTGCTTCAGACTTTCAGTTAAAAATCCGGACTACTTATCTCCGAAGATATTGAATCTTTCCTTGGGGCTGTAGGAGGTGTGGAGCAGCTTTTCAGCGATCTCGCTGCCGGGCTTGCCCAGGAATTCCTTGTACAGCTGCTGGATCTGAACGTTGTCGGAGGAGACGCGCAGTTCCTGCTTGACATCTTCGTCATACAGAGCCTTCATGCGGAGCTTTCTGTAACCGTCACCCAGCTTGCCGTTCTTGATCTTGGAAGGAACGATGGGCTGGCCGCCGCCATTGATGCAGCCGCCGGGGCAGCCCATAACTTCGATGAAGGTGTACTTGGAGGTGCCGGCCTTGACCTGCTCCAGCAGCGGCTTTGCAGCGCTCATGGAGGAAGTGATGGCGATCCAGATCTTGGTGCCATTCAGGTCGATCTCAGCTTCCTTTACGCCCTCAAGACCTCTGCAGGCCTCAAAGTCTACCTTCTCCAGCTTCACGCCGTCCAGCTGCTGCTTAACGGCTCTCAGAGCTGCTTCCATAACGCCGCCGGTGGCGCCGAAGATAACGGCTGCGCCGGTGTAGTCGCCGAAGAGATCGGGATCGAAGCCTTCATCGGGCAGTTCGTTGAACTCGATGCCGCACATCTTGATCAGCCTTGCGCACTCTCTGGTGGTAAGAACTGCATCAACATCGGGATAGTCGCCGGTCTCGCACTCGGGTCTCTGTATCTCGGACTTCTTGGCAATGCAGGGCATGATGGATACTACGAAGATATCCTTAGGATCCACATTGTTTCTCTGTGCCCAGTGGGTCTTGATCATAGCGCCCAGCATCATGTGAGGAGACTTGGAGGTGGACAGATGCGGCAGCAGTTCGGGATATTCGAACTCGATGTATCTGATCCAGCCCGGTGAGCAGGAGGTGAACATGGGCAGGCATCCGCCGTGGGTCACTCTCTCAAGCAGCTCGTTGCCCTCTTCCATAATGGTAAGGTCAGCGCCGAAGTTGGTATCATATACTCTGTCAAATCCGCAGCGGCGCAGAGCAGCAGCCATCTTGCCGGTAACTGCAGTGCCGATGGGCAGGCCGAATTCTTCGCCCAGAGCAGCTCTTACAGCAGGAGCAGTCTGTACGATAACGGTCTTGGAAGGATCGTTCAGAGCCTGAACTACCTTGTCGATGTCTTCCTTTTCGTGGAGAGCGCCGGTCGGGCAGTTGATCACGCACTGACCGCACTGCATGCAGTTTACATTTGCGAAGCTGGTGTTGTATACAGGAGCCATGATGGTGTTGAAACCACGGTTCTCCAGGCCCAGAACGCCCAGTCCCTGTACCTTGCGGCAGGTCTGGATGCAGCGCTCGCAGAGTATGCACTTGGTGGTATCGCGGACGATGCCCCAGCTGAAGTCGTCGTAGCTGGCAGGGGTCTTTTCGCCCTCGAAGCGGTTGTTTCTGATGCCCAGCTCCTCAGTCAGAGTCTGCAGCTCGCAGTTCTGGTTTCTGATGCAGGACAGGCAGTCCTTGGAGTGGTTGGAGAGAAGCAGCTCAACGGAATTCTTTCTTCCCTTAAGAGCTCTCTCGGAGTGGGTGAATACTTCCATGCCTTCGGTTACCGGTGTGGTGCAGGCAGAAAGCAGTGTTCTTGCTTTTTTGACTTCTACGAGACATACGCGGCAGGAACCGGATTTGTTGATGTCCTTCAGGTAGCACAGTGTCGGGATATTGATTCCGGCATTGGTGGCGGCCTCAAGAATGGTCATTCCGGATTCAGCCTGTACATCAATGTTGTTGATCTTTAAATTGACAATTGCCATGACTTATCCCTCCTGTTACTTTCTGATGACTGCGCCGAAGCGGCATGTAGCAAGGCAGCTTCCGCACTTGATGCACTTCTCCGGATCGATGACGAAAGGCTCCTTGCCGGGAACGCCGCTTATAGCGCCGACCGGGCATGCCTTAGCGCACATGGAGCACTTTCTGCACTTGTCGGGATCGATGCTGTAGGAGAGCAGATCCTTGCAGACGCCTGCGGGGCACTTCTTGTCAACGATGTGCGCGATATATTCATCGCGGAAGTACTTCAGAGTGGAAAGTACGGGGTTGGGTGCGGTCTGACCAAGTCCGCACAGAGCGGTATCCTTGATCTCGTAGCAGAGCTGTTCCATCTCGTCCAGCATCTCCAGAGTGCCTTCGCCCTTGGTGATCTTGGTGAGCATCTCCAGCAGTCTCTTGGTACCTACACGGCAGGGTGTGCACTTGCCGCAGGACTCATCTACGATGAAGTCCAGGTAGAAGCGGGCTACGTCTACCATGCAGTTGTCCTCATCAAGTACGATCATACCGCCTGAACCCATCATGGAGCCTGCAGCGATTAGGTTTTCGTAATCGATAGGAGTATCCAGCTGAGCCTCGGTGAGGCAGCCGCCGGAAGGACCGCCGGTCTGAACGGCCTTGAATGCCTTGTTGTTGGGGCAGCCGCCGCCGATCTCGTAAATGATCTCGCGGAGAGTGGTGCCCATGGGGATCTCAACAAGACCGGTGTTCTTGATCTTGCCGCCCAGAGCGAATACCTTGGTGCCCTTGGACTTTTCGGTACCGATGGAAGAATACCACTCTGCTCCGTTGAGTATGATCTGAGCCACATTGGCCAGAGTCTCTACGTTATTGATGCTGGTGGGCTTGCCCCAGACACCGGATACTGCGGGGAATGGAGGTTTGGGCATGGGCATGCCGCGCTTGCCTTCGATGGAGGCGATAAGAGCTGTCTCTTCGCCGCATACGAATGCGCCTGCGCCCAGTCTTACTTCAAGATCGAAATCGAAGCCGCTCTCGAAGATGTTCTTGCCAAGAAGGCCCAGCTCCTTAGCCTGCTCGATTGCGATGTTCAGACGCTTTACAGCGATAGGATACTCAGCTCTGCAGTAGATGTATCCCTGGTGAGCGCCTACTGCGTAAGCCATAAGGGCCATGCCTTCGATGATGGCATTAGGATCGCCTTCCAGGATGGAACGGTCCATGAACGCGCCGGGGTCGCCCTCGTCTGCGTTGCAGATTACGTACTTCTCATCGCCGGGCTGATCCGCCTGGAACTGCCATTTAACGCCTGTGGGGAAGCCTGCGCCGCCGCGGCCGCGAAGTCCGGATGCCTTGATGACATCGATGACTTCCTGCGGGGTCATGGAGGTCAGAGCGGTGCCCAGAGCTTCGTAGCCTCTCATGGCGATGTATTCATTTATGTCTTCGGGATTGATCTTACCGCAGTTTCTCAGAGCGATACGCTGCTGCTTTTCGTAGAACTTGATCTTGTCGATGTCCAGGATCTTCTCGCCGGTGTTGAGGTCTTCATCGCTCAGCTCCAGCTCTTCGACCTTACGGCCTTTGAGCAGGTGCTCGGAAACTATCCTCTCTACGTTTTCGGGCTGAACGTGGCAGTAGAAAACCTTGTCAGGATATACTGCAACGATGGGGCCCTTCTGGCAGAGGCCGAAGCAACCGGTCTTTACTACGTTGATCTCATCCTTGAGACCGTACTGTTCGATGTATTTTACGAAATTGTCGTAAACTTCCGCTGATCTGCTGGAGGTACAGCCGGTACCTGCACAGCACAATACATTAGCTCTTATCATGGAACTAAACCTCCCGTGCTCTTACAGAATCAACTGTATATTCTTCAACTACATTGCCCTTTCCGATGTGCTCCTCCAGGATCTTTGCAGCCTTTTCAGGGTCTACATGCACGTATGTGGTGTGGGAACCATCCTTGCCGAATACTTCGACGATGGGTTCGTAAACGCACATTCCTATGCAGCCTGTCTGGGTAACTACGCAGTTGTAATCCTTCTCCGCAGTCTCCTCTACGAGCTTGTTCAGGACGGGTCTTGCTCCGGCAGCGATACCGCAGGTAGCCATGCCTACTACTACACGGTAATCCTTGCCTCCTTCGCGCATCTCAACCTTTTTTAAGGCCAGCTCGCGCATTTTCTTCAGATCTTCCAAACTCTTCATTCCATGCCCTCCTTCGCATGCATGACGCCTTCATTTATGTACTCCTTTATCCACAGCAGTATCTCGGGTTCCAGAAGGCTTACGCCATCCAGCTCCTGCCTTACCTGTTCGGATAAAAACTCAAAATTGCCATTATCTGTTGTGTAATAAAATTCGAGATCGACGTTTTCGTCTGCCTGTATGACATACATTATCATCTCGCCAAGGTCTCCCATCGGCGGAGCGTCGATGTGATCCTTCTGTATCGAGGCTCTGACTGTGGTCCCTACTCCGACTGTGCTTTGGATATCGAAGCTTCCGCTGCACTGTTCGGTCAGTCCCTTCATGAAGGCTACCCCCAGCCCTACCTTGCGGGTCTTCCGGCTGGTGGTGAAGGGATCTGTTACTTTTTGGACCATTTCGGGGCTCATGCCGCACCCGTTGTCCTCCACCTCTATATCGATCCTGTTGTCATGCTCACTCTCTCTGATCCTGAGAATAACTCTTCCGGCTTTGGCGCCGACGCTGTTCATCAGTATCTCCAGGGTCTGCATGGCAAGATCCTGCATCATAGCACATCACCCCACAATTCTTTTATTTCGTCATGAGTGATGATATTTTCCGGCTCGGATATCTCCACCAGCCTGTGCGCATCGGAATCGATGAACCAGTGAGTGGAATCTGCCTTTATCCATGGATGAGTTTTGATTATCCTCTGCATCTGGTCCGGAGATTTGATCTCCAGCCCATCGTAGGGAAGATCCATGGGTATGAATCCGAGCTGCTGCGTTACGGAATTAGCTCTGTCAAGCACGTGAGCCAGGATGGCTCTGCCGCCGAAGCTGTGAATGGCTTCTACGCATTCCTCCAGGCTGGCGCTCAGGGACACAAGAAGAAGTCTTTCTTCCGTGCCCACAGGCTCGTCCTTTTCGTCCAGCAGAAGTTCATTCCCGAAATAATCCGGTCTGTTTGGTATGCCCGGCATGTGTTCGTCTATCCAGGGCTGAAGAGCTTCAGCCTTTTCAAGATCCGGGAACAGTGCCAGCACATGAACTTCTTCGCTGCTTTCCAGTTCCGCTCCGTAAAGCATTTTTATTCCGGCCTCAGCCGCCGCCTTGCTTACGGATCTGAGCTGACGTGTGGAATTGTGATCCGTTACCGCAATAATATCCAGGCCTTTTATGAGAGCCATGTTGCAGATATTATTGGGCGTCATCTCGTCCTCCGCGCAGGGAGACAGACAGCTGTGAATGTGAAAGTCGTAAAACATCAGATTCCGAGTTCCACAAGCTTTTTGGCGCTGGCATAGACCGGTATGCCGCTTTCGAGAACGGGAAGCCCCTCCTCCTGCGCCTTTGCGATAACCTCTTCGGGAACATTGGCGTTATCAGCTATGATAACGCAGGAGAATTCCCTCAAGACTGCTACCGCTATTACATTCATATGTACCTGAACCGTTATCCAGGCCTGATCAGGCTCGCCGTTGCCCATGACCCAGCTGAGAAGATCGCCGCAGTAAGCGCCGTTCACTTCCCTTTCCAGGCCTTCAGCACCGGTTATGCATTTCCATCCTGTTTTTTCTATCAATTCCTGTACATTCATTCTTTATTTCTCCCTCGCCTACTCTGAAGAATAATGCAGTCGTCAAGTTTTCTGTTGCCTTTTACGATCTCCTCCGCCATGATACGGCAGGTCTGCATGCCGCAGGCGCTGCAGTCGTATCCCGGCAGATGCTCAAGCTGTTCGTTGACCTTCTGGAAGAAAGCCATCTTTTCCATAAAGCTGAGAGACTCTTCTTCTGTGATCCTGAATGCATCTGAGTGGAAATCCTCTATAGGCCAGTCCGCAGGAGGCTTGCTCCTTTCTGCAGTAAGGGCGTCCATATTGTGCTTTACTATGTAGCCGTTGCCCCAGAGCAGATGCCCTCCCACGCAGCCGTTGAAACAGGGGAACAGATGTATGAACCTGAAGGAATCAAATATGCCGAACTCTTCCATGTCCAGAACATCGTTGACCTTGTCAAAACCGTCTGCTATCAGATCTGTCTGTTTCTGCTGCACTAGCGTGGGGCTTGTGGCCTGAAGACCTTCCCTGCAAAGGGTGACGGGCAGTCTGCCCTTTCCCAGATTTTCGCTTATAAGAGGAAGCAGATCCACAGATGCCAGAGCATGGTCCACTTCGAACTGAGGATTGTCATAGGGATGCTTGGCAAGCAGAAGCTTTGCTTCGCACTCACTGCAGTAGAATATTCCCACATTGCCCTTGTCCTTATAGAGCTTTCTTGCCTGCTTTGCCGCAACCTCACTGGGATAGTTCAGAGGCAGCACATGATCCAGAAGCATTGGATAACGGGTCTTAATCAGCCTGTTTATTACAGGACAGGTTGACGCTATGGCAGTATCCATCTCACCGCTTTCGGCACGTTTCCGCATTTCCTGCATCAGCTGGCCTTCAGTTCCGGTTATATCCTCTACCACATCAAAGCCCAGCTGCTTTATGGCGAAGAACAGCTCTTCCGCAGCCTCCAGGCCACCGCACTGCATTATCATGGCACTTGGAACCAGACACACAGTAAAGTCATAATCCTTTATTGCATCAAGAGAACTGCCTTTTGCCATGAGGCTTTTGTAATGGCAGGCGCGCATGCACCTCCCGCAGTTCAGACACTTGGATTCGTTGATCACGACCTTTCCGTCCACCATCGTCAGTGCCGATGTAGGACAGGTCTGAACGCACTTCATGCAGTGTCCGCAGTTTTCAGGTTTGTAATTGACTACAGTCTTATTTACCATTATCCGACCACGAACCCTAAAGTAAGGGTCGTTCCTTTCTCCGAAGTTATGATATCGAATTCATCCGATACCCTTTTGATGTTGGGCAGGCCCATGCCTGCGCCAAAGCCCATGTTTCTGGCTTCGTCGCTGGCGGTCGAATAGCCCGGTGTCATAGCCTTTTCAATATCCGGTATTCCGGGGCCATCGTCCCTGAATACCAGCTGTATCCTGCCATTATCGAAAACGTCCATGATGATAGTCCCGCCGTAGGCATGGATGATCATATTGATCTCCGACTCATAGCTGGCCACGGAAATGCGTCTGAGCACAGCAGAAGGAATGCCTATGGTGGACAGCGTCTTTTTGATGTCCGAGCTGACCTTCCCGGCTCTGGCGTAATCGAATCTGATCACGGTGTATTCCTTGTGCAGAACGCTGTTACTCATTGATCTCACTCAGTCCTTTTTCGTAAAGACGTCCGCAGGCTTCGTACATGGTACAGCTTGTGGTGTACAAGTTAAGCCCGCTGTCACGGCCCATCTCAAGAATCTCGTCGCTGAGCTGCTTGCCTCTGACAAAGAGTATGGTATCAATGTCCAGCATTTCGGCTGTCCGTAAGGTCTGCACATTGGCAAGTCCCGAAATCAGCAGCGTGTCTTCAGGAGATGACTGTATCATAGCCAGCGCGTCGCTCATAAGATCGGTTGCAAAGGCATACTTAAAATCCTTCTCCAGAGCTTCTTCGCCGGAGAGGACAAGCATCTTTGCATCCAGACAACTGACAATATCCTTGAGTTTCATTATGCGACCTTTTCTGCGTCGATTATGGCCTGGATCTCCTTTTCAACCTTCTGGGGAGTGCAGTTTCCTACTACTCTGCCGTCGATTACGACTACAGGAGCAAGACCGCAGGCGCCCAGGCATCTGGTAGCATCCAGAGAGAACATGCCGTCAGGGCTGGTGCCGTTGATCTTGGCTCCGGTCACCTGCTGTGCTATCTCTATCAGCTTCTGAGATCCCTTTACATAGCATGCCGTACCAAGGCATACATTGATAACATGCTTTCCCTTCGGCTCTGTTGTAAACTGCGCATAGAAGTTCACAACGCCGAATACATCTGCAACACTGGTACCTGTTGCTTTGGAGATCGCTTCCATAGCTTCGTAGGGAATGTAGCCCAGTTTGTCCTGGATATCGTGCAGCATCACGATAACGGGGCCGGGCTGTCCTGCGTACTTGGAGACGATCTCGTCGATGATTTTGATGGATTCTCCGTTAAGTCTTTCCATCGTTGATCCTCCTTTAAATAATAACTATCTATAAATGTCTGCATGACTTTTTATATTCACTGTTACGTTCAAAAACACGGAAAATACGAAGTCCTTTCCCGGGACCACATAGAATCCTCTAAACATAGTTTATATTGAGATTGTTAATAAATCAACAATACTTTGATAATAATTAGTATTCAGTTATAAATATCGTATATCAGCCATTTAAGGCATAAGAAAACCCCGGACGATGTATTTGTCGTCCGGGGCTGTTTCTTTTGTCTGAGAGCCTTTTAAGGGCTCCTGAGATGCTTCAGAATGCTTAGCTCAGCTTTCGGTACTTTTCAGTCCTTATGCCTTTGCCTGCTCTTCCTTATCCTCTTCGTCCTTAGTCTTGCGGGACTTGTAGGTCAGGAATGCGTCTCCTCCGAAGTATGCTGCCATCAGCAGTGTCCACTTGTCGAGCAGTACGGGTACCTGAGTCATATCTTCGGTAAGGATGAATGTGATTGCGGAGGCGACTGCTACGGCAACTCCTGCCAGGCGCAGATTCCTCTTCTTCTTTTCTTCCTTCTCCTTGGCTTCCTCAGCTTCCTTCTTCTGCTCCGGAGTCATTGCTCTGGTTGCTTCTTCGTCTTCATCTTCCTTCTTCTTCTTGAAGATGTAGGCTGCTGCTGCGGAGAGTGCTGTTCCGATGGACAGTACCAGGTTTGCTACTGCCCAGCCGCCCTTTGCAGGTTCGGGTTCCGGTTCCGGCTGGGGTTCCGGTTTGACCGGTTCAGGTGTTACCGGTGCCGGTGTGAACGGAGTCAGCGGAGTCTCATTCTCGTCATCCTCTTCCTCGACTTCCTCTGCGGGCTCGGGCTCGGTCGGAGTAGTCCTTCCGGTGTACGGTACGTAAGGAGTGAACGGAACTACATTGTCGTCCTCGTCCTCTTCCTCAACGGGCTCTTCGATCGCGGGCTCTGTAGGCTCGATAGCCGGTTCAGTAGTCTCGATTGCGGGCTCAGTGGGCTCTTCGATTGCAGGCTCTGTAGGCTCGATTGCGGGTTCAGTAGGCTCGATCGCGGGCTTTGTGGGCTCAACTGCGGGTTCTACTTCTTCGTCGTCATCCTGGCGGGCATTTACTTTCAGCTTGCCGTTCACATAAGTGATCTCGTAGGCTGCAGTTACATCTTCCTTTGTTTCAGGTGCGTAGATCTTTGCATCGCTGGGAACGTTGTCGCTCTCGCCAACCTGAGTTTGGGAACCTGTTACGGTTACGGACTCGATCTCGTGACCTTCTGCCAGCTCGCCTTCGGTGAGCTCCCAGCTGTCCTTGGTAAGAGCTGTGCCATTGTAGGTCTTGCTTGCGCTGTCAGCGGTGATGGTGATCTTGATAGCCTCGGTGGTAACTGTATCCTCGCCGGTTGGATCGATGTTTTCGTTTCCGAACTCTACAGAGACTTTGTTGTCATAAGTTCCTGCCTTAATGTCGTCAAGAGTGACTACATGAGTTGCAGTGGTTTCGATTGTAACGCCGGGCCCAACTTTCTCGAATGTGTCCTGAGCAAGAGTTACACCGGACTTCTCAATTAATTTGATATCCTTTGCTTCGTCGTAGATATTTCTTACTTTGATGGTCCAGGTGATAGTGTCGCCGATGTGGTAGACCTTATCCTTTTCAGAGTTCTTGGTTACTACCAGCTCGTCGGGTACAGGATCTTCGCCGTCGCCGGTGCCGTCGGTTACTTCCAGAACGCCATCCACATAAGTGATCTCGTAGAGCTCTGTTACATCCTTGCCATCTGCAACGATCTTAGCATTGCTTGCTACGCTTGCGCTGGTGCCGACCAGAGTCTGAGAACCGGTAACGGTCACGGACTCGAGAGTGTGGCCTTCCGCAAGTTCACCTTCAGTTATTTTTGCGCCGGTTACGGTCAGTGCTGTGCTGTCGTATACCTTCTTTGCGCTGTCAGCGGTAATGGTGATAGCGGTCTTGGTGGGTTCGACAGGAATGGCTTCAGTTACCTTCAGCTTGCCGTTCACATAAGTAATCTCATATGCTGCAGTTACATCCTTCTTGTTCTGAGGATCATAGATAGTAGCGCTGGGTACATTGTCACTTTCGCCGACTTCAATCTGAGATCCAGTTGTGGTGATTGTCGGCTCATGTCCTTTAAGGAGTTCGCCTTCGGTGATGCTTGCTCCGGTAGCGATCAGTGCAGTACCGTCATATGCCTTTTCAGCGCTGTCAGCAGTGATGGTGATCTTGATAGCTTCAGTGGTAACGGTCTCGTCGCCTTCGCCGGGATCGGTCGGTACGTCGGGAGCGGGGCTGGTGCCGTCTGCAGTTGCACTGTTCTTGATGCTTCCTGCGCTGACGTCAGCTTCTGTTACTTTGTAAGTTGCGGTGATCTCTACGCTTTCACCGGGTTCAAGAGCATCGATGCTGATGTACTTGCCATCAACGAAGTAGCTCTGATTCCTTTCGATCTCTACGCCATCCAGATCGTCTATAACCTGAATATCGGTAATAGTCAGGTTACCGTCATTGCTTACTGTGATCTTGTAAGTGATCACTTCGCCGTATACGTAAGCTTCGCCGTTTGCGGGTGTGGAAATGGCTTCCTTGGTAACATTCAGGCTGGGCTTAGGATCTTCGGTCGGAGTTACGATAGATCCGGGAGAAGTCGGAACTTCAGGATCATCGGGATCGGGGCTGGTGCCTTCTGCAGTAGCTTTATTGGTTACGCTGCCGACAACTATGTCATTCTCGGTCACGGTATAGCTTGCAATGATCTCTACACTGTCTCCGGGTTTGATGGAGTTGATCAGGACAGAGCCTGTTTCACGCAGTGTATAGCTATCACTTTCCTCGATCTCAATGCCTTCGAGCTCATCTGTTACTATCACATCAGTGATGGTAACATTGCCATCATTGGTTACTGTGATCTTGTATTCGATCGTGTCTCCCAGCGCATATCCGGAAGTCGGGGTCTCACTGGTGGTCTCCTTGGTAACGGTCAGATGGCCATTGGGTTCTTCTGTGATAACAGCTGCAGTTGCGGTCTTTTCTATGTTGCCGACTGCTGCGGTCACTGTGTTGGTGAATCCGCCATTGAGGAGGTCAGCTTCAACGATTATGTACGATGCAGTGGTCTCGATAGTAGCGCCGGGTGCAACGTTTTCGAATGTGCTCTTTGCAAGTTTCACGCCTTCGATCTCGCTGAGTGTGATGGTCTGAGCCTCATCATAAATATTGGTTGCTGTGATGTTGAATGTTACTTCATCGCCCAGTGAGTACGGACCCTGATCAGCTTCCTTGGTTACTACCAGATCATCATCAACAGGCTCCTTATCATTAGGACCGGTACCATCGGTTACAGTCAGTTTACCGGCTACATAATTGATAGCATAGTTGGAAGTTACATCTTCCTGCCCCTGTGTGATCTTTGCACCACTGGGAGTATTGTCACTGCTGCCTACCAGAGTCTGTGAACCGGTTACGGTTACACTATCTAATGTATCTCCATCGACCAGGTTTTCAACAGGTTCTATAATATTGCCATTGGTAAGGGGCTGTCCGTCATAGACCTTGCTGTCAGAAATTGCAGTGATGGTGATGGGTCTGGCTGTGATAGTCAGAGCGCCGTCAGTTACATAGATGTCACTGGCATTGAAGTTGCCTGTTATGTCAGCGCCAGTTGCATCCTTGATGTTGTAGCTGACAACTTTGTTGGCTACTGTGCCAACATTTACGGCACTGCCGCTAACTACGTATTCTACGGTGAAGGCAAAGTCTGTAGGAACAGTAGTTACTACTGCTACAGGACTGGTAAGAGCCTCACCATCGTAGACCTTGGAATCGCTTACCGCAGCAATGATGATCTTTGCATCATTCGGAGTAATGGTCAGAACGCCATCGATATAGCTGATATCGTAGTTACCTGTTACATTCTTGCCGGTAGTATCTACAATAGAAGCATTTGTTGCGATAGCTGCAGTGGTGCCAACATCAGTGATCGATCCTTCCAGAGTGATGGATCTAATGCTGTGTCCATCAAGGAGTCCACTGTCTGTGGTTCTGTCAGCTACTTCATAACCTGCAGATTCAGCAGTAAGCGGGGTTCCGCTGTACACCTTGTTGGCATCTTTTGCTGTAATGGTTACAGGTCTGGGATTGATGATAACTGTTCCGGTAGCAGGTGCTGCCTGAATATTATTATCATTGATAGATACTGTGACCTCATATCTGCCAACTTCTGTGAATTCAGGATTTGTCAGCGACGGATTATTATCACCATATACATACAGCAGCTGGACTTCTCCAGTTATGCCACTGACACTTACCTGTACGGTATGACCCTGGCCATCGTATACACCTTCATAGTTGAATACCTGAAGGGTTACATCAGCCTTGGTGATAGTAAGTGTACCGGTCTCATAGACCACATTGTAGTTGCCCTGAACTGCTTCGCCGGTAGGAGTGATAGTGTATTCGCCTACATCCTCACCTTCCTCTCTGTCGAGAGAGTACTGGATGAGATCTGCGTTGTCACTGCCCTGGAGGCCGCTTACGGTTGCTGTAAGTTCGGGATCATCGTCTCCATAAGCCTTGGTCTTGTCTTCTGCCGTTACGGTTACAGTTGCCGGGTTGATCTTCAGTTCACCGTCATTAACGACGAAAGTAACTTCGATATTGCCATCACTGTATCCGAATGCGCTGGTGGTAAGGCCCATTTCATAGGTTCCCACATTAGTAGCTGTCACTTCCGCAGTTCCGGTGAATGTAATCTTGCTTTCGTCAAACAGTATACTGCTGCTTGTTGCTTCATATCCGCTTGCAGCCTTGGCGTCACCATCATAATTCTCTTCAGCCTTATTGCCGTTGATGGTAATGGTCATTTCTGCAGGATTGATCTTCAGTCCGCCATCGCTTACAACGAAGGTTACATCGATGTTAGGATTGTCGTAACTGAACAGATCTGCGTCAAGTTCCATCGGATATTCACCGACTGCAGATCCAGTGACTTCAGCTGTTCCTCCGTATAACACCGCACTGGAATTGAAGCCGCTTGCAGTGCATTCTACTTCATATCCGGTTACGGTAAATGTTTCACCGGTATAGGTCTTTTCACCTGTATTACCAATGATGGTAACGGTGAAAGAGCCAAGTTCAATGTTCAGAGTGATAACACCATTGTAAGTGCTGTCTGTTGTAACAGCATTCTCAGGTATCACATAATCTTCAGAGCTGCTTTCTAGTACTCCGGAAAGAGTTGTGGTATATGTGCCCACTTCAGTTCCGGATGCATATGCTGCGCTGGGGCTTATTGTGAAGGAAACGCCGGCAGGCAGCTCCTCCACTTCAGTTCCTGCAACATAATAGGTAATTGCATACTCTGTATTGATCTTCTCAGTACCATCATAGTACTCAGTCTTTTCGCTGCCGGTGATCACTGCAGTTACTTCAGGCGCCCATATTGCGAACATTGCCTGATAAGGAGTTTCTTCATCAGCTGCTACTGCGGATGCTGTTGTACCTGTAATACTGCCTGTATGATATGTACCATCTTCTGCATAGTACAGATACAGATCTGCTGATGTAAGATTCTGGGTCCAGTTGCCGGATTCAGCTTCCCATACATTTGCAGCTTCTGCGGAATCGCCGATATCGATCTTTGCCCAGCCAAGGAACTTATATCCTTCGCGGCTCGGAGCTTCAGCAATCTCAACAGCCTCATTGATCTGCAGAGGACCATTGGCGCCGGTAGTATCCTTTTGGACCGCATCTACGCCGGTATTGTCAAACCAGTAGATATGAGTCGGTGTAGCTTCTTCTACAGGCTTGTATTCAGCGCGGAGCTGAATGGTATAAACAGCCTCATCGATCTTTACTATATCTTTAATATCGATGATCTTCTTATACATCTGACCATCTTTGACATAGTGCCCTACAGTATAGGGATCAGCTCCATCTACAACTCCGTTTGCTGCCTGGACCTCTTCCAGAGTATAAAGAATTATTCTGTCTTCATTATCGGTTTCATAAACATTCTGGGTTCCGGCAGAAGTCGCAATTATCTCCTGCTTTGCATTGCCATCATGTATATCATACTCATCACCGGGATAGATAGGTTCAGCTGATGTATCATCAACATAATCGTTGCCATCCCATTTCTGCATTACCCAATAGTCGAAAACATATCCATCAGGAGCAGTTACGGCCGGGACAGCTGTCGCTTTTGCATTATCAACATAGATATTGTTATCTTCAGCCGTACCTGAACCGGTTCCTGCATCTGGGTCTGTCAGGCTGTATACGACTCCAATACCTGCAGCTCCATCGATTTGGGATCTCCACTTTGCATAAAGATTAAGCTCTTTAGTGATCCAGAAACGATCTTCTCCATTGTTTCCGATCAAATCGGAGTTCCATGTTGCTCCATTGCCCCACTTATCCATAGGATCAGTGAAGTGTGAAGTCTTGTCATATGGAGTGGTCACATTTGTTTCATTCAGGATATATGCATCTGCGTTGAATACTTTGGTCATTGCCGTATCCAGATACCAGCCGACAAATGTGTATCCTGTTCTTGTTCCCATAGGTGCACTGACCTTGCCGCCATAAGAGATACGGAAGTTCATTGCCTGAGTTTCAGAACCCCAGTCGAGAGTTGTATCTGTACCCGCATTGGGATGCAGGAACACACGGTACTGTATCTGACGCCATTTAGCATATACAGTCACACCGCCAACAGGCAGCGTAGTATTGAAGTTAAATGCAGAAGTACAGCCCTCATCCATGAACCAGCCCTCAAATACATAACCGTTCTCGGAGCAATTGAATCTCGTGCTCTCATAGGAACTGAGGCTGGTTCCGAAGGGAACATCTTCAACAACACCAAGTTGAATAGTTTCCTTATGCATGATAGTGTTATTGTTACCATCAGCATACACACCATCCATGAAGTTGATCTTGTAAGCTAGGCGGTTATAGTAGTAATTGATCTCTCTGTTGTTGCCAACTCGTTCTCTGCGAACTTCTTCCATTCCGGAATACGCAGGAGGATGTTGCTGACTCTGCCAGTTAGTACCGCTATCGTGGGAAAGAGCGTTTACATCTTCATAAAGATCATATCCGCCAGACAGATTTTGGAAGTAGATGTGGTATACCCAGGCATACTGCGCTGTGGGTCGATCATAACTGCCAAATACATAGTTATCAGTTCTGGTATTTAAATCACCAAGTATTTCTTCATTCATAATGGCGATCTTACCCTTGATAGTACCCTGACGATCTCGCGTATATGAAAGAGAACCTTCCATAACAGCCCAGCTGCCCAGTCTGAAACCGTTATAATTCTCAAAGTCTGTTTCATATTCAGGCCAGAGATCTCCGATACTTGCGCCATATTTTGCTGTCAGTGTTCTGTAATAATAAGTATAGTTTCCACGGGTCTCGGTGCCGCCTCCATCACCATAGTTGCTGACAGGCTGCGTATTACCATTGCCAACCCAGGTTCCGTTAGTACCATTAAAGTACGACACTCCTCCACTTTGAGATCTGAATTGAGGAACCTGATAAGTAGTAGTACCACCTTGCCTTTGAGACCTAGCATAATAGAACTTCAAAGTATAGGAAAGACGGTCGTAGTAAATATTTACGACGGTATCGCCTTCAGGATTGATGGTGATATCACTCAGGCTGATAGCAGTTGTGACATCTTCTCCTGTCGCTTCATCCTTCTCAGTTACACTACCATATCCGGCAAATGCAAAGCCTGTGACATAATACTCAGCGCCATCGACTTTTACATAATCAGAATCGGTATTTTCTACTATTACGATGTCATTCATCGATTCAATAGTAGCGCCGACAGTTCCACCGTCAATGATCTTTGAAGCCATGAAATCATACTTCTTGTTTTCTTCAGTGCTATCTGCACTTTCTGTCCAGATAAGAACAGTATAACTGGCGTTCTGTATTGCATTCCACTTTGCATAAACAGTAGTTCTCTCTGTGAGTTCATTTCCAAAGGTGAATGGAAGTGCATTGGTGAGATCTCTACTTTTATTTGAATCAGGCTTGGGTACAGTTACACCACTGGGGAAATAGTACCATCCATCAAAGGTATAACCATTTCTGGTCATAACAGCAGTAGGTGTGGATGTAGTTTCGCCTGTAAGAATAAACTGCGGAGCGTTGTATGTACCGCCCTTACCGTTCTCATCAAATACCAGCCAGCGGCCTTCAGGAGCATTAACAGAGAAGGTAACATCACCGGTTACTGTTATAACAGTGCCGTTCGGATAAATCGTTCCCAGTTTAATAGATTCACCGCTGGGATTTGTCTCGGTCTGGGGATTTGCTTCGGGATCATATCCCACGATATTGCTGCCGCCGTCTTTTACCAGCCATCCCTCGAAATTATGCTCGTCATCAGCAGGGGTGTATGCCATATTGACTTTATAGCTCTGCTTAAGATCATCATCTTTAGCATCAGCGCGATACAGAACAGCCTCCTGTCCAAGAGAAGCATTGAAGTTCTGCTCGTTATCGATATAGGTCATGGTGTACTGCTTCAGCAATATCGCATAGTAAGTTCTGGGAGTTCCGTCTTCGAATCCACCGGCGCTTACAATACTCTCGACCTCATCTCTTACTTCTTCGATAGAAAGAGCAGGTGTGGTAGCAGTATAAGCCTCATCTGTAGTCCAGCCCTTGAAAATGATTTTATCGCCAAGAGTGCCGACGCCAGGATCATAGAGTACCTGATCCATATCATCGTCCTGTTTGACATAGACGGCCGCTCTTGTAGTGTCACCACTCATAAAGCTTACAAACAGTCTGTTTACTTTTTCAGTTTCACCTACTACATAGATGGAGAAACTCTCTGCTTCAAATGTAATAGTATCTCCTTCAACGCTGAGTACCTTAACTCTGCTTATGGTCTTATCGTCAGCTACATGCCATACAGCCAGTTCTTTACCTGCGTTTATAGCCTCAGCAATTACATCATTGGAAATGCTGACGCTGAGAGGCTCGCCTTCCTCAGGCTGATACTCTTCGTCTTCGCTGGTAAGTGTGATGTCATATGCAACAAGAGCATCGGATTTGATCTCATCCGGCAGGTTCTTGGTGCTTATTGCTTTTACCTCAGCTGTTGTGTCCTTGGGAACAACTCCACCGAAATAAATATCTGTAAGATACTGTTCGGTAGCCTTTCCGCCGTTGAAGAACAGATCCCAAACAAAGCCAAGCAGTCTGCGCATAATGTTCTGATACTGCTTTCTGACTTCGTTATCGTTGAATTTTACTCCAAAACCATGCTTAAACTCGCGTGCTTTGGGAGCAACAGCCGCTTCGGTAGCAGGCTGCTCAACAGCAGCTTCAGTAGTTTCTGCTTCAACAGCTGCGTCTGTTGTCTCTACTGCCTCAGGAGTAGTTGCCTCTTCCTTCTCAGCTTCTTCGACTGCCTCGGGAGTAGTTGCTTCTTCCTTCTCAGCTTCTTCGACTGCCTCGGGAGTAGTTGCTTCTTCCTTCTCAGCTTCTTCGACTGCCTCGGGAGTAGTTGCTTCTTCCTTCTCAGCTTTTTCAACAGCTTCACCTGTTGTCTCTACTGCTTCGGGTTCCTTCTCAGCTTCTTCAACAGCTTCACCTGTTGTTTCTACTGCTTCGGGTTCCTTCTCAGCTTCTTCAACAGCTTCACCTGTTGTTTCTACTGCTTCGGGTTCCTTTTCAGCGTCTTCAACAGCTTCACCTGTTGTCTCTACTGCTTCGGGTTCCTTTTCAGCTTCTTCAACAGCTTCACCTGTTGTCTCTACTGTCTCGGGTTCCTTCTCAGCTTCGTCAACAGCTTCTTCTGTTGTCTCTACTGTCTCGGGTTCCTTCTCAGCTTCGTCAACAGCTTCTTCTGTTGTCTCTACTGTCTCAAAATCCTTGGCGGTTTCTTCTACAGCGGGAGAAGTAGTTTCTTCCTCTGCGGAATCATCCGCTTTCTCTTCTGGCTGAGTAGTTACAGTGAAGACTTTAGTTTCGCCTCCGCTGCCATTGCCCTCACCATCAGGCAAGTCGGCGTCTGTTTTCTCCGCTCCGCCTGATTGACCTTCCCCAGCCTCAGCTTCTACAGCATCGATCTCGGCATCGGTCATGGGCTTAGCTTCGAACTCAGTCGAATAAGCCTGCTCAGGATCTCCGTCCGCGAATATCATCGGGGTGCCCGAGGATACCGTGGAGCAGAACATGGCAAGAGCAAGACAGAGAGAAAGAATCTTTCTTCCGACTTGATACTTCGAATAGTGTTTTGCCATTTTTTACACCTCTTCTTTATTTGAAATAAATGATTATTATATTAAAGATTTCAGGGCTTTACCGCCATTTACAGCAGGGCCCAATCTTTCATACTCAATTTAGCACCCTCTGACTGTAAAGTAAAGAAGATATTTTTGAGCTGCAAAAAGAGGATAATCATGAAATATATTGAAATTTAAACTTAGTTAACATAAATATGGCCATTCTTTCACCAACATGGTTAAACGTATTTGTCATTTTTATAACGATTTTGAGCCAAAAAAACGCCTAAATAGTATAGAAAAATAAAAAAGCTCCGGTTTTTACCGGAGCTAAACAAAGTTTAAACGATGATTAGATCCTCGCAATTCCTTCCTTTACAGCTTCTGCAGCTACTGCATCGGCCAGAGCATTTGCAACGTTCTTGTCCAGAGCAGAGGGAATGATGTTCTCTACGCCAAGCTCTGCATCAGGAATGTAGCCTGCTAGCGCATATGCTGCAGCGTGCTTCATGCCTTCGGTAATGTCAGTCGCTCTTACCTTCAGAGCGCCCTTGAAGAGTCCGGGGAATACCAGTACGTTATTGATCTGGTTGGGGAAGTCGGAGCGGCCGGAGCCTACGATTGCTGCGCCTGCATCCTTAGCCTCCTGAGGATAGATCTCAGGCTCGGGATTTGCCATAGCGAAAACTATGCCCTGATTCATGCTTGCAACCATTTCCTTGGTGACCAGCTTGGGTCTGGAAACGCCTACGAATACGTCAGCGCCCTTCATGGCGTCAGCCAGCTTACCGTGGAGATGATTCTTGTTGGACTTGTGGGAGATCTCCTCCTGGCCGGAGGTCAGGCCTTCGTCGCCCTCGCAGATTATGCCGTTGATGTCTACCATGATGACATCGCCGAAGCCCATGTCGATAAGCAGCTTGCCGATGGCTATGCCTGCAGCGCCTGCTCCGTTGATGACAATCTTAAGCTCGCCCATCTTCTTGCGGGTGACCTTGATGGCATTGATAAGAGCAGCGGCAACTACGATAGCGGTGCCGTGCTGGTCATCGTGGAATACGGGGATGTCGCAGATCTCCTTCAGCTTTCTCTCAACCTCGAAGCATCTGGGAGCAGCGATGTCCTCCAGATTGATGCCGCCGAAGCTCTTGGAGATCAGATAGATGGTCCTTACCAGCTCATCAACATCCTTGCTGTCCACGCAGATGGGGAAAGCGTCAACGCCTGCAAATTCCTTGAAGAGAGCGCACTTGCCCTCCATTACGGGCATGCCTGCTGCGGGGCCGATGTCGCCAAGGCCAAGGACAGCTGTGCCGTCGGTGATGACTGCCACCAGGTTGCCGCGGCGGGTGAGCTCCCAGCTCTTGTTGTAGTCAGCCTGAATAGCTCTGCAGGGCTCTGCAACGCCCGGAGTATATGCAAGAGACAGATCGTCTCTTGTGGCTATAGTCTTTCTTGAAATAACTTCGATCTTGCCGTGAAGCTGTTCGTGCAGGGCAAGGGATTCTTCATAAACACCCATTTTTAGGTTCCTTTCTTTTATGCTTGATATGTGCAGTTTTACTATGCTGAATGGTCTTCCGCATAAGCTTTGGGGAGCTGGCCACGAAGCATGTAAACTGATCCATTACGATAATTATTCTATCAATTATATCATCTGTTCGGGATGGAAGACCTCGTCGAATTTCTCAGGGGTCAGGAAGCCCAGCTTTATGCAAGCCTCCTTCAGCGAGATATCCTCTGCAAAGGCCAGCTTTACAGTCTTCGCAGCATTTTCATAGCCGATGTGCGGATTGAGCGCAGTTGCCAGCATCAGGGAATTGTGCAGATTTCCTGCCATCTTCTCCTTGTTAGCCTTAATGCCCACCGCACAGTTATTGTTGAAGCTTACCATAGCCTCTGCCAGCAGCCTTGTAGACTGCAGGAAGTTGTAAGCCGCGACAGGCATAAATACATTCAGCTCGAAATTGCCCTGAGAAGCGGAAAGGCCGACGGCCACGTCGTTGCCCATCACCTGCACTGCCACCATGGTTACAGCCTCGCACTGAGTGGGATTCACCTTGCCCGGCATTATGGAGCTGCCAGGTTCGTTCTCCGGAATGCTTATCTCCCCTATTCCGAGTCTGGGACCGGAGGCCAGCCAGCGCACATCGTTAGCTATCTTCATCATGTCTGCAGCCAGCGCCTTCAGCGCTCCGTGAGCGTATACAAGCTCGTCCTTGGAGGTGAGAGCGTGGAACTTGTTGGGCTCGGTCACGAAATCCTTGCCTGTCAGTTCAGAAACCGCCTTGGCAACCTCTTCTCCGTAGCCCTTGGGAGCATTCAGACCGGTGCCAACAGCAGTGCCGCCCAGAGCCAGCTTCTTAAGATAAGGCAGAGAGCTTACGATCATCTCCCTGTCGCGCTCAAGAGAGCTTCTCCAGCCGGAGATCTCCTGGCTGAAGGAGATGGGAGTTGCATCCTGCAGATGGGTCCTTCCGGACTTTACTATGCCTTCGTTTTCGGCCTCGAGCCTCTTGAAGGTGCCAACAAGCAGATCGATGGCGGGAAGCACCTTGTCCTCCAGAGCTATGACTGCAGCGATATGCATGGCTGTAGGATAAGTGTCGTTGGAGCTCTGGCTCATATTAACGTCATCGTTGGGGTGAAGCAGCTTCTTTCCTGCGATCTCGTTGCCTCTGTTGGCGATGACTTCGTTGGTATTCATGTTGGACTGGGTGCCGGAGCCGGTCTGCCATACCACCAGGGGGAAGTGATCGATGAGCTTGCCGCTGATCACTTCATCCGCGGCTGCGGAAATGGCTGCCAGCTTTTCGTCAGTCATCTTCTCGGGCTTGCACACATGGTTTGCCATGGCTGCAGCCTTTTTAAGAATGCCAAAAGCGTGGATTATCTCCTTGGGCATGGTCTCGATGCCAACGCCGATGGGGAAATTCTCATGGCTTCTTTCGGTCTGGGCGCCCCAATACTTATCAGCAGGGACCTTTACCTCGCCCATGCTGTCATGTTCTATTCTGTACTCCATTTTACCTCCTTAAAAAGCAGGATACATTTCGTCGATCTTCTTCTGACCGGCTTCCTTGATGTCCTTGTAGATGCTGTTGCCGTGGCTGTCCATTCCTACCACCAGTGGACCGAACTCAGTGCAGTCCAGGTCCCAGAGAGCCTCAGGCATGCCCAGCTCGAACCAGGTTACGTCCACTATGCGGTTGACTCCGCCTGCCAGCTTCGCGGCGCAGCCGGGAGCAGCCTGCAGGTAAACGTAGCCGTACTTCTGAGCGCAGCGCAGAGTATCCTCCGCCATGCCGCCCTTGCCCAGTATAGCCTTTACACCTATCTGCCCTATCCATTCAGCGTGGGGCTCCATCCTGATGGATGTGGTAGGCCCTATAACATTGAGCCTCCAGCTGCCGTCATCGTTCTTCAGTGCCACCGGACCTGCGTGGAACACCGCAGCGCCCTGGAACTCCTTGGGCAGGGGCTCGCCCTTCTCCAGCAGTTCCCTGAGCTTCAGGTGAGCCATGTCTCTGGAGGTGAAAATGTGTCCGCTGATGTATACCACATCACCGACTTTCAGCTTCCTTGCGTCCTCCTCGCTGATAGGAGTCGTCAGTTTATATGTTGCCATTTTCTTTCCTCCTTACAGTAATTTCTCTATGCGGCCATCGTTCCAGATGCGGATTCCCGCTCTTCTGGCCACCCAGCAGTGGAAATTAATAGCTACCGGTGCGATGGCAGTGTGAGTGTGGGCTCTGTCCATCTTTACGGCCAGGCAGACCGTGTCGCCGCCGGTGCCCGCAGCGCCTATGCCCAGGCTGTTAATGGCGTCCTTAAGCTCAGCCTCCAGAGCTGCCAGCTGGGGATCGGGGTTTACGTCGTCCCAGCGGCGGGTGCTGATGGCCTTGCGGCTCATCTTCGCGGCGATATCCATCTGTCCGCCGATACCTATACCAATACCAAAGGGAGGACAAGGCTTGCCGCCTGCGTTCAGCGCGGCCTCCACTATGAAACGCTTAAGTCCCACCAGATCCTTGCCCAGCTTGGCCGGGGTCATGATCTGCATGGCGTTGCCCAGCTCCGCTCCGCAGCCCTTGAAGGAAATGATGAAGTCAACATACTGCTGGCCGGGGTTGTATTCGTATTCGATGTTGGGGACGCCGCGGCCGGTATTATTTCCGGAGTTAACGCGGGTAAGCGGGTCAACGATGGAAGGTCTGAGATAGCCCTTCTTTGTAGCCTCACCCACGGCCTCGGAAATTACTTCCTTCATGTAAGCGGGGAAGTTGCCGTCGCCGAAGGATACCCATGTGGTGGGATAGCCCGGGGACTGGCAGACTGCCTTATCCAGCTTCTTGGCGATGTCCAGATTCTCCAGCATGGAATCCTCCATGCTCTGAGCGGTGGGATTCGTCTCTTTGGCCCTGGCCTCCTGAAGAAGGCCCTTCACGTCCTCGGAGATCTCGGTCACCGCCCTGATGATGGCATCATGAACCGCCTGCCTTGCGATTTTTTCATCCATTTTGATCACCTCTATTTATACTTGCAACATTGATAATCATATTTATTCAATTTGATGTAACTATTTATACTGCCAATAGAAGAAAAATAATTTTCATTTTCCCCCTATTGATCCAAGATCTCAAATAAGAACCTGGTCTATTACGCATAGTTTTTACTTAATAAATAACTGGTTTATATCAATAATACTATCCATTTCCCTTATCTTCCGATACAGCCGCTCTGCGTTTTCTTTGCCTATGACGGGTTCTGCCAGCATCATGTACTTGTTTTTTGCATCCTCCCAGGTGAAGGGATTGTTGAAGTCCCCGAAGGGGTAATCGGTGTATTCCTCTATTAAGGATCCATCCTTCATGGTGATGATGAGCCTGTGGCCCCAGCGGTTGGAATCCTTCAGGTAGCGGTCCTCGATCTCCTGACTGAAGATGACCTCGGTCCTCTCCATAAGGGCGCGGGTAGCTGCATCTGCAAGGCTGTCTTCTGAGAATACCCGAAGTCCAGTCTCTCCATAGAGCATAGCTGCGCATATGCAGTACTGGATGCTAAACTTGGCGGCATAAGGATTCGCAGGCGCCGAGTTGTCCGCAGTGTTTATGGCGGTCCTGTATGTGTAGTCCTGGATCTTTTCTATCTGAGAAGGATCGATATTGTGCTTCTTCTTTATCTGCTCCACCGCATAGATGGCGGAATGAGTGTGACGGCAGCAGGCATAGGCCTTGAAGGAATTGCCGTTGATCTCGAAATAGCTGCCCAGCTTGTCCGTTATCTTTTCCAGATGAGGCTCAGTCGAGAGCGCATGAACAAAGCCCTTCTTGTTTTCTATTATATCCTTTGCGCCTGTAAACCCTTCCGCCGCCAGCTCAGCGGACCTTATGCCGCAGATGGCAGCATTGGCTACATGGAGCAGCTTGCTGTTTGCACCGCTGGAATTGAAGGCCCAGAGTCCCGAGGACTGGGTACCCGCGCTTCCAAAAGCGTCCTGCATCTGTTCCGTGTCAAGTCCCATGAGCTTTCCTGCCGCTGCAGCAGAGCTGAAGCTTCCAACAACGCCGGTGGTGTGCCAGAAATAGTAGGCAGCGGGGTTTATGGCTTCGCCAAGCCTTGCCGCTGCATCGTAGCCGAGAACAATGGCCAGCAGCACGTCCCTGCCGCTGAGGCCCTTTTCCTCTCCTATAGCTATAGCTGCGGGTATAGTGATGGCGCCGGGATGAACAATCGAAGCATTGTGCAGATCGTCAAAGTCCTGGGCGTGAACAAAAGCTGCGTTTATAGCTGCAGTGTTCATGTAGTCCCAGCTTTCCTCCCCTTTCTTCCAGAGCCTGCTCTTTCCGGGAAGGGAATGGCGCTCAAAAACAGCCGCAAGCTTTTTTGAAGCAGCTTCTTCAGAGCCTGCAATAGCTGCGCCGAAAGCGTCCAGCACCGCCATTTTGGCGTTTTCCACAGTCTTTTCGTCCAGATCCTCCCATCTTGTTTCGCAGACGAACTGCGCTAAAGCTTTTGTCTCCAATGGGTCACCTCCGCAAAAATGCTGATAAATCATAATCTTTATTATTATATCAAAAAACACCCTCGTATAAAAGGGTGTTTAGTTAACTAAAGTATATTTTATTATATAATCTTCTACTCACTCAGCTCGCGAAGCTTCTGAAGCGCATCCCTTATCTGTTCCACCAGCACAGGATCAGCCTGTTCGCCTGCCCTGAATACCTCTGTGAGCTGGCATATGGGGTCATACAGAGGGGTTAGCTCCAGATTGCCCAGACTTCCCTTAAGGGCATGTGCGGCCTCAAAGCCCTCTTTGACATCAGCTTTTTCGACAGCATCAAAAAGCCTGTCAAAGGAAGCATCCTTAAGCATCATACCAACCATGCGCAGATAAAACTGCTCGCTGCCCATGCAGCGCACCAGACCGGCTTCAGTATCAGCGCCGAATTCCTTTAAAGCATCAATGCTCAGCATTCTTTTTCTCCTTTATAAACTTCTCAAATTCTGCCGGAGGCAGCGGTTTGGAAAAATAATAACCCTGTATCAGGAAGCAGCCCATATCCTTGAGGACCTTCACCTGTTCCGCTGTCTCCACGCCCTCAGCAATTACCGGGAGCTGCAGATAGCTTGCTATATCCAGTATCAGCTCTATCATGCGCAGGCTCTTTTTGTTCACATCCATGCTGCGCACGAACTGCATATCCATCTTAATAAAATCTATGGGCAGATTGGCCAGCATGTTCAGGGACGAATAGCCGGAACCGAAATCGTCCATTTCCATCCTGAAGCCCTTTTCCCTTAAGGCTGTTACCATGGCTACCATCTGGTCTGAGTCCTTGGTATAGGCAGACTCTGTGATCTCAATAAAGTAGCAGTCCGGAGACAGCTTTTCCTCCTCCATGAGCCCTGTAAAGTATTCCACAAAGTCAGGGGCATACATGTCTATTCTGGACACGTTCACCGATACGGGAACCATTATTCCGAGGCGGTCCCTCCACTCGGCTATCTGCCTTGCAGCCTCCCTCCATACATAGCGGTCCAGCCGCTGTATAAGTCCGTTGCGTTCGAACAGAGGAATGAATACACCGGGGCTTACCATGCCAAAGCGCGGATGCCTCCACCTGATGAGGGCTTCAGCGCTTGACAGCACCGGAACGTCTCCCTTTACATCGAATTTTGGCTGATACCATACTTCGAACTGCTTTTCGTGAATCGCATCTTCAAAGTCGCCTACCAGCTGGCTGTCGAACAGCTCCTTGCTGAAGAGCTCCTGATCGTAATAGGAGATCTGAGTGCTGTAATCGTTCTTTAAATGATCTCCCGCTATTTTAGCCCTGTCAAAGCGAAGCTCTATCTGAGGCTCTGTGTCCGCATTGCTGAAAATGCCAAGCTTTATATGCATTCTGACATTGTCATTTCCCACAGCGGCATGATCCGTCAGCTCCTTCAGAAAAGCCTCGTAATCCGTATCATGGGGACTGTAGAACAGGAAATTGTCAGCATCCTTGCGCCCGACAATGCCGCCCATTTCCTGAGCGCGCTTTATAAGCAGGGAGCCAAGGCGGGTAAGCACCTGATCCCCGTAAGCCCATCCGTAGATCTCGTTGATGAGACGGAAGTGATCGATATCTATCTCCACCGCATCCATGGAAGCACCGGGGTGATGCAGATCGAACTGTTCCACATACTTATAGAAAAAATCCTTATTCAGAAGACCGGTGAGAGGATCTCTTTCGGTGCTCTGGATTATGCCCTGATCCTCCGCCAGCTCTATGGTCTTCTGTATTCTTGCCAGTATTACTTCAGGCTGATTATATGGTTTTGCAATAAAGTCGGAAGCTCCGTTGCTGAGGCTCTTTACTTCTGCCTGTCTGTCGCTGGTCAGCACTATAACAGGGATGCGCCTGAGCGATGCATCGGACCTCATGACCTCCAGCAGCTCAAAGCCGTCCATCTCAGGCATCATGATATCAGTCAGCACCAGCGAAAGCATGGACAGCTTGTCTCTGATAATTTCCAGTGCTTCCCTGCCGTCAGCTGCGGTGATGACGTCGAACTTATCCTTTAGCATAAAGGAGAGGATCTCCCTGTTGACCAGCTCGTCGTCAACTATAAGGATGAGCCGCTTGCCTGCCGCAGTATAAAATCTTTCATGGTTTTTAAGCATAGTCTGATTTTCTCCCCCTAATAGAATTCGCATCCGCCGCGCTTGGAATTCTTAAGCCTGTAGAGCGCCTGGTCTGCATTCTTGAAGATATCCTCTGAGATGCTGCCCGGGTGGCTGAATGCCACGCCTACGCTCAGCGATACCTGTGGCAGTCCGTCAGTGGTATCAGCAAGCTTTTCGTTTGCCCTGTCCATCTTGCCCCTGATGAGGTCCTTAAGCTCGGGCCCTGCATGGACCATTATCACCGCAAATTCGTCCCCGCCTATGCGGCACACATAGTCCTCGTTTCTGAAGCTGTTCTTAAGTATTTCGGCCACCTTCTTGAGCACCATATCGCCTGTGTCGTGGCCGTAAGTGTCATTGACATCCTTGAACTTGTCCATGTCGACAAGAAGCAGAGCGTGAGCCCGCCTTTCGTCGCTGTTTCTCACCTTGTCAAAGACATTGCGGTTGTAGAGTCCGGTAAGAGGATCGTGATTGGCCGCAAAGCTGAGCTCCTCCTGGTTCGCCATGACCTTCTCGAACATATCATTGTAAGCAGAAGCCATGAGCTGCAGCTCTCTAGAGCCTGTAAGGGGAAGTATCTCCCTGGCCTTTATCTTTTCCTCGAAGATGCGCAGAGGCGTGATAGCCAGCTTGTTGGTCATGAACACAACAATGAAGAAGGTCAGGACCATCAGAGCCATAAGTGTCTCCTGGACCCTTACCATGGTCATAACGTGTTTAGAGCTGTCGTCTTGCCTTGCTGCAGCCTCGTCAAGGAGAGTCTGCGTGCAGAGGGCAACGTTGTTTTTTATCTTGTCCTTGTACTCCTTGTAATCGTCATCAAAGACCAGATTCACAGCCTTTTTCGCCATTTCATCAGGCTCCATTGCCTTATCTGCGGTGGAAACATCCACATACCAGAGGTCCTCCGGAATGCCGCCCTCTATGCCTCCCATGGAGCGTATCTTAAGAGCCATTGCATAGAACTCTTTTTCCATAAGCTCGTTGGAATAGTTAAGAGCAGTCCTGAGATAATCATAGGTCTCGGTGCTGTGCAGGAAACTCTCCAGATTCTCCAGAGCCTTGTCCCTTATTTGTGTGACATTCGCTTCCTCAAAATAATTGTCCAGGTAGACCCTTTCTCCGGTGACAACAAAAGCCCTGACCTGCTCCGTCAGGTAATCCGAACCGTCCTGCAGATCGTAAGCATCCTGCTGGCTGGCTACATACTGCGAGGTATACTCCTGCATGAGCCTGAAGCTTTTTACAGCATCGTAGGTTACAGCGGTAAGGAGCACGGCAAAAATCACGGCGATGGAGACTATGATTATGTTCACCCGGCTTAGTCTGAAGGATCCGACGCTTTTATTCTTTTCGTTTTCTGTCTGTTGACTCATGTCAACTCCTCCCGGCTCTACAGAGCCAGACGCTTGAGCATGTTTTCGTAATTTACGCAGTAGATCAGAGCAGTATCTTTGCTGATCCTGCCGTCCTTGTAAAGCTTCAGAAGGCTGTTGTCCATAGTGCACATGCCCTCCTTTGCCCCCGCCTGTATGGCGGATTCGAGCTGATGCAGCTTGTCTTCTCTGATCATGTTCTGTATCGCCGGGTTGGTCTTCATGATCTCAAACACCGGCAGCAGAGTCCCGTCTACGGACGGAACCAGCTGCTGACACACGACGCCTTTAAGTATCTGCGCCAGCTGTATTTTTACCTGCTTCTGCTGATCCGCAGGAAATACATCAAGTATCCGGCTTATGGTATTGGATGCGCTGCTGGTATGAAGTGTCGAGAGCAGCAGCACGCCGGTCTCCGCTGCGGTCATGGCGGCGGATATTGTCTCGTAGTCACGCATCTCTCCGAGCAGTATCACGTCCGGGCTCTCTCTGAGCGCCGAGCGCAGGGAATCCAGATAATTGGGTGTATCGATAGAGATCTCCCTCTGGGTGACTATGGACTTGTTGTGCCTGTGTATGTATTCGATTGGGTCCTCCATAGTTATGATATGACCCACTCTGGATCCGTTGATGCGGTCCACTATACAGGCCAGGGTGGTGGATTTGCCGCTTCCTGCGGCGCCTGTTATCAGCACCAGACCCTTTTTGATGTCCGCAAGTGACAGCACGCTTTCCGGGATCCCGAGTTTTTCCGGATCCGGAAGACCGAAATGGATGACCCTTATTACAGCCGCAAGGGAGCCCCTCTGGCGGAATACGTTTACGCGGAACCTGCCGAGGCCTGACATGGCAAAGGAGAAGTCATCGTCAATGCCATTGTCCACATTGCGGCGGCTTCTCTGGCTGAGCTCGTAGATCTCATTCACGAGCTGTTGTATGTTTTCAGGCATCAGCCTGCCCTGCTCCTCGAGCCGGATCTGTCTTCCGCCCAGCTTGTAGCTTACGGGAAGGCCGGCTATCAGAAAGACATCGGCTGCCTGCATTTCCAGGGCTTTCTGCAATATCTCGATTATCGTCATATTCTTCACCTGCCTTAAAGTCCGTCCCACAGATTTCCTATGGAATCGTCTTCTTCCCAGTCTTTTTCGTGTTTCCAGGAGACTATGCCGTTTTCGTCCAGCACTATGGTAAGCCTGGAGTCATCCGATCTGAACACCTTTGTATCCGGCCCCGTGGGGGGATATTCGCTTAAGTACTTCTGTCCCTGAGCCTCCAGTTCGTATCTGGTGCTGACAGTTTCGGCGTAACGCTTAGCAAGAGCATAGTCAGCTCTGGCTGTGGTCCAGTTCAGTATGGAAAGGGTCGAAAGGCAGATGCTTATAACCGCCAGAAGCAGCGCCAGAGGGCCAAGCTTTATTGGTACATTCTTCATTGAGCCACCTCCGTGCAGAGCCCGGTCTTAAGCGTAAATACAGCTTCTTCCTGCCCTTCGAAATACACCTGTATGAGGCTGCTGACAAAGCTGTCGCTCTCCGGAAGCCATGGCACTGTCATCCAGTAGCAGCCGCTGGGATCCGGTTCGAGATCCGAATTGTAGCGGAACCTGAAGCACGGGGTCTCTCCCTGCTCTATCTGCACTCCGTTGCCGTTTTCGTTAAGCAGCGCGAAAATATCGTCCGGCTCCTTTGCAGCCGCAAAGGCTTCCGCACCATTCTGCGCAAGAGTTACAGCATCGGAGAGCTGCTTTGCTTTGCTGCTCTCAAGCCTTGCCCTGGCGAAGACGCTGGTCAGAAGCACTATAACGCATATGAACACAGCTGTCAGAAGCAGCGTTTCGATGTAGAAGCCGGTAATGCTGTCTTTTTTCTTCATCACTTGCCTCCTCCGCTGCGCAGGGTCACAAACACTGTGCCCTCATCTGTCTTTATCCTGAGCACATCATCCTTAAGGAATTCCGCCTCAAAAATCGACGTCTGCCCTATAAGTTCGCTGTCTTCGGGGACCGGTTCAAGATCCGGATCCGAATACTCTTCCATAAGGCCGCCTTCATAGGGGTATATCCTGATAACAGCGGAATTCTCCCGGTCGTAGATGCTGAGCATCGTGCCGTAAGAGCTTTCGCTTATCTCCACCGCATCCCTCTGGTCGTTGGCCTTGAATACGGTCCAGAAATAGGAAGAAAGCGTCCTGATCTCCATGTTATCCGTCTGGCTCTGCACCGTATTTTTATAGCTTCCCGCGCCGAAGAACACCAGCAGGAGAAAGCCTGCCATGAAAAGAGCTGCGATGATTATCGTATATATTCCCAGAGGGGATCTGCTTTTTCTGTTCACTGAGACCTCCCTCCTACTCCTTCGGACGGACCAGTACGATCACATCCGGCGGAAGATTCGATGAAAATGCATCGTAATTCACGTAGTAGTCTTTTGTATTTATATGCAGCCCGTAATGATCTTCCAGGTACTCCAGATTCGGAGGATACACGCCCTCCACCACATAGCACTGTCTGGCGGAGCGGACAATTGCGTCTTTGATGGCTTCTGCGCCTTCAAGGCTTATATCTCTCCCTGAATGACCAAAAAGCCCATAGACCAGGGCTGCTGTAAGTATCAATGCCAGTGCAAAGATCATATATTTGGTTTTGCTTTGCTTTTTATCGCTGTACATCTCAGTAATCGCGCAAAAACTTCCGCGAACAGGTCCTGCTCCGGCCTGCTATACCACGGAATTCATCATGCCTATAAGGGGCAGCATAACGGACAGAAGCGAGAGCCCCACAGTCACCATAAGTATTCCCGAAAGAAGAGGATCGACAGTGCCAACCAGCCTGTCCACAAGGCTTCCGCAGTTTTCCTCCAGAAGAGCTGTAAGCCTCTCAAGCACGCTCTCCATGCTGCCGCTGCGCTCTCCTGCCAGCAGCATCCTGCCGTAAACAGGTTCGAACAGCTCCTCGTCGTAAGCCGCCTGGGCGATGCTGTGTCCTTCAGCCATGCGGTCTGCGCACTTGTTCAGAGCTTCCTCCAAAGGCCCATAGTCGGCCATCGGTATGGACTTTTTCATGGCCTCATCCTGCATCTCGCCGCTGGCAAGGAAGGTGGAGAGAGCCGATGTGAAGCGGAACATGCCCATGGTATTCAGGATCTCTGCGCACACCGGGATCTTTCTCAGCAGTCCTTCGACGCTCTTTTTTCCATTGCCGTTCCAGGCTCTGAGGCCCCAGATAAGCAGCGCAGCTAAAACTATCATTACCGCAAGAGCTACCCAGCAGATCACATAAGCCCAGCGCACATAGCTGTAGGATGAGCTTGCCAGGCTGCCTGTCATGCTGCTGTATACCTTGCTGAACACGGGAAGCACCATGAATATCATTGCCGCCAGCACCGCAATTATCAGAGCCATCATGGCTGCGGGATATGCCGCGGCATTTCTCAGCTTTTCGGAAATAGTTTTCTGATCCCTGTAGTAGGAGGCAAGGCGGAACATGGTGTCCTCCAGCCGTCCGGAGCTTTCTCCTGCCTCTGCCATCTGAAGCGCATACCGGGGGAATATCCCGCTGGCTTCCATGGCCTTTGACAGGCCTTCACCCTGCTCAATGTGGGCCTTCATCAGCTCCAGACCCTGCTCCAGGGGACCGTTCTTCTCTTTGCTTCCGCTCAGAAGCAGCGACAAAGCCTCCTCGGTATGGATACCGGATCTGATCATCATGCCCATGCTTTCGCAGAAGGCGCTTACTCCAAGACTGTCAAGTTGTCTGCTCATATGATTTCACCTCTCGGGGCGTTAATAATAATAAACGTCAGTATAATTTGTTCCGTCACCTACGAATCTGGCATCCGCGCCTCCGGCGGAGAAGGTCAGATCCATGCGTGTCCACTGCTCTCCCTTAGCCTCGAACTTTACAGTTACCCAGCCTGTCTTTTCAGTGTAGAACATGTTCCAGGCATGGTAGAGTCCGTTGGGCGCCACATAGCCGAATATCAGCTTTACGGGTATGCCCTGACTTCTAAGCATGGATGCTGCAAGAACTGCATAGTCGAAGCAGATGCCCTTGCCTGTGGCCATGGTCTCGTCGGGATCGGGTATGTAACCGCTCTTTACAGTATTGACCTTTTCCATGTCGTATTTGACATTTTTGGTGACGAAATCGTAGACTCCGCTGATCATGCCAAGATCATCCTTTGCCGTGAGAGCTATGTCTCCGGCCTTTTTGATGCAGGCGGATTCCTTCTTGTAATTCACATATACGTTCGGCCTTACGAAGGCGGTGAATTCGTTTTCAAGCACCGCATTTACAGTTACCGAATATATCTCAACATACTTGTTTTCTCTTGTATTGCGCATCACCCTCAGCTTATAGCTTCCGTTTCCGAGGGTAAGGGGGAATATGGTGGGCGTGCCGTCGTTGGGAAGATCGTAGCTGTACTTGGTCTCTCCGAAGAGTACCTGGAATTTCAGCCTTTTATCCGACTTGGCGGAGCATCCCACATAACCCTGAGACACATTGGAAGTGTCGATGAAAGCGTCATTTTTTCCCTGCGCCTTTGTCTGGTCATACACAGAATCCTGAAATTTAACGGTTTCTGCCACAGTTTCGTACTGGTTAAGAGGGGGTTCATCCTCTTCTATGCTCTCGGCCTTTCCGCAGGACGTCAGAAGGAGCATCGCAGCAAGCAGCAGACTCAAAAGCCTTATTTTTTTGTGTTTTGATTCTGAAGTCCTCATTTCGTCCTCCTACAGTCAGTTATTATAACGCAATTGTTTCTGTTTGCATAATAACAGACTGCAACGAACTGTGAAAAGTACCGCAATGGTGAAAAGCCGCCGGGTAACCGAAATGGTTAAAATCAGGCAAACAGCCGCCTGAACCAGCTCGTTGTAAGCGCGCTTCCAGTCATCTTCACTGCAGAAGCCTTCGATGCGCTCCACCATGACTCTGCCGTACCAGGTGCGGTCGAAGATGCACACGTGACCGGTCCTCGGGAGCCTGGTCCAGAAGCGCCACAGATACTGACGGGCAAGCTCGTGAGGCTCCGGAGATACGATAGGCATTACGTCGCAGCCTCTGGAGTCCAGAGGATCGGATATGCGTCTTATGTTTCCGCCCTTGCCTGCAGCTGCCCAGCCCTCGACAAGCACGATTATCGGAAGCCCTTTTGCCCTGATATCCTGCTGTTTTCCGGCTATATGAGCTTTCAGCTTTTTGATCTCTTCTTTTACGCTGTCTTCGTTTTTATCTTTCTTTTTATCTTCGCCGGCTATCTTGTTTGCGCTCCCTGCCATATGGCAAAATAAACGATTCGTCTGAAAGCATTCTTTTCCAACAATATTGTAAGATAATTAATTAACAAAGTCAACAGCAGGGCTTTAATGCATTAAAACTATCAGCGCATTAATGTGCCGCCTTGTCCACATAACGAAGTGCCAGAAGTAAGTTCCGATCCATCTGCGAAACGGATTTTCCACTCAGCAATCATCATTCCGAAAACACAAAAGAGATGCCTAACTTCCAAGTCAGGCATCTCCCTTACACATCTGTTTATCCCGCGCAGCTTATTATGCTTTTCTTACCGGATGACGTATTACCGTCTTGAGCTTGGCCGGGTCCGCTTTTCTGGCATCGCTGAGGTATATCTCGTGGTGCAGCCGCTTATCCGTGATATCCGGAACGAAGCCCTGCTGCTGTGCAAACTCATGCATAAGTTCAACAGTAGCGGGTTCGTTGTCATAGGGGCCGATATGCATGCACTGCACACAGAGCCCCTCATCATAAGTCATGAATCCGACCTTGGAGAAATCCATTTTCTTTTTTCTTGTTGCTTCTGCCACAGCCCACTCAAAATCAGCGCGGGTCACGAAATCCGGAAGCCGGATTACCGAGATCCAGTTGAAATCCTCTTTTCTTGCATAGTCGACGCCATTCAAGCCCTCCTGCCACCAGAAGCCCTCCAGCGGCGGAACCACATAGTCGAAAAAGCCTTCGATCTGATGGTCGCCCTTTTTGCTCATCTTTATGGTGAAAGCGACCCCATACAGCAGTCCTATAGCCTGCTTGTACTCACCATCCTCCTGATTCGGATCTCCGTGGCCGCGCACTGCAATGTAATTCATGCTCGGGACGGTCACGATCCCGGGCTTATCCTTCGGCATATAGAACTCTTTGTATTCCTTCTTGAAATCAAACGGCATATTATACCTCCACGCTGATTAACGCGCACATTTTTAATATGTTTATTGTCAGATATATTTATACGTCGAATATACACCCCGGATACCTGTCTGACAACAATCTTTCGAATCAGCGGAGAAGGCCGGAAGTTTCAGATAAGTTCCTCAAAGCAAAAGCGGCCCCTCAAAGGAGCCGCCTGTTCTGGCTTATTATGCCTGTGTTTTGCGTGTCCGCAGGAAAGCGTATTAGCCGAGAACTCTTACGAGTCTGTCCATAGCATCCTTCAGGACTTCCTTACGGGTGGTTACGCACCATCTTCTGAAGAGAGTTCCCTCGGGAGCATCCATGCCTGCGCCATCGGAGAAGCCGATGTGAGCCTCGCCTGCGATCTTCTGGTTCAGTTCGTCATTGGTCAGGCCAAGAGCGGTGAAGTCGAGCCAGAGGATGTAGGTTCCTTCAGGTCTGAATACCTTTACCTTGGGCAGTTCCTTGTGGAATCTGTCAAGAACGTAGTCGAGGCACTCGTCCAGATAATCGTTCAGCTGGTCTACCCAGTCGTCGCACTTGGTGTAGGCTGCGATGCAGGCTGCTACGCCGAAGGGGCTGATTACGTTTCTGATAGCGCCCATCTTTTCCTTGATGGCGGGATCCTGAATGATTACGTTGGTAACTGCAAGGCCGGCCAGGTTGAAGGTCTTGTTGATACCGGTGATCATGATGATGCCCTCGGAACCGCAATACTTGAAGAAGGGAACAACCTCGCACTCTTTTCTCTTGATGTCATAGTGTACGTCATCAGAGATAATGTAAACGTTATTAGCTCTGCAGATGCTTACCATCTTCTTGACTTCTTCTTCGGTCCAGATACGGCCGGTGGGGTTGTGGGGCTGCTGGATGATGAACAGGGTGTTCTGAGGCTCCTTGCAGAGAGCTTCGAACTTCTCCCAGTCGAAGGTGTAGTAACCTGTACCGTCATCGATCATCTGGAAGCCGCAGTAATGTCTGCCATAGGGGATGATATCATTCTTGTAGTAGTAGGTAGGCTGAGGAATGATAACGCCGTCACCTTCCTTGGTCAGCTTCTGTACTACATTTACGATAGCGGTGTGTGCGCCGTGAGCGATGGAGATGTCTTCGGGCTTGACGTCGATGCCGAATCTTCTCTTGTTCCATGCGCAAACTGCTTCGAAATACTCATCAGGAGCCTGGGTATAACCGAAAATACCATGCTTGGCTTCTGCGATCAGAGCGTCGATGATCTCGGGTGCGCAGCGGAAGTCCATGTCTGCAAGATAGAGAGCAAGTCTGTCCTCGGGCAGCTTGTCGGTCAGGAACATAGCGGCCATTCTTTCGTTGCTTGCCCACTTGGAAGAGTAGCTTCCCGGCTCGTGGATACGATCAACAACTTCATCAAAATTGTACTTCATTCTTTTCCTCCTAAATAAAACGTTTTATCAGTGACTTGAATTAGTCTGCAAGGTATTTTATCACAGCGAAGCAAAGCGTTTCAACCACAAAAACGCAAAGCCGGGCAGGCCATTGCCTTTTTTTATATGTTTATTATAATGATTTATATGAACACGTTGCAAATGACAATGCCGGAATGCCGGAGGGATATCATCATGAGCGACTCAGGTCTGCGCTATCTTACAAACAACAATGAACTGAATGTTGATTTGCCAAAGATCTTCTGCTGCTGTCATCCGGATGATGCAAGGCATCTTAAGGATGTCTGCAGCGACCTTCTTGCAGCAGCGGACTGCATAGTTTTCTTCTATCCGGAAGGAGAAGAGCCGGAACCGGAGACAGCCGAAGCAGATCTGTGTCATATGAATCTTTTCGTCCCCATAATGACTTCAGCCTCGATCTTCAAGGACTGTTTCGTTTCCGGGCATGCCTTTAAAATCGCTGAGAAATACAGCATTCCCGTGCTTCCGATAATGCTGGAGAGCGGACTGGAAGAGGATTTTAACGAAAAGTTTGGGAATCTCCAGTGCCTGCTACGCAACGGGAATCTGGTGGACAATACAACTATTCCTTATACAGAAAAACTGAAAAACGCTCTCGAAAGCATACTCCATACAAGTGTGGACAGGCAGTCGCTCAAGGACGCGTTTGACGCCTCGATTTTCCTCAGCTACAGAAAAAAAGATAGGGCATCGGCGCAGGAGCTCATACGTATAATTCACGAGGACGAACGCTGCCGGAATATAGCCATCTGGTACGATGAATTCCTGCTTCCCGGTGAGGACTTCAACAGCAGCATAAGAGAGGAACTGGAGCAGAGCACGGTTTTTGTGATGGCAGTAACGCCTCACATAACCGAAGAAAACAACTACATCCAGATCGTGGAATATCCAATGGCCATAGATCTGGGCAAGCCCGTCATCCCCTGTGAAGTGCAGCAGACCCAGACAGCTCTTGTGTCCAGGTATTTCCCCGGGATCGAATCGACCATATCCACACTCAACTCGGAAGAAGTCCAAAATGCCATAATAAGCGCCATTGAAAAGACCGGAGGCAGAACCGTCAGAAGAAGTTCGGAACGGGATCTCCTTATGGGCATCGCGTACCTGAACGGCATCTGTACGGAGAAAAACGCTGAGATCGCTTTCAGCCTTATCCATAGCGCCGCCGAAGCCGGAGAACCCGGAGCCATGAGGGAGCTTGCAGTCATATACCGGTACGGAAACGGCACTGCACAGGATCTGAACACTGCAATAGACTGGCAGAAAAGACTTATCGAGAAGATCGAGAACAGGCCGGATAAGCCCCAAAACGCGGAATACGACAAAGTTCTGGTCCCGGAACTGCTAAAGCTTGCAGAACTTCAGGGCCAGAGGATGCAGACCATAGATAAGGAGGATCTGACAGTCTACAAGACATATGACCGTGTCGCCGGCATAGCGCAGCCTCTATCGGTCAATTTCAAGGAGAAGAGCGCTGAGGCCATCAGGATAGCCGCCAACGCGAACGAAATCAAAGCCAGGCTTTATATGTCCCAGGGATGGTTTTCCCAGGCAAGAGCATTTGCTATGAAATGGGCAGTCAAGTGCAGAGAGCGCGTCTGTGAGCTGGAAAATACGAAAAAAGCCAGGCTGGAACTTGCCGAAGCATATCTTAGAGACGGAAAATGCTGCAGGGAGCTGCAGTATGCCCCCGGAGTTCAAGAGACCATACTGAAAACTTACAAAATCATCCCGGATACTGACATAGAAAAAGAAGGGCATTATGCAGACATACTTCTTGATATGGACAAGGTCCCTTCTTCAGAAGAATACGCATATTATGTCCGTGTGCTTAACTGCTGTCATGAACTTATAAAGCTATACATAGATCAGCAATGGTGGTTCTCTTCGGAGACCCTGATCAATGAAACGAAAAGAGCCGCCGAAAAGCTGGTATCGCTTATTCCTTCGGAGGATTCAAAACGGCTCCTTATGCAGATATATCTCAGCGACAGCGTGCGCAATCCCGTCTATGAAAGCTCCAACAATCTCAGCTTTATAGAAGACTGTCTGAAAGCGAGGGAGCTGGCGGATGAGATCGCAGAGCAGAACGGACTTGCAGAGTCCCGCCTGGATCTTGCTGAGATCGATCTCAGGCTGGCAGAGCTGTATAACAGCCGCAAGATGAAGGAAGAAGCCGAAAAAAGCCTGTCTGCAGCATATACCGCTGTCAAACAGATCGCAGAGGAGACTCCGACCTTCAGAGCCCGTGATCTGTTCAGGCAACTGTCTGCGAAGATGAGTGTCATGAACTATAATGCAGGCGACAAGGAAAAGGCCTACAGGCAGATGGAAATAAGCGAAGAGCTTGCAAAGGAAGTCGCCCAGACATCCTATAACTACACAAAGGCAATCGACTACGCAAACAGCCTTATACTCCATTCCGAGATGCTCAAAAAAGAATGGGATATGGACGCAGCTCTCGAATACATGGAAAAGGGATGCGATGAGCTTTGGAAGGTAGTTCAGATAACAAAACGTCTGCGCGAACTCAGGATGTATGTCAAAGCGCTGGAGGATCTGGTATCTTTGTACCGGCTTAACGGAGAGTTCGATAAGGCAAACAGCGAAGAAGATCACCTGAACAGCCTGAAGAGTGAATACAGCGAATTCTTTAGATAGACCCATACAGCTCGTACTGATCTGATTTAAGGAGGATTTTATATATGTTATTTTTCAAAAAGAAAAAGGAAGAACCCAAGCCTCAGGCTGCACCTGCGCCTGCGGCGCCTGCGACTCAGAAAGAAGCTGCCCCTGCGATGAAACCGGGCTTTGAGCAGCACATAGGAGATCTGACCATAAAAGCCATAAAAACTGCCGCCAAGGATACATGTCTCGAAGCATCGTACCAGGACAAGGCGATACTGATGGACATAATCAACACAGCGCAAAGCCCCATTCCTGACGGAACAAATGCGTACATGTTTGCAAACAAGCTAATAGTAGTGACCAGATGGGGCGGGCTGAACAGCAGCGAAAAGCAGACCTTTAAAGAAGGTGAACTGGTTCTTGCCATCCACCCCTACGAGTTTATGCAGTTCAGCCTTTGCATAGCAGGCGGCTGGGAGGATGTTTTCTTTACCCTACCACACTGCATTACCGGTCTGAACGAAGAAGACAAGCCCGTGGATGAACTCATATATATTGCCTGCGATTCCAAAGACCCGGGTTTCATAAATATCAGGACCGTTGAGCTCCCCAAATACGTTCAGAACCTCCTGATGAAAGGCAATGCAGCCTGTCACAAAGCCTTCTCCCTCGATGACAATGAGCAGAAAAACGGACTGGTATCCATGACCGAACAGCAGCAGGCGAATGCCGTAAGTGTTTACGGATCCGTCGAAGTCCTGAACCAGTTCAGGTGGCAGATATGCAATTATATCTACGACCTCTGCTATGAAGCGACTAAGGATATATCGCACAGAGCAAAGGGAGTGGATCCGGAGAATATCAAAGGCGGGATCTACGTATATATCGGTTCCGACAATACCGTAACGGATATGAGACAGGGATAATATCCGGAGCATATACATGAAAAACGGGCCTCAGAGGGGCCCGTTTTTGTTATTCCCAGATGCTTTCGCTTACGGTGTAGGTGCCGATGTCCGTCTTATAAGGTGTTTTCACGAATCCGCTGAAGAACTGCTTTATTTTGTCTTTTGCGGTTTGCGGCTCCGCACGGTAGCACATGTGAAGCACGTCCCTCGTGCCCAGAACGCTAATCAATTCCTTCCCTTCCTGCATGCGGACGCCGGCAGACTTGTCCTTGTAGGAAAAGTAGACTATGCCGGTGGAATCCTTTGAATTCACTGCGTAGATCATGCAGGGCTCGGCCTCTATCATCGTGTAGCCGAAGCCGGTTATGTAGTCGCCGTCGTAATCGATGACCCTTATGTATGTGGTGAAGTCCTCCTTGTTCGTCAGATCCAGGCAGCGTATCCACCTGTCGTCGGCGAAATAGAAGTAATTGCCGATGGTGAAATATCCGGTGCCGAAGCCGTTGTATATCCTGCCGGTCTCGATCAGCTCCTCGGGCTTTCGGCTGCTGTCCACATAATAAACGGTCATCCTGTCACCCTCGGGCTTTGCGAAATACGCGGTCTGGTTTTCATCGAGATACGTCAGCAGGAAGCCTGATCTTTGGGCGTAAGCCACCCAGCCAACCTCGGTGGATGTGAAATCCTCCCCGTTCTCCACGCTCTGCTTCAGCAGGATGTCGTAAATGGCGGTCATCCTTTCGGACTCCGTCATGGCTTCGTATTCCTTGTACCAGGTGGTCTTTTTGTCCACGTGGAAATTCCGGTCATCGTCGATCATGTAGATCCTGTCTTTTGAGTAGATCGTGGTGGTCTCGTCGTACAGCAGCACCACTATTGGCTCTTTGAGCTTCGAATAGATCGGATTGTAATAGACATTGCCGATCTGATCCGCGGTGAACATATCATCCCCGTCCGAGGAGGCTAGGAAGTTCTCTCCCGCGCCGTAGCTCAGATCCCGGGAAAAATACTCGCTGTCTCCGTCGTAAAAGCTAAGCTTCCATCCGTTTTTGAGTATCGCCGCCGCGCCGCCTACGCCCTCGGTACTCATGGAAAAATTGGAGTTCTCCTCCGTGTTTATAAACTCCCTGTAGAAGCCATCGTGCTTTATCCGGGCGCTCAGGACCTTTTCCTCATCGTTTTTGAAATACTGGGTGACGTACTGACGGGCCTCCTCACCGTAGCGGTTCGGGAGGATGAACTGAAAGTTCAGACAGAATGTGAGGGCCGGCCAGGCGAAGCCTATGGCGACGATGAAGGCCACCAGTCGGGAGAAAATGCTGTGTCTTTCATTGACCTTGAATACCCAGCAGAGGCCCAGGAAGACTGCAGCCACCGGAATGACGATGACGGCGCTGACGCCAAAAGACGCTCCTATCACAAGCACGGCAAGCCCCGGCAGGATCACGAAGCTCATTCCGAGAAGCGGTATGAGTATGCCTATCAGTATGGTGCCCAGAAGGCCGAACATGACAAGGCTTGCAGCTGCTACGATGCCCATCACCAGCATGCCGGCACCGAAGGCGCACAGGAGCATGAAGGAAATAATCTCCAGCACTATCATGATCCCGGTGGAGATCATTACGTCAGCGGGCTTCATGTAGAGCAGAAGGCCGTAGGCGAAGTGAGCGATGGTAACGATGGTGCATGCGTTGAAGAGGAAGCGGGCAATGCCGGGCATCTTTGCCGCGGTCGAAACGCCTCCGCCAGTGGCCACCAGGAAGGCGGGATCCGGCAGATTGGAGAAGAAAACCGCGGCCGTAGCGATGAACCACAGGACGACGGCAGCCACCAGCAGGTATGTTGCGAATGGCCTGAACCTGTCCGACTCCTCGTCGGATCCGGTCAGTTCAACGATTTTATCTGAAAGCTGTCCCAGTATTTTCAGTCTCATGTTTATTCACCAAGTATTTTGTACAGTATCTCTGCTGCTTCGGCGCGGCTCACCTGAGCATAGGGATCGCCGTCGAAAACGCCGTCAGGAATGGTGATGACAGGTTCACCTGTTTCAGAGGGCTCACCGGATTCCGGATCATCAGGGGCGTCCGGATCAGTTCCCATCGCAGCCCAGCGCTCAAGTATGAGCCTGGTGTGGTCCAGTATCAGCTTGTTCTCAGGCCTGAAGTGGAGCGGACTGTAGCCCTCCACTATGCCTTCCGAAGCAGCCCACTTTACGGCATCGTAATACCAGGCACCCTCGGGGACGTCATCGAATGTCATTTCGTATTCTGTCTCCGGGCAGCCCTCCATGCGCCAGAGCATGGTCACTATCATGCCGCGATTAAGTATCCTTTCGGGGGCGAACATGCCTCCGCCAACGCCCTCCATTATTCCCTGAGCTTTCACAAAAGCAGCTGCATCGTAATATGGGTCGTCCGAGAGCATGTCCAGGAAAACAGTTGAGATCTCCACGTCTCCGGGCACATAGCCCCAGCCGCTCAGCGCATCAAAGCCCGGATCCAGAATGTCCTGAGCAAAGTATTTCAGAGCCCTTGCAAGCTCTTCTGCCGTCATTTCAGGATAGACTGAAAGCATCTTGGCGCAGATGGCGCTGACTATGGCGCAGGAATAGGAGGTGCCGCTTACTCTGTCCGCAGTTTCCGAATTGCGGTTGGTGGCCACCTTGATATTGATGCCGTCGGTCACGATAAATGCGCCCTTCTGGGAGAAATCCGCTGTTTCTTCGCTGTTCCCGGTGCCCACGGAGATAACATCTGCGTAGGAGGAGGGATAGCACAAAGCGCCCTCAGGTCCGTCGTTGCCTGCAGCGGAAATGATCACAGCGCCCTGCTCTGAGGCATAAGCCACAGCCGCCCTAAGCTCCTCCGTATCCTCTAAAGAAGCCAGGCTGATATTGATTATCCTGCATCCGAATTCGTCCACGGCATCCCTTATGGCGCTGCAGAGAGCCTCAGAGCCTCCGTTCTTTTCCGTCCCGGATGGATAGAGATCCACAACTACCAGCGGTATCGCGACAGCTTCAGGGCACAGACCCAGGACCTGCTGATCCTCTGAACCCAGAAGTATGCCGGCCGTGGCGCTTCCGTGGCCTATGCGGTCCTGAGTGTCTGAGTCAGGGAACACGTAGTTCTTCCCCTGCCCCACATGAATGGGATCAAGATGCTTTGTGGAAATACCGGTATCTATGAAAGCCACTTTAACAGGCTCCGGTGTTTCTTCCGCCAGAGCTGCAGGAAAGTGCCCTAAAACCAGACACAGACAAATTAAAACTGAGATGAGTCTACGATTTTTCATTTTTTTAAAGGTGACAAACATAACCGTCACCATTGTCACTATTCATCGGCAAAGCAGCAAGTGCTTCGAAAGACCATGGGCTAGCGCTTAATTGAACAGCGTCCGACCTTCGGAGGACGATGTGAGATTAAAGAGCGAGGTCTAGAGAGGCACTTGCTGTTCGCTTGTAAAACGAGCCAAACAGAACCATTCCCAATGACATAAAGTATATTCTGACGGGTCCTGCCACAAGGCATCCTCCCATGCGCCTCGCTATCGCTCAGTGCCTGGGTGCCCTCCTTATGTCACCCGTCAAAATTTGTGTGACAAATAAAGCTGTCCACATTGTAACATATACTAAACAAAAAATGACAGCCCTTTTCGGGGCTGTCATTTGGAGTTTACGCTGTGATGCGCTTTTCAGAAAGCTTACTGAACGTCAGCAAAAGCCTTTACCAGTCTGTCGATGGCTTCGTCCATAACAGCGATGGGGCTGGTGCAGCACATTCTTCTGAATACGGTGCCCTTGGGGGTATCCATGCCGGCGCCGTCGGAAAGTGCCAGGTGAGCCTGTCCGCCAACTCTTGCATTAACTTCCTCGCTGGTGAGACCATACTTGGTGAAGTCGAGCCAGAGGATGTAGGTAGCTTCAGGCTTGCAAACTGTCAGCTTGGGCATTTCCTTGTGGAGTCTTTCAACAACGTGATCGATGCTCTTGTCGAGGTATTCATTCAGAGCGTCAACCCAAGCGTCGCACTCGGTGTAGCAGGCGATGCATGCTGCAATGCCGAAGGGGCTCAGGAAAGGAACAGCAACGGGACCGAGCTTTTCGTTGAGCTCTTCGTCCTCGGTGTACATGTTGGCAACTGCAAGGCCTGCTGCGTTGAAGGTCTTGGAGATA
>JAEEGL017304981.1_pt1 | contig 61356 bp, 50 predicted proteins | sample 9134231 | NCBI WGS metagenome assembly JAEEGL01 (sample SAMN16246548, study PRJNA631951) | gut metagenome | biome: gut microbiome; feature: rumen; material: fiber-attached | host: Bos | place: Iran: Karaj | collected 2018-10
AATGTCTCTTTCAATAAGCTGAACCCAAAGTTTCTTATAACAGATTTTCATTTTTACCCTCATTCTTCAGAGAATGCATACTTTTATATTTATGCTAGCATGAATATGCCATTAGTTGCAATAATGTTCTATGTTCTTGAAGTATATATTTTATGTCTGCCATCAATGCTTCGACTTTTCTTGCGAGAACACCCACATGCAACATCTGGAAATTTACACACCCATTTTTTGTCATGCGTAAATGTGCGTAAATATATAGGGGTTTTTAGCTGGGAATACCCTGATTTTTCGAATTCTCAATGACCCAAAACTGGCCTTTTTGACACACTCTTGCAACCCCTTCACGCACCGTCAAAATGTCCAAAAGCCTTGAAATTTCAACCCCTATGTATCAAAAAAGTGGTACCCTTTTGAGGTACCACTTTTCTGTGTTCTGTTTGACCAGCGTATTAACGCTTGGAGAATTTCCTTATCTCTTGCAAAACTGCCGGACACTTCCGAAAACACCCAAGAAAACTGAGATGGTTTTGCGTTTTCCGCTTGGTTTTACTTGACTCTGGCGGTTTTTGTAAGCAAAAATTGTGAACCCCGGTTACAACTCAAAGCCTGTATGGAGTGAGGATTTGCTGCATATGTGCTTCATACCCATTGCATCCCAGGGCGATGGATGACGGCAAGATATGTAGAAGTCCTCATTCTTTTTATTATAGGGTCCTCATATTCCTCCCTCATCAACTTCTATTTATCATCCTCAAAAGTATAATCTGTATATGGAGAAACAAACCCGATCGCCTTTAATATAGAGTCTTTAAACCCTTTCTCAAAAACTGCTTTACCTATCCGCGTCTCGTACTCTCTACCACTTTCGTATGTCTTAACAAAAATAGCCTCATATACTTCCTGGATTTTTTGGCTTTCCGAGACTAATGCTTTGCCTTCTATTTTGGTATATGATTCATTATCGTTCAAAAGAGAATTTGTTACCCAATTGCTTAAAGCTTCCGACGTAAGAATGTTATCAAGCCATTTAGCACTCTTACCTGCTATGAATTCATTATACTCATCCGAATTTGTCATCTTAAGTCCCATGGCTATAGGAACAATTATGCTGAAACCTATTAGATTTGATAATCCATCATCATGAGACCAAAATCGCTGTTTTTCATATGCACTTCCATCGGTATACTTATAGGCTGCTATCTTGGACATCTGTAAAAACCTTGCGGTTTCCCTCATCCCGAGATTCATTTGTCTGATTACTTCTGCACAAACTGTTTCACGCATATTCCTATGACCGTATAGGCCTAAGTTTGAAACATATTTATTCATATCTATCGGGGGAATTTCCATTCTAATGTCGAAAAACCTGTCCATATATCTACAAGCATCAAATCTTTCACCATAATAGCTTCTTACGGTATTTTCTAATTCCCCAAAATTAACCGAGAAAACAAACGTAATATTTTCCGATGCATAGTAATGCTTAATTCTCTCTAGCAATTTAACGGCATACGTCGGTTTGCACCTATCCAATTCATCGATAAAAACAATTAAGCGATTACCTCTCTCGGGCAAAAAAGAGCTTAAAAAGTTCTCTATAATCATATCCAACTCTTCGTTGTCTTTTTGCTCTTCAAAGAAATCCTTTCCCTTTAAATTCTTAACCAAATCCCCTATATTACGATTACTCAAGGCTTCCGCAATAGATGCCACTATTGCGGACCAGTCCTTTTTGTTCTTAATACCTGTGTTGTTATAGTTTTCTTTCATAATTTCGTACAACAACGACAGAATAGGATCCTCTTCATCATCATGTTGCCACGCGTCATAATAAGCAGTAACTATTGGAGGAATACTTTGTAGGTCTAGTTTAGTAACCTTCGAAAAGTAATCTCTTATCTTTTCCATCCCATTCATCGAGTAAGGCGGAACATTGGGATTCAATGAGTCAAGAACCATTTGGGTCTGCCGGACAAAAAAAGTTTTTCCTGTCCCCCATTTCCCATCAACTCCCAAAGACAATGACCCTTCAGTATTTAATAATAGTTTTGTAAATGCACAAACATCTGCTGAACGTCCAATACTATCATTCAAGAAAGTATCCTTTAAGTTTTCAAAGGTTGGCTTTAATTCAAAAGATTTCATCTGATGCTCCTAATATTCTTTTTTGTTCTATAGCGCCTCAAAAACTGACAAAACTCATCTCATTATCTTCGGATCATCTCTGGTTACTGCATTTTCATTCGATGTTTGAGCTACTTCATTAAAACCACCTTCTATGGAGATTACTATCATGTCAGTCTCCCGGTTATCCTTCAAATGACTCTTCGGGAGGCGATGAGACGTCCAAGAGAGTTATGGGTGGAGCTGTGTGGGACAGTCTGTTTTACTTGATATTACACGGTTTTGTAGGCTTAATGTGGTGATCAGCTGGTGTTTCTGTAATCATACCAGGGCCCCGGCAAGGGCCGTTTTTGCTGCATGCTTGCTACATTTCATGAAAACCACCCTTTTGATACCCCGTTCGATCCTGTTAGGATGGCATTATTACTCATTCCCCTAAATTATACTGATGCATGTTCGGAACAAAACCTCACAACCTCAATCCAATCCCTCAACTTTAGTAAATACAGCTCGTCTGCCTTCTCTTTATCCGACGCCACTGCAATTCCATATACTTCCCCGTGGGAGTAGACGATCGTCCAAATATAGGAATGAATGATCTTATTGCAGAGCGTCACAAGATCCAGATTTATTTCTTCGGCCTTTTCATAATCATAGTCTTCAACGGCCATATTATAGTAGACCAACTCCTCGTCACCGATGAATGGATACTTTAATACAGGAACTCTATAACGCATGATCTGAAGAGGAGGCTCATGCCATTGATTTTTTTCTTGAAATAGCTCTGACCTCTTTTTCATTTTCTATAAGTTTGCGGATTATTGTCGCAGAATACAAAACCTCCCGGCTGATGCTATGTTCAACGAGATTCCTCAGTAAGTTTCCGCCTGTATGCAGCCAAAACTGCAGCTTAACCTTATGTCTATGTAATTCTTTTTGCCAGTAATGGTCTAAAAACAATAACTATACCTCCAGCATTCTGGGCATAGTGAACCTGATAATACACAAATGTACTATTCCGTACTTTCCACAAGCATTCTCACGATCTTATGCACGTCCGTCCTAGGATTTGCAAACTCATCACCGACGCCATTTGACTCATGGAACAGAATAAGCTTTTCACAATTCTTTATTGCAGCTTCGGTATTTGGATAGAGAACGTCAAAGTCGCAATTGCTTTTCTTGTATTCAGGTAGGCGCTTTTTGAGTTCTTTAATAGCCTCATCACTGTTTAAAAAGGGCTTACTGGTATAGCCAAAGTGTTCTAGATACCACACCTCAAAGCATGGGTTTGAAGTAACGATAGCAACCTTTTTCTTTTTGGCAAGTTCCTTCGCCGCTTCGAGTTGGCTACGCTTCGTCTGATCTTGATCTAAATCAAAAATACTAATAGCCATATCACCGTGTCTATAGTCCAAACTCTCTTGCTTTGCTTTATTGGCTGTTTTTCGGACTATCCGAACCGGATCTGTATCTGTCCCTGGGGCAACTATAAAATGGAATTTACTTTGCGTCTTTTCTAACTCCTGAAAGTACTGGATTTCAGACTTGTTGTCCCCTTCAGCCCCCACAACGATAATGCGCTTTCGTTCCCGTGTTGACCGTCTTTTCGTAACTTTCTTAATTTGCTTTACCATTCGATACCCCTTTCCGGGAAGGGAATGGCGCCAAATCTCCCCTGCAAATAACCTTTCTGGACATTTTCTGTTTTTCTCGGAGAGAAGTCGGCCAAGGAATATAAATCCGTAACACCTGTCCCATTGTCTTTTTCGACGAAATAAATCTGGTCGCGGCGGAAAAGTTCTAAATCCAAAAGCGTAACATCGTGAGAATTGAAAATAAGCTGCGCACTATTTTTATTTACATTGGTATCGTGGAATAATTCGATTAAATATCTTACTAAATTGGGATGCAAACTATTATCCAGTTCGTCTATAACGATAGTCCGCCCTTTTTCCAAAGCTTCCATCAATATGGGTCCATAGGCAAACAGCATCATGGTTCCATCAGATTCATGGTCAAATGGTAATTTGAAGTTCTTGTAAGATCCGTCTTCCTGTTCTATGCGATGGATCGTCTCTAATCGAAACTGCTTAAGCTGACCAAGCAAGGCTTGATCAATCTGTATCCCGGGCAAAATTGGCATTGGCGCATTTTCGACAACCTTCGATTCGAATTCATAGTCTTGTATACTGATTTCTGCATGCTTCAATAACGATAATAAGAACTTTTTCGTCTCTGGTTTCTCTTTGTTTCGATCTAAATAATCCAAATACTGATTACGTTGGATGACAAGCTGGTTATAAGTATCTATACTTTCTGCAAACCATAAATATGCATCACGCGTTTCAAGGCAATTCCATGCTGTAGCAGTACACATAAATAGTTTGTTTGAGGTATTCTTATATTTATATTGTGCGAGATGCTTATATGTTGTAGTGAATTTGAACTCTGTTACATCATATCTTTCAAAAATCATTGTCGGTCTGGCAGACTTGTATTCACACAAATACTCTTCATATACATATTGCGCATCTGCAACAAAGCCATAACCAAACTTTTTTCCATTATGAATAAATAGAAAATCCATTTTTGTTTTCTCATTCCGGCTTTTGTCGTCAAACAAAAACGGCTCGAATCCAGTCGGGTCATTCACTTGCAGATTGTTGGACATTCTTACAAGCAAAATAGCGCTTGTTAACGCCTTAAAAAGATTTGATTTGCCAGCCGCATTTGCGCCATATAAGGCCAACGTTGGCAAGATTCTCTCACCATGAGTGGTTAATAGAATCTCTTCATGTTCTTTGCTCGAGTTTGCAAATGCCGTTAAAACAACCTCATCTTTTATAGACATAAAGTTAGCTACATTGAACTGTAAAAGCATTTTATCCTCCTCCTCTCCTGAGTTATACAAATTATATCATTTCATATAGGAAAGGTCAATCTTAAAACGCGATATTTGCAAATTGTATGCAAATATCGCGTTTTAAGAACGCTTTTTTGTTTTTATATACCATATGCTCATCTATTCTTGCAAGAATAGTACACGACTATGAACTTATTGTTCTACGTCTATGATTTTTAGTTCACCATTCTTGCAAGAATACTCTAATGTATACCTCTGGGATTTACTCATCCATTTTCTGGCATGCGTAAAAATTTTCGGTGATTTAGTGGGAATATCGCTTTTTTCAGCCATTTCGCGCCACGAAAATGGTATATTTTAACACTCTTGCAAGACTGACCTGAATTGCAAAAATGTTCAAAAGCATTGAAATTCCAAGCTTCACGCATAAGAAAAGTGGTACCCTTTTGAGGTACCACTTTTCTGTGTTCTTTTCGACCAGCGGATTAACGCTTGCTGAACTGGGAAGCTCTTCTTGCCTTCTTGAGGCCGTACTTCTTCCTTTCCTTCATTCTGGGGTCTCTGGTCATGAAGCCGGCTGCCTTGAGTGCAGGTCTGTTTTCGGGATCTGCCTGAACAAGGGCTCTGCTTACGCCATGACGGAGAGCTCCGGACTGTCCGGTGGTGCCGCCGCCTTCAACGGTAGCGATAACATCGTACTTTCCTTCTGCTCCAACCAGCTGAAGCGGTCTTCTGACCTCTCTTCTGAGCAGTTCCATGCCGAAATACTCTTCAAGGGGTCTCTTGTTGATGGTGATGTTGCCTGTGCCGGGAACAAGTCTGACTCTTGCTACAGAGGATTTTCTTCTGCCTGTTCCAAAATACTGGATCTTTGCCATTTTCATATCCTCCTAAACTAGAAATTCCAAACTTCGGGCTTCTGAGCCGCATGCTTGTGCTCCGGACCTGCGTACACCTTGAGCTTCTTGTACATCTGTCTGCCAAGGGGTCCCTTAGGCATCATGCCCTTTACTGCGTGTCGGATGATCTCTTCGGGATCCTTTGCCTGCAGCTTTTCGAAGGTGATCTCCTTCAGTCCGCCGGGATAACCGGAGTGGTGCTTGTAGATCTTCTTCTCGGCTTTCTTGCCAGTGACCTGGATCTTGTCAGCGTTGATTATGATTACATAATCGCCGGTGTCAAGGAACGGGGTGTAGGTGGGCTTTCTCTTGCCGCGGAGAATCATGGCTGCTTCGGAGCAGAGGCGACCAAGGGTCTTTCCTTCTGCGTCCAGAATGTACCACTTTCTTTCGATCTCCGAAGGCTTTGCAATGTATGATGACATCTTTACCTCCTTGCCTACTCATATGTGCTGTGGTTTAGCGCATAGCTTTCGGCGCCTACTCTGATGGCTCATCACTTCCATCTTTTTCGGCACTAGTTCTGAACTTCGGCCGCGGACCTTGCGGTCCTGTACCTTTTGATTTCCTGCGCGTTTTGCGCAATAAAACAATCGCGCAAACTGACGCTCGATAATTATATGTGCTGGACGGGTCCGTGTCAAGCGGAAAAAACGCGAAAAACACTGAAAAAAAAACATTTTCGATGGAAACAGCCTTCTTTTTCGCATTGACATTGAGCAGGGCGGCGCTTTGTGGTACAATGCGGGTTGAATTTAATGCACACTCGTATAAACGGAGGGAAAAATGATTTCTTTTGCAACAGATTATTTAGTGGGGTGCACTCCTGAGATACTTAAGAGACTGGAAGAGACCAATATGGAGGTCCAGACCGCTTACGGCTATGATTCCTATGCGGCTCAGGCTGCTGAAAAGATAAAGAAGGCAGCAGACTGCCCGGACGCCCAGATATGGTTCGTGTCCGGAGGCACCGAATGCAATCAGCTGGTTATCGGCACCCACCTTAAGAGCTATCAGGGCGTTGTGGCTGCTAAGACAGGTCACGTGGCGGTCCACGAGGCGGGCGCTATCGAATACACCGGCCACAAGGTAATGGAGCTGGAGGGCAGGGACGGAAAGCTCGTACCCGAGGATCTCGCCGAGTTCCTGAGAGTCTACCTGGCTGACGGCAATATCACCCACATGGTGCAGCCCGGCATGGTCTACATCTCCCAGCCCACGGAGCTTGGCACTCTCTACAGCAAGGCGGAACTCACCGCGATCTATGAGACCTGCAGGAAGTACGGCCTTCCGCTTTACATCGACGGCGCAAGGCTGGGCTATGCTCTTGGCAGCAAGGACAATGACATAAGTCTGGCAGAGCTCTGCCGCCTCTGTGATATCTTCTACATCGGCGGCACCAAGTGCGGCGCTCTGATCGGCGAGGCTCTGGTCTTCACCCACGGCAACATGCCTTCCGCTTTCTTTACACTGATGAAGCAGCGCGGGGTCATCGTGGCTAAGGGCAGGGTGCTGAGTCTGCAGTTCGATGTGCTTTTTACAGACGGCCTCTACGAAAAGCTGGGCCGCCATGCCATGGACATGGCTTATCTGCTGGTGGACGGCCTTAAGGCCAAGGGCTACAGAATGTACCTGGATTCCCCCACGAATCAGCAGTTCGTGGTGATAGAAAACTCCAAAATGGAGGAACTGAGGGCTAAGAATGTGGACTTTTCCTTTATCGAGCGCTTCGATGATGCCCACACCGTTATCCGCTTCTGCACCTGCTGGGCAACTCAGGAGTCTGACGTGGAAGAGCTGCTGAGTCTGCTGTAGGTTTGGGGCAAAGTATCTGGATCACAGCTGCACACAGGAGAATCGCATGTACGACATCTTTCTTTTCGACCTTGACGGAACTCTGACTGACCCCGCCGAGGGCATCACGAATTCCGTGGCATATGCCTTGTCAAAGTACGGCATAGAAGTGGAGGATCGGACTACTCTGAATACCTTTATCGGACCGCCGCTGGCGGATTCCTTTGCGCGGTATTACGGCTTCGGACCGGAGCAGGCCAAAGAGGCTATCGTCTACTACCGTGAGTATTTCGCGCCAAAAGGCATTTTCGAGAATGTGCCTTATGAGGGGATCGCTGATGTGCTGAAGGAACTCAAAAGCAGGGGCAAGATCCTTGCGGTTGCCACATCCAAGGCGGAGCTTTTCGCCCAGCGCATTATGGATCACTTCGGCCTGGCGCAGTATTTTGATCTGGTTTGCGGGGCGTCGATGGATCTCACCCGCAGTCTGAAAGCAGACGTTATCGCCTACACCCTCGACCGGATCCGCGATGAAGGCCTCTGCCCGAAGGCAGACCCGGCTATCGTGATGGTAGGCGACAGGGAGCATGATGTGCTTGGCGCTAAGGAAAATGGTCTGCCGTCGATTGGCGTGCTGTACGGCTACGGAAGCCGGGACGAGCTGGAAGCTGCCGGCGCAGAGCACATAATCAGCAGCCCTCAGGAACTGCTGGATTTTTAGAAGATCTTTATATGAAAAGTCGCCGCATCGACTCATGCGGCGATTTTTTTACTTATTCGTTGCCATTAAATAGCATTAATGCTATTATTATCCTGCAACGGACTCGTAAAGAATGTGACTACTTTATTGGATGAGATAATTGAAACCCGTCTTTGTGAACTGGAACTTCAGATAGCGCAGTTATCGAGGATAGGCGCGCATCCTGGAATCGGACGGATCAAGGTGCATCAGAAAAACGGGAAGCTCTATTATTGTATAGTCGGTTATGACGAAAACGGCAGAGTAAGCGAATTCTATGTAAATCCTGATAAAATGGAACAGGCTGTCCTGATCAATGAAAAACAGATGTCAGGCTATCTTCTGAAGCTGTGTCTTCAGGAAAGGGATGCTTTGAGGTCTTTCAGAGATTCGGGTTTTGCACAGAGGAGGGAACGGATATTTGAGCGTTTCAGCAAACGCAGCGCGCTTGTGATTTCCGACTGTTTAAGATCTGAAGCGGAAAAAGCCAGGCTTTGGGAAGCGGAAGCTTTTGAGACAAACGACTATGAGATAAGTGAAAACGATGCCCGCATTACTGACCGGGGCGAGATCGTTCGCTCAAAGCTCGAGTGCCTTGTGGCAAACCGCCTGTTCGCCATGGGCCTTCCATACCGCTACGAATGCAGGCTCTATCTTCATGGGGCAGATAAGGTCCGATATCCGGATTTTACGGTAAAAAGCCCTTACACGGGAAAAATCATCTATGTTGAGGTTTTCGGAATGATGGATCAGCCAGAGTATGCTAAAGCCGCTTTTGCGAAAATCAATCTTTATGCAAGAGAGGGCATTGTAATAGGTGATAATTTTCTGCCGGTTTTCGAATATCCGGGGGTTCCCTTTGACCCAAAGGCCTTTACGGTATCGATGGAAAGGCTTCTGAAGCTCCCTTAGCGGAAATAATAAAGGCCAATCTCACCAAAAACGTCAAAAGCTTTGATTTGGGTACAAGAAAACTAATGGATGACGTGGGGGAATTACCACCAATCAATGGCTAATCAGTGTAATGGTGATATATTTTCTGTCCTATAATAAGGGATAACCAAGGTGAATTTGGATCATTATGGGATTTCGAGCCCACTACACTCATTAGAAGCCTTAAAAATATCACCTTAATTGAATAATCCTGTTTTTTGGTGATACTTTCACGTAATTTTGACCAATTTTATTATCACCATATTTGGTTTTTTAGAGTAATGGTGGAAAACCCACTTAAACAGAGTCACATAGCGGCCGATAAACGCTTTGATGCAGACGGTTTTATACTGGATCCATATTTATGCCGGTAATATTTGATAATGCTTTAAAGGTGTAAAAGCCAATAAATGATTGTTAATGATGTAAATCCACTGAAACAAGGCGGAATTGCTGCCGGGAAGAACTTCTATGCAGCTGGTTTTTAGACTTACGCGATATTTGGGGTCGCTATTTATATACGAGCGATGGAGAGCTGTGTATTAGACTATGGGTTGTTTATTTAGATTTGGGGTCATGTATTGGATTTCGGATTATGCATTTGGATTGGGCTTGTGGATTAGATTGCGGATTATTCATTTATTTTGGGGCGTGAATTTGACTGTGGGGCGTAGATCAGATGGAGGGTTATATGACGGATGGGGGTGTGGTTCGGCAGACAAGCATAAAAAGAGCCCACGTTTAATTGGGCTCTTTTGTATGTGGTTTTAATTTAGTGTGATTTTATAATTCAGTTTTATCCTTACAGGCTTGCCTGAAGGGCTCTTATTCAAGGATGTCTGTGCCTGGGATATCGAGATCCGTTTCGTTCATAAGGGCTTCCGCATCCTTTTCGATGGCGGCAAAGCGGTCCTCAAAGCTGGGATCGGTGTTGATCTCGTCAGTCTTTTCCAGCTTTTCGCTGTTGTCGGGGCCTCTGAAGTAGTCGTCTATGTTCCAGGGGTTGCCGTCTTCATCCAGAGGAATGTCCTCTGCAGGCGCGGGTTCGCTGAAGCTCTGAGTCTTTGGCGCTGTGTAAACTGCGGGAGCTTCGTCCGTGAACTTTGCTTCCTGAGCAGATTTCTCGGGAGCTGTTATCCCGTCTTCGCTGAAGCTCTTGGCGGGAGCAGATGTCTCAGGTTCGCTGAAGCTCTTTGCGGGAGCAGCTGTCTCAGCTTCGCCGAAGCTCTGGGTGGGCGCGGTTGCCTTGGCACTGGGTTTTTCAAGGCTCAGATTGCCATGGATATTGCTGCCCTTATCGGTAACAAGATACGCTGTCTTCAGATCGCCTGTCATCTGTGCGGTGGAGGTGAATGTCGAAAGATCGCTGCACTTGATATCGCCTTCGATGATGCCGCTGACGGTCAGCTGGTTCATATTGGCGTTTCCGTAATACTCTGCACCTTCGGAAATGGTGATGGCGGCGTCGCTGTTGATGTCGCCCTTGATGGTGCCGTTAAGCTCTATGGGGTCAGAGGTCTCAAAGTTTCCGAAAAATGTGATGCCGCTGCCTATGATGGTCTTCCTCATGGGGGAATAGTCGGGCTCCTTGGGTTTTACGGGTTCGGGCTCGACAACAGGTTCCGGTTCGCGGATGATGGGTTCGGGTTCTTTCTCTTTTCTGCTAAAAAACATTGACATGGCGTTTTCTTCCCTTCGATTAGAATACAGTATATTTTACAACATAAATTGTCATAATGAAAGAGAAAATAATGGAGGCAGAGGACTTTTTAGAGAGGAAAACAAAAACAACGAGTCTGGTAAAAATAAATGCTTGACACTACAATAGATATAGGGTTTAATCTTGAAGCAACTTCTTTTTTTGCAGATCCGGAGGATTATATGAAAGATAAACTCTTTAAAATCGGGGAGGTGGCTAAGCTGTTTCATCTCAGCGTCAGCAGCCTGCGGCATTACGAAGCTTTGGGAATGGTCGTCCCCGAATATACGGATCCCGAAAGCGGGTACCGTTATTATGGACTGGACCAGTTTGAGAGCATAAATACTCTTCGCTATCTTCGTCAGCTGGACATGCCGTTGGACCGTATTTCGGAATTTCTTGCCAGTCGGGATCTGGATAAGATGGAACAGCTTCTGGAAGAGCAGAAGAAAGAAGTATCCCGCAGAATAGCAGAGTTGGAGAGCATCTCCGGTAAGATTGACCGAAGATTGCTGCAGATTTTTATGTCCAGAAACGCTGTCGTCGATACTATAAGCGATATAGAGTCCCCTTTTGTGCGCCTGGCCTGGATCAAGTACGATCTGCCAACGGACCCGGGGATCGAGATAGACAACCCGCTGAAGCAGATAGAGACCGATCAGGAGGAAGCTCTTATATTCCTGGGAAAAGCAGGGTTGAGCATCAGCCAGGAGAAGCTGATGCAGGGCTGCTTTGACAGCTACGATGGGGTATTCATCCTTCTGGATGATGAAGACAATTACGATGGCCCTGTAATAAGGATCTATCCTCAGCGCTGTCTGAAAATCAGTTTCCGCGGCCTTCACAAGGACGCCGAGCCTTATTACAGGAAGCTGATGGACTATATGAAGGCGAACGATATGGAACCGGCGGGCTTCTCCCGAGAGATAACCCTTGTGGATCAGGGGCTCAGCCAGGATCCGGGGGATTACCTGACCGAGATCCGCATCCCTTACAAAAGCAGGAAAGATATAAGATTATAAACTGGAGGATAGTATGGGTATTTTTACAGGTGTATTGGCAAATGCCGCTCTGGTGATAATAGGCACGCTGGCGGGCTGCCTGTTCAAGGGCGAGCTGCTGGAGCGCATAGGCGGACGGGTCAGGCAGGCTTTTGCGTTTTTCGTTATGGTGCTGGGAATAGGCGGGGCGCTGGATATCGACCGGCCTATCTTTGTACTTGCGAGCCTCATCATAGGCATAGCCATAGGCGAGATCATAGATATCGATGATAAGTTCAACCGCCTGGGAAATGCGCTTCAGAGGCGGTTCGCCAAGGGCCAGGACGGGAACAGCTTTGCCAAGGGCTTCGTTACCGCGAGCCTGCTCTTCTGCATAGGCTCCATGACCATCATGGGAGCGCTGCAGTCCGGCCTGGAGAATCAGCACAGCATATATCTTACAAAGGGCGTGCTCGACGGGGTGACCGCTGCGACTTACGCCATGAGTTCAGGAATCAGCGTGGCTTTTTCCGCCATATGCGTTCTGGTTTATCAGGGGCTTCTGACCCTTTGTGCAAGCTTTCTGCAGCCGGTGCTCAGTCCGGAGATAATAACTCTCAGCACCCAGATAGGAAGTCTCTCCCTGATAGGAATAGCCCTGGGAATGCTGGAGATAAAGGAAGTGAAGGTGGCTAATTTCCTGCCCGCCATGTTCATTCCCATGATCTATCAGGCGATAATGCTGCTGTTTGGCCGCGGATAGAGCAAAAAATCGCAGAAAATACGCATTTTTAAGGGATTTATACTGGAAATACATCATTTTGTAGTATATAATTATCCAATTCGTCTACTTTGTTGATAAAAGGAACGGATTGGATATTTTTATCGGAGGAAACAGGTGAAACACAGCAAGGCTCTGGGAAATCTGCTGCTGCTGGTGACAGCGATGGTGTGGGGTATGGCGTTTGTGTTCCAGCGCAAAGGCATGGATCACATCGGACCCCTCAGCTTTAACGCGGCCAGACAGGTGCTGGCGTCCCTGGCTCTTCTGGTGATGGTCCTGGCAAGCGACGCATATAACAAGGCAAAGGGCACTCTGCCTTCGAGGACCATGAATGCGGAGCATTTCCGCCTGTATAAGAAAAATACGCTGAAGGGAGGCATAGCCCTGGGGGTCGTGGTGACCCTGGCAGGAGAGCTTCAGCAGATAGGCATAGTAAGCACCAGCGCGGGCAAGGCGGGCTTCATAACTGCTCTTTATGTGGTTCTGGTGCCAGTGGCATCCTTTCTGTTCTTCAGAAAGCGGACCGGGGTGCTGCAGCTGGCGGCGGTGGCTATCGCCACAGTGGGACTCTACCTTCTAAGCGTTAAAGAGGGCTTTTCTGTGGAGAGCGGCGACATATGGATAATGGGCTGCGCCATCTTCTGGACCCTCTATATACTGGTCTGCGACCGCTATTCGCCGGTGGCGGACACCATAAGGATGTCGTTTATACAGTTCGTGTGCGCGGCAGTGCTGCAGATAGTCATAGCCATGATCTTCGAAGGCCCCGCAAGCTCCGGCTGGCAGGGCTGGTCCTACTACGCGCAGGGCCTTAAGGAGGCGCTCACGGCTATTGCCTACTGCGGGCTGGTCTCCAGCGGCATAGGCTTTACCGGTCAGATAGTGGGACAGAAGTACACCGACGCGGTGTCGGCTTCCCTGATAATGTGCCTGGAATCCGTATTTGCCGCCATATTCGGCGTTCTCGTTTTAAGAGAAATGATGAGTTCAAGGGAACTGATTGGCTGCATAGTAATGTTTGCCGCTATCATACTGTCCCAGCTCCCGGATCCCCAACGAAAGGCGTATATGGGCATGCCCGAGGCTTGATTGTCTATCGCCAATAAACGATCAAGCCGGTAAATCAACACGTAATACCCATTCGGATGCAACATCCACTTGGACGTAACATCTACTCGGAAGAGATAGAATAATAAAGCGTACCTGCCCCATCCGGCAGGACGAAAGGAGAGGAAACAATAATGGAAAAGAAAAGCTATTATATCAGCACCCCTATATATTACCCCAGCAGCAACCTGCACATCGGACACACCTACTGCACCGTAATGGCAGACGCTGTGGCCCGCTTCAAGAGACTGCAGGGCTATGACGTAATGTTCCTGACCGGCACCGACGAGCACGGCCAGAAGATCGAGAAGAAAGCCATTGAAAAGGGTGTCACCCCGCAGGAATACGTGGACGAGATCGTGGACGGCATCAAGAAGCTCTGGGGCACCATGGAGATCTCCTACGACGACTTCATCCGCACCACCGAGGAGCGCCATGTAAAGCGCGTTCAGGACATCTTCATCCGCATGTACGAGAAGGGTGATATCTACAAGTCCGAGTACGAGGGCTGGTACTGCACTCCCTGCGAATCCTTCTGGACCGAGAGCCAGCTGGTGGACGGCAAGTGCCCCGACTGCGGACGCCCCGTGGAAAAGGCCAAGGAGAGCGCATATTTCTTCAGACTTTCCAAGTATTCCGACAGGCTCAAGGATCTGCTTCAGAATACCGACTTCCTGCAGCCTGCAAGCCGCGTCAATGAAATGATAAGCTTCATAGATCAGGGTCTGGAGGATCTCTGCATCTCCAGAGAGAGCGTAAAATGGGGCATTCCTGTGCCCATCGACCCGGACAACACCATCTATGTATGGCTCGACGCGCTTTCAAACTACGTTACCGCTCTGGGCTGGCCTGTGATCGACGGCGAATCTGATGCAAAGTATCAGCGCTACTGGCCTGCAGATGTGCATCTTGTGGGCAAGGAGATCGTGCGTTTCCACTCACTTATCTGGCCTGCAATGCTCATGAGCCTTGATCAGCCCCTTCCTAAGCATGTGCTTGGACACGGATGGCTGCTGATCGACGGCGGCAAGATGTCAAAATCCGTAGGAAATGTGGTGGATCCCGTTATCCTGATCGACAGATACGGCGTAGATGCCCTGAAATACTTCCTGCTGCGCGAATACACCTTCGGTTCCGATGGCGTTTACACCAACGAGGTTATGCTCAACCGTCTGAACTACGACCTGGCCAACGATCTGGGCAATCTGCTTTCCAGGACCGTTTCCATGATCGAAAAGTACAATGACGGCGTGATCCCGGGTCCCGGCGCTGAAGAAGTCCCCGATACAGAGCTCAAGGCTCTGGCTGTTGCCTGCAGAGACAAGGTCTCCGGCTACATGGACAAGTTCGAATTCAATATTGCTCTTGACTCCATCTGGACCGTCATCCGCCGCACAAACAAATACATCGACGAGACTGCACCCTGGGTGCTGGCGAAAGACGAAGCGCAGAAGGAGCGCCTGAACACCGTTCTGCACAATCTGGCCGAGTCCCTTCGCATCGTTTCCATACTGATCCATCCCTTTATGCACACGACCTCTGCCAACATGAGGCGGCAGCTGGGCATCCAGGGCGAACCCAAGTGGGACGACGCTGCAGTCTTCGATCTTGCCGGAGGCGAAAAGGTCCAGAAAGGCGATCCCATCTTCCCCAGACTGGATATCAAGAAGGAACTGGACGAGCTTAACGCCATCAAGGAAGCCAATATGGCGGCTGCAAAGGCTGCAAATGCCGCAAAAGAAGCGGCTGAGGCTCCTGCAAAGACCTATGAACCGGTGAAGGACTTCATCGAATTCGACGATTTCGAGAAGATAGACCTGAGAACAGGCGTCATAACCAAGGCTGAAAAGCATCCCAAGGCGGACAAGCTGCTGGTATTCCAGGTGGATATGGGCTTTGAGACCCGTCAGATCATCTCAGGCGTTGCAGAAAGCATAGATCCCGAAAAGTGCGTGGGCCAGCATGTTATCGTTGTGGCAAATCTTAAGCCCAGAATGCTGCGCGGACTTGAAAGCAGCGGCATGATCATCTACTCCAAGGGCGAGGACGGTAAGTACAGATTTGCCGAGACACCCAGCGAGGCAGGCATTCCCGTAGCATAATTGTCCTGCGACGCTGAAGCGGTCCTCGGACACGCTTTCGCTTAGCTGGGAACCCAGCAGCGGTTCATCAGTTCAAACTTCGGCGACGCCTCGCTTTCACTGTGAACCGGCTTCCCAGATAGTCCTCATACACGCTTCAGCGTCACTCAGTAAAAAACAATGGAAAAGATACTTTTTGATACACACTGTCATATTTCAGACAGCTTATACGACGACTGCAGGGAGGCTCTGATCGAGGAAATCAGAGCTTCCCGTTTGAAGTATGCCGTGGACATCGGCACGCGGGTCGAGACCTCGCTGAACGTCTGCAGCAGCATAAAGAATCTCGATTTCTGCTATGGTACCGTAGGCATGTATCCGGGGAACTGCTACGGCCGCCCGGACAGCGAGCTGGACATACTGGAAAGGCTCTACAAAGAGAACGAGAAGATCGTGGCCATAGGTGAGATCGGTCTTGACAATCACTACGATGACACAGATAAGGAGCAGCAGAACAAGTGGTTCGCCAACCAGATAGAGCTGGCCAAATCGCTTGATGCACCGATCTGCATCCACTCAAGGGAAGCGGATGACGATACTCTCAGAATGCTGAAGGACCATAAGGCGTTCAGCAATATAAAGGTCCTGATGCACTGCTTTGCAGGAAGCGCGGAGCTGGCCCGCCAGTATGTAAAGCTGGGAGCCGTCATAAGCATCTGCGGACCGGTCACCTATAAAAACGCGAGAAAGACCGTAGAGGTGGTTGAGCAGATCGGACTGGAGCATCTGGTCGTGGAGACCGATGCGCCTTATCTGACGCCGGTGCCCTTTAGAGGTAAGAGAAACAAGCCCAATTATGTGGAATACACTGCCCTCAAAATAGCAGAGATCAAGGGGATCAGCTTTGAGGAAGTGGCAGAGACCACGCTTAAAAACGCCTGCGAGTTTTACGGGATACCCCTGTAAATCGTACGGGATACCGCTGCAGATCGTGCGGGATCCCCCTGTAGATCGACGGGATACCGCTGCAGGTCGTACGGGATACCCCTGTAGATCGTACGGGATACCGCTGCAGATCTCAATGGGGCCGGCCATAAGGCGCCCGTTGCAATTAAAGCATCTGATACTGAAGAATCCGGAAGTTTTGTAATTTATGAATGCGGAGCTTACTGTAAGAAAAACCATAGAAGAGCACAGCCTGATACCTGAAGGCAGCTGCGTGGTCCTCGGCCTGTCCGGGGGGCCCGATTCTCTGTGCCTTCTTTACGTGCTTCATGAGCTTCAGCGGGTCTTCTGTTTTAAGCTGGAGGCTCTGCACCTCAATCACCTGATGCGGGGAGAGGAAGCGGAGGCCGATGTGGACTTTCTGCGTAAGACCTGTGCTTCTCTTGATGTGCCCCTTACGGTGGTGCGCTGCGACGTATATAAAAAGGCCGCAGATGAAGGAATTTCTGTGGAGGAGGCTGGACGAGCAGCCCGTCAGGGGGCTCTTAAGGCCAGAGCTCAGGAGCTCGCATCACAGAAAGCCGCAGAAAACAGCGCTCCCGTACTGATCGCGCTGGCTCACAACAGAGACGACCAGGCGGAGACCGTGCTCATGCGCATAATGCGCGGCACAGGCATACACGGCCTGGCAGCCATGGAATACAAGAGAGAAGACGGCCTCATCCGCCCTCTGCTGGACACTCCGAGGCTCGAAATAGAAAAATACTGCATCGCAAAGGGTCTGATACCCCGCTACGACCGCACCAACGGAGACCCTTCATACACGAGAAACCGCCTGCGGCTGAGCCTGATGCCTCAGCTTGAGCAGGAATACAATCCCAACCTTAAAGAAGTCCTTGTCAGGCTGTCCCAGAACGCCCGGGAGGACGATGATTACCTGTCCTCAGAGGCCGAAAAATTCATGAATACTTCACTTGATATTCGCAGGTCTGCGGGTGATACTGAAGTATCATGCAGCGTGAAAAAGCTTCGCGCTCTGCACCCTGCAGTCTTCAAAAGGGTCATAAAGCTTATCTTTTCCGGGATAGGCCTGACCGAAGACATAGCCGCAGTCCATCTGAACTCGCTTCAGAATGCGCTGGAGCGCAACCGCGGAGGCGCCCTGATACAGTTTCCCAGAGGCTACGAAGCCTCATTTTCCAAGGGAAATGTTGTTTTCAGGCACAGGCTGTGATACTATTAAATGTCGTAAATTAAACGGAGGTTTATATATAGATGAATGACAACAAAAAGAAAGGACCCGGCGGAGGGAGAACACTGATAATCTATCTGGTGCTCTTTGCCGTGGTGATCCTTGTTTTTGCTGCCTACAGAGGCAGCGGGCTTACGAACGACGCCGCCATAAAAGAGGTGGAGTATTCCGAGTTCGTGGGCTATCTGAAGGATAAACAGATAACCAGGATAGTGGTCAGCGAAAGCAGCCAGAGGTATCAGGCCTTCCTTAAGGACGGCACCCAGATACTCTGCTACGCTCCGACTATCTACGACATGATGCTGATCAGCCAGGAGTATCTGCTTCCCCAGTCTGCGGAAGGGACGCTTGTCATCGACAGCATAAGGCCTTCCATCTGGTCAGGCATTCTCAGCTGGCTCCCCACCATTGCGCTGTTCGTATTCATGATATTCATGTGGCGGCAGATGATGGGCGGCATGGGCGGCAGCCGCGGCGTCATGAACTTCGGAAAGAGCCGGGCTCAGATGACCAAGGACAGCGACAAGAAGATCACATTCGCCGATGTGGCAGGTCTTGAAGAGGAAAAGCAGGAGCTTCAGGAGATCGTGGATTTCTTGAAGAATCCCAAGAAATACATGGAGCTGGGCGCGCGCATCCCCAAGGGCGTGCTGCTGGTAGGTCCTCCGGGCACCGGTAAGACCTACATTTCCAAGGCTGTGGCAGGAGAGGCCGGCGTTCCCTTCTTCTCCATCTCCGGCTCGGACTTCGTTGAGATGTTCGTCGGCGTAGGCGCAAGCCGCGTCAGAGATCTTTTCGACGAGGCCAAGAAGAACGCTCCCTGCATAGTGTTCATCGATGAGATCGATGCCGTGGGCCGCAGAAGAGGCGCAGGCATAGGCGGCGGAAACGACGAACGCGAACAGACCCTAAACCAGCTGCTGGTCGAGATGGACGGCTTTGGCCAGAACGAAGGAATAATCATTCTGGCGGCCACCAACCGCCCCGACGTACTGGATCCGGCCATCTTAAGACCCGGTCGTTTCGACAGAGAGGTCACCATCAGCACTCCGGACGTGAAGGGCAGAGAAGCGGTATTCAGACTTTACGCAAAGAACAAGCCCATAGACGAGGCTGTGGATCTTTCCATACTGGCCAAGCGCACACCGGGCTTTACCCCTGCTGACATAGAAAACATGATGAACGAGGCAGCCCTGCTCACCGCAAGGCGCAACGGGACCATAATCCACATGGACGATCTGGAAGAGGCTATAACCAGAGTCATCGCAGGCCCCAAGAAGCGCAGCCGCGTCATGAGCGAGGAAGAGCGCAGGCTCACCGCTTATCACGAGGGCGGTCACGCAGTGGTGGCAAGATGCATACCGGGCTTTGACCCTGTGCATCAGGTGACCATAATGCCCAGAGGCAGAGCCGGCGGCTTCACCCTGAACCTGCCTGAAGAGGACAGCTACTACGCTACAAAGACGAAGATGCTGGAGGAGATCATGGATCTGCTCGGCGGACGGGTGGCAGAGGCCGTGGTCCTCGGCGACATCTCCACCGGCGCCAGCAACGACCTTGAGAGGGCAACTAAGCTGGCTCAGGATATGGTAACCAAGTACGGCATGACCGAGGCTGTAGGCCCTGTGAACTACGCCAACGCGGACGAGGTCTTCCTTGGACAGGATTACACCACAAAGCGCAACTACTCCGAGGAGCTGGCTTCCGCCATCGATAAGGAGGTCCGCAGGATAATAGACGAGGCTTACAAGGCTACGGAAGAGCTGATAATATCCCACAGAGCGGAGCTGGACAGAGTGGCTGCAGCGCTGCTGGAGCTGGAGACTCTGGATGCAGAGCAGTTCGAGGCGGTATTTACCGGCTCCAAGACCATCGAAGAAATAAAGAACGACGAGCTTGAGCTTACAAAGGTCCGCAAGGAAAAGGAAGATCAGGAGGCTCAGGCGAGGGCTAAGCGCGAGGCCGAGGAAAGGGCAAAGCTCGAGGCAGAACTGGAGCCTGAGCCTAAGAATCCAAGGCGTATGGTGGTCTTCGATGCCAACGGCAGACCGGTGTTCAAGGATAATCCCGAGTATGAGGATGAGAAAGCTGACGAGGCCGGTCAGGACGCTCAGGACATCCCTGAGGCTGAGATCACCATCCCGGCTGAGCCCAAGGACGATGGATCGGAGCCCGGGCAGGCCGGATCCGAAGATACCGGAGATAAGAGCGAAGATAAATAAGCGAGGTGAGCCCTCTGGACTTTAAAAATTTAATGAAAAGCCTGGAGGGTTCCTTCTATCTGGCGCCCCTTGCGGGCTTTACGGATGAGTCCTTCAGGACACTCTGCAGGCGGGAGGGCGCAGCCCTGAGCTACACGGAGATGGTGAGCGCCAAAGGCTTTCACTATTCGAATCACGCCACGGAGAACCTGCTGAAGATACTAGGCAGAGAAGGTCCTGTGGGCATACAGCTTTTCGGAAGCGAGCCTGTGATGTTCGCTGAGGCTGTGGAAAAGCTGAGGGACTGGCCCAATGTGCTGTTTGACATAAACATGGGCTGCCCGGTGCCTAAGGTCGTAAAAAACGGAGAAGGCTCTGCGCTTCTGAGGACTCCGGAGCTTGCGGCAGCCTGCGTCGAAGCAGCTGTAAAGGCCGCAAAGGACAAGCCTGTCACCATCAAGATGCGCATAGGCTTTTCATCAGGCGATGGTTTTTCCCCTGCCGCGTTCGCGAAAAGGATGGAAAGCGCAGGGGCCTCAGCGATAGCGGTCCACGGACGGACCAGAGAGCAGTATTACAGCGGCAAAGCGGACTGGAACGCCATAAAAAGCGTCAAAGAAGCCGTAAGTATTCCTGTGATAGGCAACGGCGACATATTCAGCGCTCAGGACGGCGTGGAAATGCTGAACTTCACCGGCTGCGACGCTGCGATGGTGGCCAGAGGCGCTCTTGGCAACCCCTGGATATTCAGAGAGCTCAACGCTCTTAAAAACGGAAAAGAAATCCCCACAAGACCGGGAGTTTCGGATATAATAGACAAGATAATGGAGCAGCTGGAGCTGACCGCAGAGGACAAGGGCGAATATACGGCCCTTCGGGAAATGCGCAAGCACGCAAGCTACTACACAAAGGGGCTCCGGGGCTCGGCAGAGCTTCGCACCCGCATAAATAAAGCAGAAACTGTTGATCAGTTCAGGGATATCCTGGACAGGCTAAGATAAAGGAGTTTAAAATGGCTGAAGAAATCTTACTTACCCAAGAAGGCTATGACAAAATCGTAGAAGAGCACGAATTTCTGGTGTCTGTACGCCGCAAGGAAGTATCCGAGCATCTGAAGGAAGCCAAATCCTACGGCGACCTTTCCGAAAACGCGGAATACGATGCTGCAAAGGACGAGCAGGCAGAACTGGAAGAGCGCATCGCCAAGCTGGAGAACATGCTGCGCAATGTACGCATCGTGTCCGAAGACGAACTTACTCTCGACCACGTAAATCTCGGCCTTACCGTTGTGATCCAGGACATGAAGAGCAAGGACAAGTTCGAATACACCATAGTGGGCATCACTCAGGCGGATCCCTTTGAAGGCCGCATCTCCAACGAATCTCCCGTGGGCAAAGCTCTGCTGGGCAAGAGAGTAGGCGACAAAGTAGATGTCCAGACCGAGGTTGGCGTACTCAGCTACAAGATCCTTGAGATCAGAAAATAGTCAGAAAATAGAGGGAGTTTTTATGGCAGAAGAAAGGAATCAGGTGCTGGACGAAAACGAACAGTATCTTATCAGAAAAGAAAAACTGGCAGCCCTTCAGGCAGAAGGACAGAATCCTTATTCCATCACAAAGTTCGAGCAGACCGCTTTCTCGGAAGAGCTGAAGAAGGAGTTCGCGGAGCTTCCCGCAGAATCCGAATCGGGGAAGATCGTTTCCCTGGCAGGCCGCATGATGACCAAGCGCGTCATGGGCAAGGCCAGCTTTGCTCACCTTAGAGATGATCAGGGCGACATCCAGATCTACGTCCGCAGGGATGAGCTGGGTGACGAAGCATATGCAGCATTCAAGAAGCTGGACCTGGGCGACATCATCGGCATCACCGGCGAGGTATTTCGCACCAAGACCGGCGAGCTTTCCGTGCGCGCAAATCAGCTGACTCTGCTTTCAAAGGGCCTTCGTCCTCTGCCCGACAAGTGGCACGGCCTTACAGACACCGAGCTGCGTTACCGCCAGCGCTATGTGGATCTGATCATGAACCCGGACGTGAAGGAGACCTTCAAAAAGCGTACAAAGATCATGAACGAGATCCGCGCTTTCATGAACGAGAGAGGCTATCTGGAGGTCGAGACCCCCATACTTACCCCCTTCGAGATCGGCGCTGCAGCCCGTCCCTTCACAACTCACCACAACACTCTTGACACCGACATGGTGCTGCGCATCGAGACCGAGCTTTACCTTAAGCGCCTCATCGTGGGCGGCATCGACCGCGTCTACGAGATAGGCCGCATCTTCAGAAACGAGGGCATGGACCCCAAGCATAACCCTGAGTTCACGTCCATGGAATCTTACCAGGCCTATGCAGACTTCCACGATATTATGGATCTGGTGGAAGCGCTGTTCAAGCGCCTGGCTGACAGAGTCTGCGGCACCCGCCTCATACCCTACGGCGACAAGACCATCGACTTCGACAACTGGAGCCGCATTACCATGAAGGATGCGGTAAAGAAGTACTCCGGCGTGGATTTCGACGACTGGAAGACCGACGAGGACGCCATCGCCTGCGCTAAGGAGCACAACGTGGAGCTTCCCGAGGTGCCCAGCCGTGGTTCCATCCTGGCGGAATTCTTCGACGCATATGTGGAGGACAAGCTGGTCCAGCCCACCTTTATATACGATTACCCCGTGGAGATCAGTCCCCTGGCTAAGAGAAAGCCGGATGATCCCGAGTTTACGGAGCGTTTTGAGTTCTTCATCAACTGCATGGAGTTCGGCAACGCCTTCTCTGAGCTGAACGACCCCATAGACCAGAGAGGCCGCTTCGAGCGCCAGGTGCAGGAGCGCAAGGCTTTAGAGCCCGACGCAAAGTGCCGTGTAGACTACGACTACATAAGAGCTCTTGAATACGGCCTGCCTCCCACAGGAGGCCTTGGCATAGGCATCGACCGTCTGATAATGCTGCTGACCAACAAGCAGACCATTCAGGAGGTCCTGCTGTTCCCGACTCTGCGTCCCGAGTTCACCGATGAAGCCGCTGAAAAGGCCGAAATCGGCGAGGGAAGCGCTGCAGACGGGAAAATATCCACTGGGGGTGCTTCTGCCGCTCAGAAGGGCAATTGCGGGGCTTCTGAGGGCATCTGCGGAGCACAGTCCGCCGATCCCTTTGTAAGCTCAGAGCCTATCGACTTCAGTAAGGTGGTCATCGAGCCGCTGTTCACAGATTACGTGCCCTTCGAGGACTTCTCCAAGTGCGATTTCCGCGCTGTAAAGGTCAAGAGCTGCGAAGCAGTACCCAAGAGCAAGAAGCTGCTGAAGTTCACTCTGGATGACGGTACCGGCACGGACCGCATCATCCTCTCCGGCATCCACGCCTATTACGAGCCCGAGCAGCTGCTGGGCAAGACCCTTCTTGCCATAGTAAACCTGCCGCCTCGTCCTATGATGGGCATTGAATCCTGCGGCATGCTGCTCTCCGCCGCCCACGAGGAAGAGGGCGAGGAGAAGCTGCATCTGATAATGGTGGATCCACACATCCCCGCAGGGGCTAAGCTGTACTAGAGCATCGGACATCAATCATAATATATAACCCCGGAGCGATCCGGGGTTTTTTAATGCTCAGCATTCAATTCAGTGATCCGGCCAAATGGCAGCTATCTGAAACACGGAAGCAGAGCAGCTTCTATGAAATCGACCCTGTCGAATACGGTTGGCTTGAAGCAGGAGGAAACTGAAACGACAATGTTTTCTTCAGGATCAATATAGATCACGTTTCCGCTGTTTCCGATAGCAGCGTAGATATTCTTTTCCGGATGAATGATCCACCAAAGATACCCATACTGCATCCCGCGAAAATACTTGCTTTCGACCGGTCTCGGACTGGTCATGGCAGAGATCCACTCTTCAGAAACGATACGGTTTCCCTCCCACATGCCTTTATTCAGGCAGAGCTGTCCTATCTTAGCCATATCCGCCGCACTCATACACAATCCGTATCCCGGCGTTCCGAGCCCGTCCGGATCTGCAAACCAGATATCCTTTTTCGGGGTCTTCGATATCGTAAACTGCTTGTGTTCCTCAGCGTTTTCAGCATAGTAGTTCTTATGTTCCGCAATGCCTAATGGTGAAAACAAGTATTTATTTGCAAAATCTACCGTTTTAATTCCGCTTGCCCTGTATAAGATCCCCGAGAGAATATGCAGGCAGACCGTCCGGTAGTCAAACTCATCCGTAATGCCTTTTTTTCCTCCGAGAAAGTCGAGCGAGGAAAATGTCCAGTTTTCGCTGGAACAGACCTTTGTCCAGGGATCGCCTTTCCCTTTATATGGGGCCCGCATAGTCAGAAGATGCCTGATGGTGACATCATATATGGTCTTTTCTCCGCGTTTTACAGTGTAATCAGGGAAGAAGGATATCACCTTTTCTTCCGTGCTTCGGATCATTTTCCTGTCGATGGCGATCCCGACAAGAAGGCTGAAAATACTTTTCGTGGCGGACATTATGTGTGTACAGTCTGTTTTTTTATATCCGTTCCGTTCTTTGGAAAAGATCTCTTTCCCGTCCTTCCGGACGCAGATCTGGCAGATATTATCCTCATTCCCTGAGATATCCGATATGAGTCTGTAAAGCTTTTCGTCATTCATTACTGCCTCCGCTGTATCGATACTGGATGTTCTGAGAAAAAGCCTAAGTCAATTAAAAATCTTTTTCAAGAGTTTTTTGATACTGTACGCTATTGCAGGAATACTTCGGCCGCGGCTAAGTTCCATTTTCGGCTTCTTTTTTCATGCAAAAGAATGCTTGCAATAGGGCGGCGCATAGGGGAAAATAAACCCAGTAAAACCTAAAGGAACTCGGCAAAGGGATGGCACTTTACGGAGGAATTAACAAATAACATGGAAAACAGAAATAAAAAGGCACTGTACAGCTATATTGCAGAGGCGCTGGTGGATGGGGCTCTTCCGGAGGATTTTTCCCTGCCCCAGCCCGAAGGGGATGAAGGCGGGCTGATGTTTGCGGATGGCGCAATGGATGGCATCAGCATCTATCATATGTCGCCGAAGGAACCGGACGAGAATGCAAAAGGCCTGATGGAACAGGCTGTTCAGGCCGCAGCAGCCGGTGACGTCGCAAAGGCAGAAGAACTCTTTTATGCGCTTTCGGAAAGCTGCTCCGCTGTAAATGCCGCAGGCAGCCTGCAGTCATATCTTATAGCCCACAGAGCAGAGCTTAACGATGAAGAGCTTTACGACACAGCCCTTCAGCTGCTTCTTTCGGACCGCAGGGAATGCGTAAAGTTCGGTCTGATAATCATGGAACTGTTCAACTGCGACAGGGATGAGAGCGCTAAAAAGCTGGTCAGGACTCTGGGCCTCAGCGACGAGTTCACCCTTTACGCAGTCAGGGTCATGGGCCGCTGGAAGAACGGAAACGAGGAGATCTTCAGCCTGGCAAAGAAGGTCCATGGCTGGGGCCGCATTCATGCGGTAGAGGCGCTCAGACCCAGCTCATCGGCCATCAAAAAGTGGCTGCTGACAGAAGCCATGGGAAACGATGTACTGTCGGCCTATTCGGCTTTGAGCTGCTGGGAAAAGTCAGACGCAGAGTTTGTCCTTAAAAATCACCCTGATTACGAGCAGTTCGCCGGCATCAGGAACATCATAAGGGGCCTTATGGACGAGGGACCGGTACCGGGGTTTTCCACTCTGGAGAACGGCGATGAGATCATAAATATCTTCCTCGATGAGGCCGAAAAAATGCCCCTTGAGATGGGGGATTACCGGGCTGTCTACGAAATACTCACATATTACAACGAAAACCGGTCACCGAAGCATCCGCTGGCTCTGAAATGCAAGAAGCTCCTTCACACCTATCGCTGCACCTGCATGCTGATCGATGCAGCAAAGGAGGGGAAGGATGTGGACCTGGCCGCCGGAGTCGGAATAAATGTGAAGCCCTATGTAATGGAGCTCCTGAAACGCTCTCTGGAGGACTACAGTCATCTGCTGCGCTATCTTATGGACGACGAAGAAAGCCGCAGGGAGGTGCTGGAGCTCTATAGGCAGCAGTTGCCCCTTGAGGAGCTCAAGGCCGGTCCTGCCCTGGAGATGGGTCTTGGACAGGAATACCGGAGGGAGCAGGCTTTGGAATACCTGCTGCAGGAGCTGCGGATGCATCCTCTGGAAGGGCAGGATTTTGTTTCGGCCGGACTTCAGGCTGCGCCGGTGCGCACAAGAAGCGGAGCCCTGTATGTGCTGGAGCACTGGGTATCTGGCGAAAAACAGCCTCTGTCCAGCCTCCTGCCGGATCTTCAGGACAGACTGTCCGGTCTTCTGGCACTGGAGCCTCATGCGGAGCTTCAGGAGCGGATAAAAAAGCTGCTCTCAGGCAGCGTCAGCTTCGAGGATGTGGGTCCTGAAGAAAAAAAGCCCGAATACAGCGTTGACTCTCTGAATATTCTTTCCGATGCCATTTCAGATGTGGGACTCTGGCAGTGGTGGTACACGGGGGACGAAATGGTGCAGCTGGAGTTTGGCGGCGTGCAGCTCTACGACGGCTCAAAGCCTGAAAAGGCTCCCCATTCCAGCACCATCGCTCTCAGATTCTACGGAAACTGGTTCGCAGTATTTCTGGACGATCTGGATGACGACAGCTGGTACGTAAAGCTCAGCAAGGATGAAATTGAGCCCTTCCCGGTACAATACGGGAACTTACGTTTTGACGAACCCGCATTTGCAAGTCAGCTGATGAAAGAATACCGCCATAGAAATCCGCTGAAGCCGGGATTTGATGAAAGCCTGCTTAGTTCCGCAAAACATCTGCTTGCAGCAAATTGCGGCGATGTCGCCTTCATTGCGGGCGGCGACTGGCTGGAGGTGGTGAGTCATGCCGGTGTGATCGCAGACGATGATATAGAAACAGCCAGCAGGAAGTGGGGAGAGTACTGGAGAGACTACTGGTTCAAACGGGGCAGCAGCGATGCATACGAGCAGGACTATGCCTGCGAGGTCACCATCCCGATAGACAGTGGAAATCCCCAGGATCAGTATTGAAAAAAAACAGCATAAAACAGAGGCCTTTAAGGCCTCTGTCTGATTGTATAGTCTTTTTGTCTTACGTTCCGTATTTACTGCAGTCCTACCAGCACTCGAATATTATCTTAGCCACCTCTGCGCGGTTGATGTGCACCAGAGGATCCAGTCTGCCGTCTTTTCCCTCGATTATCTTCCGGGCTGCAAGGCTCTGTACAAATGGAAGGGCCCAGTATGCCACGTCCTCTGCATCGCTGTATGCTGAAAGATCGTCCGGTCCGAACCTGTCGTCCTTCCATATGCGGCCTATGACCGTATAGGCCTCCTGCTTTGTTATCTGCCCCAGAGGATCGAAGCGCAGCCTGTCGCCGCTGCCTTTGCCCTCCATTATGCCAAGGGCTGCGGCTGCCTTTACGCTGGGGACAGCCCAGCTGGAAATAGTATCCGTATCTATCCAGGGGAACTCCCTCTCCTCATAGAGGGATGTATCTACCCCGAGCATTCGTATCATGACAGCGGCAAACTCCTGACGTGACATGCTTTTGTCCGGTTCGTATATAAGAACGTCGCCCTTTTCTTTGCCGTTGAGTATGCCCATGCGGTTCATGTATTCCACGTATCCGGTGGCCCAGTGGCCTTCAGGCATGTCTTCGAAGATGCTGCCGCAGGAAAAGCCTGCCGCCTCGTATTCGATGCTTGCCCTTCGCCAGTTGCCGCCTTCATCGCCTGCTTCGATTACGATGTGATGCAGCAGTGCGTCGTCCGGAAGCTCGGTGCTGAGCTGTCCGCTTTCCTGATCGTAGCTGAAATCTGCCTTTTCTCCGTCAATCTTTAAACTGATCCTCGCAGGTGAAAGGCCTCCGTCGATCTCGTCCCATATTTCCGCTGAAAGCGCGGTGTATTCCACCGACCAGTCCAGCTCGGGAGCGGTTTTATCTATGATCACATCCAGTGACGCCGAGCAGGCTCCCGCGCTCACAGTGATGGTCCCACGGGTGCTGAGCTCCTCCGAAGCAGTGAAGATGACCTTCGGGCTGGCGGATGCTTCTGACATGGCAGCGGGAGTGACTTCTCCTATACCGCCGTCAACTGTCCAGCTGAAGCTGCCCTGGTCCGCCCGGATCGGGAGGCCTTTGTACTCAGCAGATGCCCCGAGCTGCAGCGTTTCTCCGGGCTCCAGCCTGACAACGCTGTCCATGGGCTTACCGTTGCTGCCGAGAATGCTGATGGCATCCGGCGTCCCGATAATGCTGATGTCCGCGCTTGCGCTCAGACCACCGCAGCTTACGGTCAGCTCCATAACCTTGTCCACGCCCGGATAGCTTATGAAGCGGTCCTCCTCCACATAGCCGCATTCTTCATCGAAGCCGTAGCTCAGCTCTCCCGGCAACTCGGCAGGATTGAGATCCTTGTCCGCAGCCCTGACATTCAGGGTAACCGCAGAGCCTGCAAGTATATAGTCGTCGGAGCGGTAGAGATAGAGCCTCGCGGCTTCCGAGGGCTCCTGTTTTGTCCCTGCAAACAGTATATAGTTGGCGCAGCGTCTGTTTTCCGTGGGCTTGTTGATGATATTGTCCCTGTCATAGCCTGGCCATACCAGATGCAGCTGGGTTGAGCCGCCGCCGTCGAGATTGATGGCATCCACAGCTCCCAGATCTATCATCCGCTGTGCCAGCTGAACATAGCTAAGACCCGTCGAATATGCGCTGTTCCGCCCGTCAGCGGTGTAGAGTATGGTTTTGCCCTCTTCGGTAACGCCTATGGCGGTGCGGGGGGCTTTCCCGGTCTCTTCGAAGCTTTCGGCTTCGCCGTCCCTTACAAGACGTGCTCCTCCGCCCACCGCCTGCCTTATATTCTCCCAGCCTTCAGCCACGCTGAAATTAAGGTCTATGCTGTCGCCCACCTCAAGACTTCTCAGAACCGGGAGGATCGACTGGTAGGCAGTATCTGTATAGACCGAGAGCAGCAGGTGCTCTTCGTCGAGGGAATGGTCTTCGTCTGAATCGAAAACCTCTTCGATAGTCCCGTAGATGGTGCCGCCCACAGCAGCCTCGCCCTCGTCTATGTGTATCCAGACATTGTAGGTGTCGCCCGACGCGGCGTTGGAATAGCCATAATCGGAGGAAAAGAGCATCAGACCGGAGCTTTTTTCCATGGACTTATTGAAGCTCAGATTGCTAAGGAGCCGCCCCTTGTCCACATCGAAAAGGCTTATATTCAGCTCCATGCGGCCTATGCGCGCATTACCTTCCTCATCAAAGGCTATGCATTCCCAGCTGGAGTCTTCGCTGCTTCTTACTATGCCATCCCGCACCACTACGCCCTGGCTGATGCCGTTTTCCACGGTGAAGAAGTCCCCGTTGGTCCCGGCAAGGACCTTCAGGCCTCTCTCGTCCTCTATCTCCAGCACCCTCGCATAGGAAGCGGCTCCCCGGATATCGTTGCCGTAGGAGATCACAGGCAGAAGGAAGCTGCCGGGCGTGTAGACATAGTAGTTTTCCGCCAGGAGCGCTCCGTCCTCCTCGCTTCTCAGCTGCTGCTGAACCAGGGTTAGCTGTTCGTCCAGCACCCGTTCGTTGCTGCGCTGAAGCTCAAAGCCCGTCGCTTCGGAAGCGAATACGGGCGCAGAAACAGAAGCGCCTGCTATCAGCAGCGCAAGCGCCAGAGATGCTGCCTTTTTCAGTATATTCAGATAGGGTCTTTTCATGATCTGTCACCCCTTAAAATCTCTTTTGATATCGATAATTATACTTGATGTCCGCAAACGAATACAACTGTTTTATAGGGTTTTGAAGGCTGCGCGGCGATACTGCAGAGGCTGAAGGCTGCCCGCTCTTTTCTTCATCGTGCTAATGTGTTAAAATACAGCCGTAAATACTTTTGAAGGCGGCGGCTTAGCTGTCAGCATGCGTTCAGCGCGGAAAGGAGCGGACATGAAAAACCTTGAGCTGGCTAAAAAACAGTTCGATTACATGGTCTCTGTAAGAAGATATCTTCACGAAAACCCGGAGCTTACCGGCCAGGAATACAATACGGTAAAGTTTATAGATGAAGAGCTTACAACAATGGGTATAGAACACATAGTCGTTGAAAACGGCGGCGTTCTGGGCTATATAAGAGGTCCTAAGGAAGGCCGGACAGTGCTCTTAAGAGCTGACTGCGATGCTCTTCCGGTTCTTGAGAAGGATAACCTTAAGGGCTGCAGAACGGTCTGGTCCAAGAACCCGGGCGTAATGCATGCCTGTGGTCACGATTCCCATGTTGCAGGTCTTTTAGGCGCCGCAAAAATACTGCTGGAGAAAAAGGATGAGCTGGAGGGTACCGTGATCCTATGCTTTGAGCGGGGCGAAGAGGGCGGCGGAAATGTCCGCTACATTTTCGCTTATATGGACAAAAACAACATCCACGTTGACTCTTGCTTCGGGCTTCACGTTGGCTGCACCCAGCCCACGGGCATACTGGCTGTAAACGATACCAGGGTAAACGCAGGTGCCATGGGTTTCCAGGTCACCATCGAGGGCCGAGGCGGCCACGGCTCCCGTCCAGACAGGTCCATAAACCCGATAGATGCCTTTGTGGCCGTGTATCAGCGCCTTGAATCCTTCCGCCTGACAGCGGTGGATCCCTATAAGACCTGCACCTATTCTGTGGGCGAGCTTAGATCCGGCAATGCTAAAAATGTCATACCTCAGACCCTTACCTTCAGCGGGACCATGAGGACCTACGATCCCGAAACCGCGGGCATGGTCTTCTACACCGAAATGAAGAAGATAATCGAAAGCACCTGTGAATCCTTCGGCTGTAAGGCAACTTTCGATATGTGGACGATCCCCGGACTTGCCACAATAAATGATCCTGCATATGCAGCCTTTGCCAGGAAGGTAATAGGACAGGAGATGGGCGAAAAGAACGTCATCCAGCAGGAGCCTTCCATGGGCAGCGAGTCCTATTCAATGTATCTTAAGATGTGGCCGGGCGTATTTGCAGGCCTTGGCGCTCACAATCCGGAAAAGGGCACCGGCGCCGCCAATCACAACGAGAGCTTCGACATCGACGAGGACTGCCTGGTCTACGGGGCCTGCGCTCACGCGACCTATGCCATAGAGTACCTGAAGCTGGACGAGGTCCCCGAATACGGAAGCAAGTGCAGTTTTAAGGAGGTGCTGAAGATGCAGGGCAGAGAAGAACAGATCAAAGAGCTCTACGGCGAGTAGACGCAAGGTCCGTCCCTGTTTACTGAAACAAAAGCAATACATATAACTGAATCGAGGAGACTGATATGAAATACGACAAACTCAACAAATGGATAGGCGAGTGGTACGAAAAATACAGCGCTGAGCTTTTTGAAATGACAAAGGATATCTGGGAACACCCCGAGCTGGGTCTTAAGACCTATCACGCGGCGGAGGCGGCTCTTCAGTTTGCCAGGACCCACGGCTTTCCTGATGCGGTGAAGACCAAGGCGGGACAAGGTTTTGATTTCTGCGAGACCGGAAACGCTGTTATAGCAGAATACGGCAGCGGAAAGCCCGTCATCGGCATCATAGGTGAGCTGGATGCGCTTCCCGGCCTTGGCAACGGCGCAGTGGATCACAGGGATCCCATTGAAGGCCCCGGCCAGGGCTGCGGCCACAATCTCATAGCGGGTGCCTGCATGGGCGCTGCCTGTGCTCTGCGCTATGCCATGGAAAAGGAAGGCATAAAGGGCACTCTTCGGATGGTCGAATGTCCGGGCGAGGAGGTCGGCAGAGGCAAAGCCCTGCTGGCTAAGGACGGCGCATTCAAGGATATGGATCTGGCCATCATGTGGCATCCCGGCAGCGGCGAGTTCAGCACCGAGCCTCAGCATCCCTTATGCGTAATGGCTGCAACCTTCGAATTCCACGGAAAGTCGGCCCACGCGGCGGGCGCTCCCTGGAACGGACGCAGCGCGCTGGACGCCGTTCAGCTGATGAACATGGGCAGCGAATTCTTAAGAGAGCACGTAAAGACCGAGTGCCGCTTCCACTACCAGATAACCGATGGCGGCATGGCTCCCAACATCGTCCCCGACTACGCGGCGGTCAAGTATTTCTGCAGAGCGCAGCACAACGATGTGGTCAGGGATCTGTACGACAGAGTGGTGCGCAACGCCGAGGGCGCGGCCCACATGACAGACACTAAGCTTGACGCCAATCTGATATTCATCATCCCCTATTTCTATGAGAACAAGCCTCTTTGCAAGCATCTGGACGCGGTGGCAAGGGTCATACCGGAGATAGAATATACCGAGGAAGAGATCGCCTGGGCTAAGAACCTGACAAAGGACTACACCGGAAGCGATGCTCCTGAAAAGACGGAGGACGTGCTTCCCTTCAGCAAAAAAGAATACGAGGAGTGGGGCATAGGCACCACCTGCACCGACACTGCGGACATCTCCTATTTCTGTCCCACCGCCCACATTCACGGCGGCGGCGTGGTAAAGGCGGCTCCCGGTCACCACTGGACAGTAACAGCCTGCTCCGGCACTACCGTGGGCCTGAAGGCTATGGAGAGAGCCTCCAAGGTGCTCGCTCAGGGCGCTCTGGAAGCCTTTGACGATCAGAAGCTGATAGACGAGTGCTGGGACTACTACAGGAGCCTGAACATTCCAGACTACGACAAGGTCTACGACCTGCCTATTCACGACATTCAGAAGGCTTAGATCAGCGGCTTTAGCTAAGCTCTGCTGTTTTGAAGAAAGCTCCGTGTGCAAGCGGAGTTTTCTTTTTGCGTATATGTGATAGAATATACAAAAACCGATGAGTATCGGCAGAATAAACGGTGATAGCATGAGCAAATATCAGGAAATAAAAAAGGAATACGAAGATCTTTACTCTCTGGTGGCTAAAAACCTGCCGGGAGCGGATAAAAAGGCTTTTGAAGGCTTCTATTTTGACGCTGTGACCAAGGTCTGGAGCGGTAATGAGCTCTATTCTCCGGACTACAAGGCGCTTATCGACAGCGTATGCAGCGAAAAGTACAGCGAAGCTGCCATAAGAGGGGCTATGACTGGCTACAGGACTCTGAATGTCATGTTTGCCGTTCCCGCATTTTTCAGCGCCTTTGTTGCGAATGTGCGCAAGTCCAAGCCGGACCTGGTGTACCGCTTCCTGCAAAAGCTCAACGACCTTCTGGTGGCGTCGGCCATGATCAACGGAGACTTCACCATACCCGAGGCCAACAATATCCTGGACATAATGGAGCGCTTCAGGGCAGATGCGTACATAGAGGGCGTGCAGATATCCAAGGCCTTCAACAATTTCGGCAAGGTAACGGATGCCAAAGATACCAGCTATGCAGCAGGACCGGCTCCTGCTGAGGCTGATACCACAGAAGAAGATGACGACGAGAGCTTTGAGAGCCTGATGGCGGAGCTGGACAGCCTGGTGGGGCTGGAGCGCGTAAAGCAGGACGTCCACAGCCTGATGAATTTCATAAAGGTTTCGAATATACGCAAAGAGAGAGGCATGACGGTCCCTGCGGTATCCTATCACCTGGTGTTTACAGGCAATCCGGGCACCGGCAAGACCACAGTGGCCAGGCTGGTGGGAAAGCTTTATCACAAGATGGGACTGCTCCCCAAGGGCCAGCTGGTGGAGTGCGAAAAAAGCTCTCTTGTGGCGGGCTATCTTGGCCAGACAGCGATCAAGACCCAGGCTGTCATCGAAAAGGCTCTGGGCGGAGTTCTCTTCATAGATGAGGCCTATTCTTTGACGGATGATGAAAGGGATTTCTTCGGCCGGGAGGCTGTGGAGACCATACTTAAGGCAATGGAGGACCACAGAGACGAACTTATCGTGATAGTAGCTGGCTATACGGAGCTGATGCACGAGTTTATTGACTCAAATCCGGGCCTTCAGTCCCGCTTCAACAAGTATTTTGAGTTCCCTGACTACACCGGAGAGGAGCTTCTGGCCATATTCCAGCGCTTCTGCAGCAAAAATGGATATAAACTGGATGCATCCGCCGAAAACCAGCTGCTCGGGACCTTCGATCTGCTTTATGAAGAGCGGGACGACCACTTCGGAAACGCAAGAGCTGCCAGAAATATATTTGAGAAGGCCATACACGCGCAGGCAGACCGTCTGGCTGCCCTGGAAGGAGAACTCAGCGACAGCGAGCTGGAGCTGATCAACGCCGAGGACATAAAGCTGGCCCTTAAGGATATATAAGCGCACAGACAGGAGAAAAGCCATGAAATACGCATTTGTAAACGGAATCATACTGGACGGAAGCAGGGATATGGAGCCTCTGTCAGGGAAAGCAGTCATCGTAGACGGAGAAAAGATCGAGGCCATAGCTGATGCGGCTAAGCTGCCGGAGGGCTGCGAGATCATAGACCTGGATGGCAAATACCTGCTGCCCGGCCTCATCAACATGCATGTCCACATTCCTGCCTCCGGCAAGCCCAAAAAGGGCAAGACGGATTACGCAAAGCTGGCCAAGCTGATGCAGATGGGTCCTGTAAAGCTCTACGTAAAGGACATGATGTCCAGACTGGTGATGGACCAGCTGCTTTCCGGGACCACCACCATAAGAGCCGTGGGCGGAGCGCAGAGCTTTGATACGAATCTGAGGAATGAGATCAGCAGCGGCAGGAAGGATGGCCCGAGAATACTTGCCTGCGACTATGCGGTGTCAGTTCCCGGCGGTCATATGACCGGCTCCGTGGCTCTTCCCGCAAACAGCCCCGACGAGGCTGCGGTGATGGTCTACGAGCTTTCAAAGCACAAGGTGGACTGGATAAAGCTGATGATAACGGGCGGCGTGCTGGATGCTGAGATCCCGGGAGAGCCCGGCGTTCTTAAGATGCCTGCGGAATACATAAAGGCAGCCTGCGACCAGGCTCATGAGCTTGGCTACAAGGTCGCGGCTCACGTGGAAGGCACCGAAGGCCTTGAACTGGCGCTGGAATACGGCGTGGACAGCATTGAGCATGGCGGAAAGCCCTCGGAAAAGAGCAGGGCGCTGTTTAAGGAGAAGGATGCGGCGCTGATCGCCACGCTTTCGCCCGCGATGCCCTTTGCTGTTATGGATCCTGCGGTCTCCGGCGCAGATGAGATCGGCCAGCTCAACGGCAAGGCTCTCATGAACAACATGATAGAATGCATAAAAGCCTGCCTTGAGGACGGTATACGCGTAGGCCTCGGTACTGATACGGGCTGCCCCTTCGTGACTCACTACGATATGTGGCGCGAGCTCTGGTACTTCAACAAGTACATCGGGGCATCTCCGGCGGAATGCATATGGCGCGCCACAAAGCTGAACGCTGAGATCGCAGGCATTGGGGACATTACAGGAAGCATAGAAGCGGGCAAATGCGCGGACATGATGATAGTTGAGAAAAACCCGCTGGAGGATCTTACAGCGCTCAGAAGCGCTGCCATGGTGGTGGCAAGGGGAAAGATCTTCAGGGATCCCAAGCCCAGACACATTAAGGCAGTAGACGAAGCGCTGGATGCTCTGATGTAAGGAAATATGTGCTGCAAGTATTACTACACGCCCTACAGCGTGATGAAAACCATAAACGAGCTGGAGCTGCAGGAACGGGAGGATATGATGCTCCCCGAAGGAGAGATCAGTCCAAGCTGCAGCTCTCTTATAATAATCGGCCAGAGCGGCAGGCTTATTCTTGATGAGGCGAAATGGGGCTTCCCCGGAAAGGGCGGGGGGCTCATAATCAACGCCAGGTCCGAGACAGCTCTTACAAAACCCATGTTCAGCAGCTCCGTGCTGAACCGCCGCTGCGTTGTCCCTGCCGAAAAGTTCTGGGAGTGGGACAGCCTGAAAGAAAAAGTAGAATTTAAAGATCCCGCCGGGGAGCTGATGTACCTGGCGGGATTCTGGAATATCATTGAAAATGTCGCGCGCTTCGTGGTTATGACTGCTGCAGCCAATGCTTCGGTCATTTCGGTGCACGACCGCATGCCTCTTATAATATCGCGCTCCGATGTGCGTAGCTGGCTTTTGGATCAGAACGCTTTTCAGTCCCTTATGAGCGCGCAGATGCCGCCTCTTGTCTATTCCAGGCAGCAGGAACAGCTCAGCATGTTTTAGCCCTAATCCTTCATGATGGTCTTCCACTTGCCTGTTTTGTAGCGCCAGGCCAGCAGCAGCATGCGGATAAAGCCCTCCATGAATATCACGTATTCCACTTCTATAAGGCCTTTGCCGAAGACCCGGATGAGCAGCACGCACCAGAGGGTGCGGACGAACCAGTTGGTTCCTGCGGAAATATAGAAGTTCACCTTGGTGTCGCCGGCGCCTCTGAGCACACCTGCAAGGCTCCAGGCAAGCACCTGGGGCACCTGCATAAAGGCGGTTATCTGCAGGCAGCGGGAGGCCAGGTCTATTACCGCGGCGTCGGGTGTGAAGATGCGTATTATGGGCTCCGCAAGGAAGTAGAGCCCCGCTCCCGTAAACATCATAGTAACAGTGCCCGCCAGCAGGGTGGTTCGCACAAAGCGCTCCGCCAGCTCGGGCTTTTTTGCGCCCAGACTCTGACCGACCAGGGTGGTGATGGCGGTCTGGAAGGCGAAGGCAGGCATAAAGGACATGGATTCTGCGGTCAGGCAGAGGCTGTTTGCAGCAAGGGTGACGGTGCCAAGAGATGCTATGCTGCGGCTAGTGATAACGCCTGAGGAGGACATGAATATTCTCTCCAGCATGGCCGGCAGACTTATGGTAAAGATCTGCTTCACCAGCTCCCAGTCCAGCTTCCAGCCGCTGCGTATATCTATGCGGTAAGGACCCTTCTTAAGGAAAGCTACCCAGAGCACGAAAAGTCCTGAGGCTGCCATGCCTATGGCGGTGGCAATGGCTGCGCCTACTACGCCCAGGCCTGCGCCCCATATGTGGAAGGGCTTTTCGCTGTTGAAAAGATAAATATCCCTTTCCGGGTAGATGAGCAGGAAATTGAATACAACGTTGATGAGGTTCATCATGACATTGCCTATCATGGGGGTCTTGGTGTCGCCGTAGCCTCTGAAGGCAGAGTTCAGAACCAGCGCCGTGATCATGAAAAAGCGTCCGATGCAGACCACTTCGTTATAGGATGAGGCCAGCTGCAGAACATCTGCTTCCGCGCCCATCCAGGCGGGTATCACCTTGTGGAGGCTCAGAGCCAGAGCATTTATGGGATATCCCACTAACACCAGAGCCATGATGGCGTGATGCATGAGCTTTTTCACGAGCTCGGGGTTTCCGGCGCCCACAGCCCTTGCCACGAGGGTGGTGATGCCGACGCCAAGAGCCATGACTATGCCGTTCAGCATCATCAGCACGGGCTGGCTGATGGAAACAGAAGCGGTGGCAGATGCACCCAGTGAGCCTACCATTGCAGTGTCTGCATAGCCTACCAGCGTGGAGAATATCTGTTCGAGAAATACCGGCCAGGCCAGCAGAAAAAGAGTCCGGAGGGGACTCTTTGATTCATCGGTGAGATTTAAACTTGGTTTTGCCATTCCCTTCTTCCTTTCGGTTTAACTTCAGCTATTATACATGCTAATGCCAGGAAGGGCAAGGCTTGGCAGCGGTTTTATTCCTCCGCGAGAAGGCGTTGGATGTAGCTTTTGAGGCAGGCTTTCTGCTGCTCTTCGCTCATGGCTTCGAAGCTTTTCGAATGCAGCGTGGCGGATATGCCCTGTACCAGCTGGGCTGCGAGAATGTCAGAAGGGATTCTTCCGGGGGCATCCAGATTCTGGCCCTGCCCCTGCCCCTGATTCTGACTCTGCTCCTGATCCTGCCCCTTCACTGCTCTCATGGCATCAAGCCTTGCGGCAACAGCAGGTATCATGGATTCCACTGTCATGGCGTGCATGGCGTACTGCAGGGACCAGTGCATCTTGCCCCTCACCATTCCGAACTGATGCATGCCCTGAGCGTAGATCGGAAGAAAGACCTCTATGAAGTCCTCAGGCTTTGTGCACTGAGCTATCATGGCCCCGCATTTTTCGCCGAAGCCTCTGAAAAAGCGCTCCACCGCAAGATCGAAGAGCTGGTCCTTGGACTTGAAATAGTGGTAGAACATGCCTATCTCTCCGTCCACCTTGTCCAGTATCATGCGTACAGAAACGGCTTCGTAGCCCTTTTCAAAAAACAGCTCCGCTGCCGCATCTATTATTTCATCTCTTTTTCCGCCGTTAATCACAGCTTTTCTGGCCATTTGTCTTTTCCTCTATCCAGTTGCTTATGGTTTCAAGCAGCAGACCCATATTGCCTATCTGGCAGTGATGGTCCGCATGCTCCTCTTTTGTAAAGAGCCTTCCCGTAACGCTTCTTGCGTTGGTAAGAGCGTCCAGCTGCTCCTGATAAAACCTGGTGTAAAGATCGCTTTCGCCTGCCAGCACCAGCACGTCCTGAGTCAGCAGGGGCGATATCTCCCTGGTATTGTATTTTTTGATGTGCTCGAAGTATTCGCAGGGAGTGTGAACATTCTCGTAGATGGCATAGCCCTGTCCGAGCAGCCACCTGGTAAAGTAGTTCTCCTCCAGCTTTTTATCCAGCCAGCGCCACACGATGTTTTTCGGATGGCTCACCATCCAGTCGAAGAAACGCCCTTTTTTCTCCCCCATCCTGCCTATGATGGAGCCGTAGAAGTCGTAGATCATGTCGTACATCACCAGGCGGGTGATGCGCTTATCGTATGCGGCAGCTCTGGGCGCCAGGTAACCGCCAAGGGAAACGCCTATAAAACTGACATCATCGAGGCCGAACCAGTCCAGCACCGCGCTTGTGCAGTGCTCCCACTCGGGCGTCATGCGAGCGTCATAACGCATAAGCACCTCGCCCTGACCGGGTCCTTCAAAAAAGTATACATTATAGCCCAGCTCCTGTAAATACAGCAGCAGTACCAGGAATTCCTGGGCGATGCTGTCGTAGCCGCCGCATACAAGCACGCTGCCTTTGGAATTATCGGAAAGGGCATACCAGACAGGCAGTTTAATGCTTCCAAAAGGGATCTGAACGTATTTTATCTGAGGGAAGCTGCCGTAATAAGCGTCGTACAGCGCCCTGCAGCGTTCGTAGAGGACGTGTTTAAGGGATCTGCCGTTTTCGTCCTTTTCTCCGCTTATGGTGTAGAACTGAGCGGCGCGAAAACAAGTGGCGGCCTTAAGAAGGAGCGCCTGCGCTTCATCTCCGTCCTTTGCGCTGCTTTCGGCTTCCGCCTCTTCGCCGAGCTTTATGAAAAGCTGGATCCAGGTCTCAAAGCCATCGATCTGCTTTGCTATATCCATCAGTTCATCTTTTCCGAATACGCCCTGGGAGTAGAAACGGTTCAGCTGGAAGTTGAAGCTTTCGTTTACGTGGAAGCTCTCGTAGCCTACAGGAAACATGTCTTTAATAGTCTTCATAGTGGTGCCCTCCTTTGGATTAACAGAATATCGTTCTGTTAATCCAAATCTACCACCCGGAATGCGGTTTGTCAAGAATAAAAAGAACAATATTCTGTTAATTTTCGCTGAGTTAAGACCGTTAAATAAAAATGACAGCAGCGCATCAACTGTGCTAAAATAAATTCATAAAACGTTAAAAAGGAGGATCGAAATGATAAACCTTAGCACAAGCATAGAAAAAATCAGTCTTTACAGAAACGGCGCCGAGATACTCCGCAAGGGCAGCGCTGAGCTGGCCGAAGGCACCCAGACCCTGCTGGTAAACGGCCTCACCGGAGGCGCAAACCGCGATACCGCAAGGCTTTTCGCCAACGGCGGACTCAGCTGCTCCAATATGCGCATCTTCACTCCGGAGGCGGATCTTTCCGAGGACAGCGAATACACAAAGCTGCAGGAGGAGATGGCTCTGATCACCAAGAAGATCGAGGCCAAGCGCTTACAGATGCAGCTGTGGAAGGACAACGGCGATTTCAGCAGCAGGACAGAGCAGTCTCTCTCCGAAATGCAGGACTACATAGAAAAGCTGGGGGAGCGCATCATCGCTCTGGAGCTGGATATAAAGGCGCTGGAAAAGGAATATCAGAAGCTGGATAAGAAGGCCAAAGAGCTGCAGGGTCAGGACCGCCGTCCCGTCCTGTCTGTGGACGTGACTGCCCCTAAGGCCGGTACCTACAGCTTTGAACTGCGCTATTACGAAACTTCCGCTTACTGGAATCCTGTGTATGAGATCCACTCCGATGCAGAAAACCCTGTTCAGATAAAGTTCAGAGCCAACATCTATCAGTACACCCCGGAAGACTGGGAAGGCGTTGCGCTGAGCCTCTTCACAGGAAATCCTTCCAGTGGTGGCATTCTGCCCAAGCTCGACCCTCTGTATCTTGATATAAGGGAAGTTGTGCTCGAACGAAAGGCTTCCAGAAATACCATGGCGTTCGGCGCCGGAATGGCAGCACCCATGATGGGCATGGCAAAAATGAGTATGGCCGTTTCCGATGAGGCAGTCGAGATGGAGGAAGCCGCAATGGCTCCCATGGCCCCCATGGCTACGCCCCAGGCTCAGGTGAATAAGGATGAGACCATGACTGAATACATCCTTGCCGGAACCCGCAACATACCCAGGAATGCAGAGGGCATAATGGCAGATCTTCAGACCTACGAAGCCCCGGCTGAATACAGGATCTCTGCAGTGCCCAAGACTGATCTGAGTGCTTATCTGACGGCGCGCATCAAGGCCGCCGATATACCCTTCACTGAAGATGTAAAAGCAGGCATCTACCTGAAGGGCATGTATACAGGCGACGTAAATATCGACCCGGATCTGACTCAGGAATATGTGGACATAACGCTTGGCAGAGAGGAAAGAGTAAAGATCACTCACAAGGAGCTGGCAAGAAAGACTTCCACCACGCTGCTCAAGGGTCAGAAGGTGGTCGAATACAATTTCGAGACCAAGGCTGCCAATCTGTCAGAGGCTCCGCTGACTCTGCACATCGAGGACCAGATACCCATTTCACAGCACAAGGACATTACGGTAGAAACGGTGGAACTCTCCGACGGTAAACTGGTGGCTGATACCGGCATCATAAGCTGGGATCTCGATCTGGCTCCTGCTGCATCAAGGACGCTGAATCTGAGTTATAAGGTCTCCAGACCAAAGGATAAGGAGATCTCGGAGCGCGGCGGCGGACGCGTTAAGTACTGCCCGAACTGCGGAAGCCCTGTATATGGCAGATTCTGCCCCACATGCGGCGCCTCTGTATAAGTGAATCTGCAGAGCCGCGATCAAAAGCCGCTTATGAAAAGGCCGCGCAGTATTAAAAGAAAGCTCATATTAGCAATACTGGCCATTGCACTTGCAATGGCCATTTTGCTGTATTATCAGCGCAGAGCTCAGTCCGAGCTGGCAGGACCCTATACGGTGCAGTATGTTATCGACGGCGACACCATTGCCGTGGACATGGGACAGGAATACGCTATGCGGGTGCGGCTGATAGGGGTTGATGCGCCTGAAAGCGCGGATCACGATGAGACTAAAAATACTTCCGAAGGGGCTATCGCATCAGATTACATGAAAGAGATCCTTGGAGGAAGAAACGTCTGGCTGGAGTATGACAGCGAGCTTAAGGATCAGTACGGCAGGACCCTGGCATACGTGTATTTAGAGGATAAGAGCACTATGGCGGAAAGGCTGCTGCTGTCTGAAGGCTACGCAAAAGTGCTGATAATAACGCCTAACGACAAGTACGAAAAAGAGTTCAGGACAATAGAAAATGCCGCCCGCAGGGACGGCAAAGGTTTCTGGGGTACGGGCTATTTCAGGTAGCCCGGGATCATTCGGAGCGGAGGATCAGTCCTCCAGATATTTAAGGACCAGCTGGGTAGAGATCTGGCTGGCTTTTTTTGCAAAGCTTGGGAAGTCCATGTCCGCCTCGCCGTCTGCATTGTCTGAGATGGCTCTGATGATGCAGAAGGGGACTCCGTTCTGATAGCATACATGGCCTATGGAAGCACCTTCCATTTCGGCACAAAGGGCGTCGGGGAAGGATGCTTTTATTTTACTGCGCTGCTGGTCGGAGGAAATGAACTGGTCTCCCGAGACCACCAGGCCTCTGCGCACATTGATGCCCATGGCTTCCGCCCGCTGCGCAAATCTTTCCGAGGCAGATTCGTCCGCCTCCATGCGGACTATGCCAAGACCGCTTATATAGCCTATCTCATCGCCCAGGGCGCTGGTATCCATGTCATGCTCCGCCGTTTCGGTGGATATCACAAGGTCGAATATCTTTATGTCCTTCGCGAGAGAGCCGGCTACGCCTGTGTTTATAAGAAGATCCACCCCATAGCGCAGTATCATGGTCTGAGCCACAACTGCAGCTGCCACCTTGCCTACGCCGCACTGGGCCACGACTACCGGCTTTCCCATGAGCTTTCCCTGATAGAACTTTATGCCGCTGATGGTCTCGCAGCCAGGCTCCTCCATGCATTCAACGAGCCCCTGCACCTCCATCTCCATTGCGCCTATTATTCCTGTCATTTTATTTATCTCCTCCGTATGCAAGTTTAGCTATGGGACCAGACAGCTTCTTCCTGAAGAAGGAAGCAAGAGTTCCTATGAGCAGGGCGGACAATATGGTGCCTTCCCGTATCCATTTGAGGGGTTCATGTAGCACTATAGCCGAAAGGATAAGGCCTGCGGCCACGATGATGCAGTCTACCGCGGTCTTTACACTCGGGAACGGCTTGTTCAGCTTTTGAGCCAGACACATGGTCAGGCCTTCCATAGGCATTGGGATGATGTCAACGCCTACATAGATCAGTATGCCGATAGCGCATATGACTATGCTTATGGCCAGCATTATAAGGCTTCCGATGTAGCCTCCGCCTATCCTCCAGCTGCCCATGACGCCTTTTGTGAAGGTCACGAAATAGCCGAACAAAGTGGAGAACAGTATCTGAAGCAGGTTGAACAACTTGAAATCCTTCCGGAGTATCAGCACCTGCAGCAGTATGTAAAAGCAGAAGACGACAGTTACCATTGTCCCAACTTTTGATTCCAGTCCCAGGCAGGATGCAAGTACATAGGGCAGGGAGTTGACAGGGCTGATGCCCAGTCCCGCATTTGCCGAAAATGCTACTCCGAAAGCCAGGCACAGAAGGCCTGCGCAATAGAGCAGTATGCTGATCACCCATTGGGTGGCTGTTCTTTTTCTCATGAGCTACTCCTTTTCTGTGGCGCAGAGCTTTGCTGCGGCCTCTTTAAGCAGGTTAAGATCTATCTTTCCCGTATCCTTTCTGGGGAAGCTGTCCATGAATACGATGTATCTGGGCTGCATATATGTGCTGAGCCTCAGTCCGGCGGCCTTGCTCAGCTCCTGTTTCAGCTTAAATTTTGTCAATTCCTTTTCTTCTTCTGTGCTGTCCGGTGACAGCGGCTGCATGGAAACGCAAACGCATATCTCTTCTATCCTGTGAGGGTCGGGCACGCCCACGGCTTTCAGTTCCCTGACGCCGGGAAGATCGGACAGGACATTTTCTATCTCCACCGGGGAGATGTTTTCTCCAGCCCGGATTATTATTTCCTTGCGGCGGCCTTTGAAGAACAGATGGCCCTCCTTGTCCAGGTATCCCATGTCGCCGGTGTCCATCCAGCCGTCTTCATCCATGCAGGGCGGGGCGTAATCATTGTAATAGCGCCCTATGATGCTTGGGCCCTTAAGCATGATGCGGCCTGTTGCTCCGCAGGGCAGCTCATTGCCGCTGTCGCCCGCTATGCGGCATTCTACCTCCGGGAAGAGCTCTCCGAGACTTGTGGCTCTCAGCTCCGTATCATCCGTCAGCCTGCCGCTGGTGTAGCCCGCAGTGGCTTCTGTCATGCCGATGGAGGGCAGAAGGGTCATGCCCAGCTCCCTGCATACCCTTTTGAACAGCTCGCTGCTGTAGGGGGAGCCGCCTATCATTCCTGTCCTGAGGCTGGAGATGTCAGCTGCAGCCTCCTTTTGTTTCGCCATCAGTGCAGAATAGAGCGTCGGCACCGCAGAAAGTATGGTGCAGCGCCTTGCTTCTATGCAGCGCAGGGTGTTGGCGCTGTGCCTGTCCTTAGGGAAGGCCAGCTCGGCGCCTCTTGAGAGCGCCGCCAGCATCACTCCTGTTATGGCGAAGCAGTGGTAAAGGGGCAGGACTCCGCAGAAAACATCCTTTTCCGTGGCTTCAAGAAAGTCCGCATGGGTCATGGCCAGATTGATTCGTGCTTTATTGGTGCTCGCTACCGGCTTTGCGCCTGAGGTGCTGCCGGAGGTGAATAATATCATATCTGTGTCTTCAGGGCTGACGAGAGCTTTCGCCTGCTCCAGATCCGACACGTAGTCAGTTTCGTAGTAAAGATTGTCATCCTCTGCGGTATCGACGGCCACGCTGAGCTTGTCCTTGGAGGCTATGAAGTCTATAAGGTCCTCGGGCTCGGTGAAGCGCAGGGTCTTTATTCCCATGCTCCACAGCTCGTGCTTAGGCACGGAAAAGACGCCGTTGACGGGCTTTCCAATGAGTATGAGCTGCTCCGCATCCGATTTTTTCAGCGCGGAGAGCTGCTCGCCTTCAGCGTAGGCTGTGCAGAGGGGGATGAGGACAGCGCCTATCTTCCACAGAGCCAGGGCGATTATCACCAGTTCCGGCTCGTTGGCGGAAAAGAGCGCAATGTGGCTGCCTTTTCTGATGCCTCTTGAAAGGAAGGCCTGTGCTGTCCTGTCCGAGAGCTCGTTCAGCTCTCTGTAGCTCAGCAGCCTTCCCGGAGCTGACACTGCTGTCCGCTCCGGAAAGCGCTTTGCGATCTCCTCTATTTTCTGTGCAATTGTGATGTCAAGATATTCCTTCATCTCAGATTGCTGTTAATGGTTTTTTGCGAAGGGCAGGCTGCCATTTTCAATTTACAGAGCAAATGCCAATGATGCACAGCGAAGAAGCAAGTGCCCGGAAGGACCATGGGCTAGCGCTTAATTGAGCAGCGCCCGACTTCGGAGGGCGATGCGAGATTAAAGAGCGAGGTCCTGACGGGCAGCTTGCCTTTCGCATATTTGCTTGCGCATTCATTGGGCAGCTGCCGCTTCGCAGGGATCATTATTCGAATAATACTTCTACGTTCTTTATTTGTATTTTTTTCGTTGTCCTGCCGATTTTAACGGGTCTCCCGCGGGACTCGGTGCTGCGCACCATCGCTGCACAAGGCATCCTCCCATGCGCTTCGCTAAGGCTCAGCGCCCGGGTGCCCTCCTTATGTCACCCGTTAAAATCTATATTAGTTAACGGCAGGACGTGTGGTATTGCCTGAGTACATTTTTTATTTTGCTGCTTTTGCGGCTTTGATCTCTGCGATCAGCTGGGGCGCTACTTCGAAAAGGTCGCCGCAGATGCCGTAGTCGGCTATCTCAAAAATGGGCGCCGCTTCATTCTTGTTTACAGCGATGATCAGCTCGGAATCCTGCATGCCTGCCTTGTGCTGAATGGCTCCTGAGATGCCAAGAGCTATGTATACCTTAGGTCTTACAGTCTTGCCGGTCTGGCCGATCTGGTGGTCTGCGGACATCCAGCCTGCGTCGATCACAGGTCTGGAAGCGCCTACAACGCCGCCAAGCTCTGCTGCCAGCTCCTCTGCCAGGGCTATGCCCTTTTCGACATTGGATGCAATGCCGCCGCCTACAGCAACTATGTACTCGGCGCCGATAAGATCGGCCATCTTCTTTGCGGACTTGACCACCTCGGTGACCTTGGTCTTAAGATCTGCCTCGGCCAGCTCAAATTCGGGATGGATGATCTGAAGGGCATCTGCCTTAGCCTGGTCGAAGGGCTTCTTCTGCATAACGCCGGGGCGGACCGTCGCCATGGCAGGTCTGAATCTGGGGCATACTATGGTAGCCATCAGGTGGCCGCCGAAAGCGGGACGGGTCATCTTCAGATTCTTGTGAACATCGAACAGGGGGCTGTCCCACTTCACGCCTTCGAGATCCATGGAGGAGCCGCTCTTTAAGAATTCGATGTAGCCGTCCAGCGCCACATCCAGGTGGGTGCAGTCCGCGCAGAGTCCGGTGTGGAGCCTTGCCGCGCAGCGGGGTGCCAGATCGCGGCCTATGTTGGATGCTCCGATCAGGAACACCTCGGGCTTGAATTCTGCCACCGCGTCGCAGATCACCTTGGTGTATGCGTCGGTAGTGTAGTTCTTCAGAAGCGGGCTGTTGAAAACGTAGACCTTGTCCGCGCCGTAGCCGCCCAGCTCCTTTGCTATGCCGTCAACATCGTCGCCCAGCAGTATGCCGCAGAGCTCAACGCCCAGCTCATCCGCCAGCTTGCGGCCTTCGGAGATAAGTTCGAAGTCGGTGGGCATCAGCTCGCCGCCGCGCTGTTCGCAGAAGACCCAGACATTCCTGAAAGCTGCAATATCTGCGCTGTTGAAATCTTTTGTCATATCCGTGCCTCCTTAAATGATGTGTTTTTCGCTGAGTATGGATGCCAGCTCCTTAGCCGCATCCTTTGCGCTTCCTGCCAGCATCCTGCCCGCTCCCTTCTGGGGAGGAGTAAAAGATTTGTAGATGTTGGTGGGGGAGCCCTTCAGACCTATGGTGGTCGGGTCGATAAGGGGATGATCCTTCAGCTCGTTGTAATCGTAGATGATAAGGGGCTTGTCGAAGCAGCCGTCGATGCCGGAAACGCTCATGTAGCGGGGCTCGTTCAGCTCCTTGATGCAGGTGATCAGGCAGGGCGTTTCGACTTCAACTGTCATGTAGCCGTCCTCGAGCATGCGCTTTACAGTCAGCTTGTTGCCTTCCTTTGTGACTTCCCCGGCATAGGATACCTGTGGGATGTGCAGCTTTTCTGCGATCTGAGGTCCTACCTGAGCGGTGTCGCCGTCGATGGCCTGACGGCCGGAGAAGATGATGTCGTCGGGATCGAGACCGTAATGGTCGATGCCTGCGGCGATGATCTGGGATGTGGCGTAAGTGTCGGAGCCGCCGAACTCTCTTCCTGAGATCAGCAGACCTTCGTCGACGCCCATGGCCATGAGCTCTCTTAGCATGCTTTCAGCGGTCATGGGGCCCATGGAGACGGCAATCACCTTGCAGCCGGTCTCGTCCTTGAGCTTCAGAGCGGCTTCAACGGCGTTCATGTCGTCGGGGTTGGTGATGGTTGCCATGGAGGCGCGGTCCAGGGTGCCGTCCGGCTTGACCGCCACCTTGCCGGATGTCTCCGGTACCTGTTTTACAGTAACGAATATCTTCATGTTCTTGCCTCCTTATGCGTTCTTCAGAAGGTCTGCAGCTATGACGACCTGCTGGATCTGGCTGGTGCCTTCGTAGATGCTGCAAATGCGGGCATCGCGGTAGAGACGCTCCACCTTGTACTCCTTGATGTAGCCGTAGCCGCCGTGGATCTGAACAGCTTTGTAGGCGCAGCGGTTGGCGGTCTCTGCGGCGATCAGCTTGGCTGCGGAGCAGGCTCTTGTGGCATCCATGTTGTGGTCTTTGAGCTCTGCAGCGTGATATACCAGCTGGCGGGCTGCCTGTATCTCGGCTTCCATGTCCGCAAGCATAAAGCTTACGCCCTGGAAGTCGGAGATGGGACGTCCGAACTGCTTTCTTTCCTTGGCATACTTAACAGCCTCGTCCAGACAGCTCTGGGCTATGCCTACGGCCTGGGCTGCCATGCCAAGACGTCCGCCGTCCAGTGTCCTCATGGCGATGGAGAAGCCCTTGTTGAGCTGTCCTACCAGGCAGTCTCCGGGAACTCTTACGTTCTCCATTACGATGTCGCAGGTGGGATAGCCGTTGATGCCCATCTTCTTCTCAGGGGCGCCCAGGGTGACGCCGGGAAGCTTCATGTCCAGTATGAACATGGAGATGCCTCTGGAGCCTCTGGCTGTGGGATCGGTCTTGGCGAAGATGATGGCCCAGTCTGCCATGGGAGCTCCGGAAACGAAGGTCTTGCGGCCGTTGAGTATGAAGTCGCTGCCGTCCTGAACAGCTGTAGTGGTGGTGCCGCCTGCATCGGAACCCGCGCCCGGCTCGGTAAGGCAGAAGACCACGATCTTATCTCCGCTGGCAACGGGAGGCAGGTATTTCTGCTTCTGCTCTTCGGAACCTGCCAGCAGCAGGGGGCCGCCGCCCAGGGAGTTGGAGGTGTTTGCGTATATGGAAAGTACGGCGTCCACTCTGGCCAGCTCTTCGATCATCAGGGCATAAGCCAGGTAACCGAGGCCGGAGCCGCCGTATTCTTTGGGTATTCTCAGGCCCATGAAACCGTACCGGGCCATCTTCTTATGGATCTCCCAGTCGAATTCGCCTGTCTGGTCGAGCTTGTCCTGCAGCTCTTTTGTGAATTCGGTCTGCGCGAACTCACGGAAAAGCTTCTGCAGCATTGCATGCTTGGCGTCAAGTATCATTTTTCCCTCCTTCTATTTGTTTCCCATGATGGTCCTGAGGCCGCCCCAGCTCTCGCTGAAGAGTCCCGGATCCATAGTTTTCAGTTCTTTGGAGATCTCAGGGGTGAAGCCCATCTGGTCCAGCACGTCTTTTTTCAGGTCCAGACCGGGAGCTATCTCCGTCAGCACCATTTTGCCGTCAATAAGACTGAGTACGCAGCGCTCGGTAACGTAGAGCACCTCCTGGCCGGGCTTTACCTTCTGTCCTGCAAAGGTTATCTGCTGCACGTGAGGCAGGAACTTCTTTACCTTTCCTTCCTCCACGATCTCCAGCTTTCCGTCCTTTACAGCCAGCTTAGCCTTGCCCACCAGGGTGCCGCAGAAGACTACCTTGGGGGTCGCATTGGTGATATCTATGAAGCCGCCGGGGCCTATGAGCCTGCTGCCGAACTTGCTTACGTTGATGTTTCCTTCGGCGTCAGCTTCGCCAAGTCCCAGGCAGGTCATGTCCAGAGCTCCGCCGTCTATCATGTCGAAGGACGAGTTGTGGTCGACAACGCATTCGGGGTTGTAGTGGGATCCGAAATTGGGCAGGGGGCAGGGCACTCCACCTATCATGCCGGACTCGCTGGTCATGGTGACCATATCGGAGCAGCCTTCCTCAGCCAGTATATTGCCCACGTTGGCGCTTACACCGACGCCCAGGTTCAGCACTGCGCCCTTGGGGACCTCCATGGCCGCGCGCCTTGCTATGACCTTTCTTTCGTCAAGCGGCATTCTGGGCAGTTCGCCCATGGGCCTTCTGATCTGGCCCGAGAATGCGGGTTCCCAGTAGACGCCCTCCGCCTGCCAGCTGGACATGGGATCCTTTGCCTGGACCACGTAGTCCACCAGTATTCCGGGTATCTTTACGTCCTTGGGCGCCAGAGTACCGTTCTGGGTCAGGTATTCCACCTGAACTATTACTATGCCGCCGCTGTTGTGGGCTGCCTGGGCAATGGAAAGGCCTTCGTTTATTATGCCTTCGTGCATGAAGGAAATGTTGCCGTTTTCGTCTGCCACGGTGCCGCGCAGCAGCGCCACGTCAAGAGGCTTGGCTTCGTAGAACAGGTATTCCTCGCCGTTGAACTCGATGAGCTTTGCAGCGTCGGTGGTGGTCTGTTCGTTCATGCGGCCGCCCTCGACTCTGGGGTCCACGAAGGTCCCAAGGCCCACCTTGGTGATGAGGCCGGGTCTTCCTGCTGCTATTTCTCTCCAGAGGTTGATGGCCACGCCCTGAGGCAGGCAGTTGCCGACTATTTTGCCCTGAGCTGCCAGATCGTTGAGGGCATGGGCGCTCTGTACGTGAGCTCCGTCCCAGCGGGTGACAAGGCCCGGACCTGCTTCGCCCAGTCTTGATGCGCCTCTTACGCCTTCTGGCGCGGGCAGGCTTTCAGGATAACGTTCCTTTTCCCAACCGTAGAACTGGTTGCCGTAGCCGTGGTCGCCCATGGCGCTGGCCTGGCGCAGATAGAGATCCTTTGGGTGTCCGGTCTCTTTGAAATTGTCGCGTATGGCGCAGGCGATCTCCTCCGGCCAGCCGGAAAGACCCATGCCGCCTATGCCTACCGACGCTCCGTCAGGTATGAGCTGCGCGGCTTCTCTGGCGCTGATAAATTTGGCCATATGTACCTCCTTGGTTTATTTTATCTTTATGAGAGCCTCAAGATCCTGCAGATCCTGAGCTGTATTTACGTTTTTGAACTGGTTTTCGTCTTCGATGTCGATATACTCCGCATTGATGCTGTCCAGAAGCCTCATCATGCGGTAGTTACCGCTTTCTATGGCTGCGATAACGGCGGGCAGAGCGGTTTTCCTGTAGATCGCTATCGTAGGGTAGACCCGCCCGCCGCTGCGGAGCACCAGAGCTCCGCTTTCTTTGGGAAGCTCTGCAAAAGCACAGTACATGCGGAAAATGCTGTCCGGCCTTATAAGAGGTGTGTCGCAGGGAAGTATCATGAGGCTGTCTGTTTCGCAGACAGAAAGGACTGCTTCCAGCGCCCCCATGGGACCCAGTCCCTGATGTATGTCCGGTATGCAGGGATAGCTGGTCGTTTTAGTTTCGTTGCTGCTTATGAGTACGCGGTCGAAACAGCGGACGGTATGGAGCAGATGCTCTAAAAAGCTATATTTTCCGAGCTTCAGCAGGGCTTTGTCAGCGCCTCCCATGCGGGAGCCTTTTCCTCCTGCCAGTATTGCGCAGGAAGACTGCCTGATGTATCTCATGGCTTCGCGGCGCAGGCGGGTCCCGTCGATCTTATCTCTGACCCATCTGCCCAGCAGAGAAGCATCCAGCTCCAGCCTTGTGCAGAGCGTTCCTGCGATAAAGTCGGCCAGACTGTCCGAAGCTTCGATATCCAGGCATTCGACCATGGCGGGGAGCACCGCGCAGGCTTCCTCTTTGCTGCCGGGGTGCCAGAACTCGAAATCGATCCCAAAAGCCCTGCCATCTGCCATTAGCAGGTTCCTTGGATTCAGGTCCTCGCTGACCATGAAGCTTCCGGTCTTTTCAGAAAATACCTTCTGGAAAGTGCTCATCCAGTCCGCGAGGGCTTCTGCCGCCGGCAATAAGTCTTCGGCAGCCTCAATCCATTCCGAAAGAGTCACAGCCTCCAGCCTTTCCAGCCGAAGGCTGTTTTTCTCCTGCGATACAAGCTCCGGGGCGAGCCCGCTCCCTTTTATAACGCTGTAGACTTTCAGCTCGTTATCGAAGGAAACGGGATCCCGGAAGCTTTTGATTATGAAATTGTCGCTGCTTTGAACTGTATTATTCACCTGGACCCTACTTCTGCTTCTCTACAAGGGTCTTGCAGGCAGCTACGAGTGAGAATTCCTCGGGTACGGGGTCCTTGTCTGCTTCCACCAGCTTAAGCGCGCCGAAGGTGCAGCCCTTTACGCAGGCGGGCTCAAGACCTGCTCTGATGCGGTCTATGCAGCCATTGCACTTGCGCATCTTGTTGTCAGGCCCGAAGGTGGGAGCGCCGAAGGGGCAGGCCATGGCGCAGCTGTGGCAGCCTATGCAGTAGGTGTTGTCGTATAGTGTCAGATTGGTCTCCGGGTCTTTGTAGAGGCAGCCGGAGGGGCAGGCCTGTATGCAGGGTGCGTTGTCGCAGTGCATGCAGGACATGGAGTAATACTCTATGGCTCCTGTCTTTCTGGTCTCCTGACGGAATACCACTCTGAAGGGTCTCTGGCCTGTGGAAAGGTCTATGTCGTTCTGGTCCATGCAGGCTACAGCGCAGGCGCCGCAGGCGCAGCATTTGGAAAGATCAAGTTCTAATTTTAAAGCCATTATATCCTCCTTATATTGCAATATGCGCTGCGGTAAGCCGGGAAGCCGGTGTAGGGATCCAGGTTGTCGCCGTTGAGAAGGCTGTTGATGTCCTTTTCTCTGTAGCCGTGATAGATGAATACATCGCCCTCCATGACGGTGGCGGTGGGAATGGCCTTAAAGCTGAGCGAACCCTTGTCTGTGATTATCTCCACATCGTCGCCGAGCTCGATGCCCAGACGGTCCGCATCCTCAAGACTCATCTCTACGGAAGGCTCGGGCTGCAGGCTTCTCTCCCAGGGCACATCGTGAAGCCTGGAATGGATGGCGTTCGGCAGCCTCGCTCCTGCGCAGAGCAGGAAGGGATACTTCTCGGGATCCGGGTTCCAGGGAGCGGTGTAGGTGGGCAGAGGGTCAAGGCCCCATTCGGGGTGATCCGCAATTATTGTGGAATAGAGCTCGAACTTGCCGGTTGGCGTTGGAATGCCGTGCTCAAGCCAATAGCCGGTGGGCCATGCAGGCTTGAAGCCGGGCAGGGTTATGGGCTGGTCCTGAGCCTTCAGCTCCTCGATGGTTATGGGCAGGTCTTTGATGATGTATCTGATGCACTCGTCATAGCCGCCCTTCAGAAGATCGTCATCCAGATCCATTGCGTTAGCCAGGAAGGTAAGGATGTCCGGATCGGACTTGGATTCGCCGAGAGGCTCTATGGCAGGCTTGCTGAAGAATACCTTGCCGCCGGGATAGCCTATGAACTGGCCTCTCTCCACGGAGGTGCAGGCGGGAAGAACGATGTCTGCATATTTGGCAGTATCAGTAATGAACAGATCCACGTCCACGAACATCTCAAGCTTCTTAAGAGCCTCGATCATCTTCTTGTCCTCGGGGAACATGCGGAAGTTCATACCAAGGGCCAGCAGGCACTTTACGGAGTTTTCGTCCTCTGCAAGGATGTTGTCAGCCAGCTTGTTGGCCTGCATGTCCTTCCTGAGGTAGTACCAGAGGGGGAATTCCTTTGAACCGATGGCGGGGGTCGCATCCTTGGGGAAGCGGTCGTTTTCGAAGTGGTGCTCGTTGGTTGGGAAGCCATTGGCTCTCTCCATGAAGGAAAAGGGTGTTATCTGCTGTCCGCCCTTTACATCCACATTGCCGGTTATGATAAGCAGGGACATCATTGCTCTGTAGTTCTGCATGCCGTTTTTGTGGTGGCCCAGAGTGCTGCTTTCCGGGGTGACTATGCCCTTGCAGCTGTGGATGATCTCGGCTGCCTTGATGATGTCTGCCGCAGGAACACCGGTCAGCTCTTCGCCCTTTTCGGGGGTGAACTGAGCCGCGTATTCCTTGTACTGCTCAAAACCATAAACGTACTTTTCTATGTAGTCCTTGTCCACCCAGTCGTTCTTTATCAGCACGTTGGCGATGGCCAGAGCCAGGGCGCCGTCAGTGCCGAGGTGGGGACGCAGGTGAAGGTCTGCAAGTCTCTGGCTGGCCGGAGTGATGCGCGGGTCGATGATGATGACCTTCATCTTACGGCCTTCTTTGTTTCTGATAGTGTTGTTGACCACTGGATAGCGGGAATGGAAGCCATTCATGCCCCAGCCCATCAGGAGCTCTGCGTTGCCAAGGTCCATGCCCATGGACTCGCCGGATGCTATCTGCCATGCCATGGCACCGGAGGTGAAGCAGGAGCTGGATTCAGTGCCGTAGTGCTGGGAACCGAATACGTGAGCGAATCTTCTGAGCATGAAGCGGTAGTATTTGCTGTAGCCGGAGAAGAATGCAGCCTTGTCTCCGCCGTAGTCCCTCCGGATCTGCAGGAACTTATCTGCGATGAGCTTTCCTGCCTCTTCCCAGCTGATGCGCTCGAACTTGCCTTCGCCCTTTTCTCCCACTCTCTTAAGGGGATAGAGCACGCGGTCCTCTCTGTATACATACTGGCGGTTGCCTGCGCCCTTGGTACAGAGCTTGCCGTTGCTTACGGGGAAGCCTTCAGTGCCCTGTATTTTTACGATCTTACCGTCCTTAACGTGAACGTCCAGACCGCAGTGCATGCCGGGGGAGCAGATGTCGCAGAGTGAGTGCTTTATTTCAATGCCGCTCTCAGCTCCCGGGATCTTGCCTTTTTCGAAATTAATGTTCTGCATTTACATGGCCCTCCAGTTTTTCTATGAAGGAGGGCTTCAGGCCCTCTTTTATAAGTATGCCCTTCTGAATGGGTGAGATGTCCTCAGCGCTTCCTTCCATGATGGCATAGAGGTAGTTCTTGATGGCGCCGCTGATGCGGTAGTTGTCCAGAATATTGACCCCCACCAGCTTTCCTTCCTGTACCACAGCTTCAACGAACAGTCCCTTATGTATGTCTCCGGAATAGAGGACCTCGCCCTTCAGGCGGTTGTCGCCGAAGCCTATGAAGTCCATGTCCATGAAGTGGGTGATATTGTGCAGGAAGTTGCCGTCGAAATCGGCGGGCTTTCCGCTCATGTTGGCGCCTGCGGTGGTGCCCTGGTGAGCTGCATTGGCCCAGAGACCGATGATCATGGTGTTGCTGCTCTGAAGCTCGTTGCCCTCGCAGCAGTCGCCTGCGGCGAAGATGTCCGGATCGGATGTGCACATGCGTTCATCAACCACTATGCCGCGGTTGATCTTCACCTGCTCCGGATCCACAACTGCGGTGTTTGCGCGGGTGCCGATGCACAGAACTATCAGATCTGCATCGATAACAGAACCGTCGTTCATGGTGCAGTGATAGATATCGCCGTCTTTTTTTGCGCTCTTGAGAGCATTTCCGAGTGCCAGCTTTACTCCCTTGGCTTCGATGCGGTCACCTATCTCCTTTGCCACATCGTCATAGGCTGCCAGGGGGAACATTTTTGTGGCCATATCGGCCAGAACGGTCTCTATCCCGCGGTTTACCAGCAGCTCCACGACCTTTATGCCTACCATCGAAGCGCCTACAACCAGAGCCTTCCTGTGGGGAGTGCTGTCCAGCTCTTCCCTCAGCTTTATGGCATCGAAGACGGTGCGCATGTAGAAAGCATCGGCCGGATCCAGCCCTTCGAATCTGGGCGCGAAGGCAGAAGCTCCGCTGGAGATAAGCAGCTTGTCGTAGCTGACGGTCTCGCCGCTTTCAAGAAGCAGAGTCTTGGCCTTGGCATCCACCTTGGAGACCTTTACGTCCTTGTGCATGTCAAGCTTCAGATCCTCTTCTATCTTGTCGAGAGTGCCGAAGGGGAACAGGGCTTCGAAGGGTATGCGGTCCGCCACATAATAGGTAGTGAGCATGGGGTTGTAGGGGGCATAAGAATGATCGCTGTATACGCTGATCTTTCCATCGGGATCGTTCTCGCGTATGGTCCTGGCAGCGTAATAACCGGCGCAGCCAAAACCGACGATGACATAATGCATAATATTATCCCTCCTTATAATGATTTTATCCATAAATCGGCATACGAAAAAACACGTATACCACTATACCACTCTAATTGTACAGTTATGGGGTGAATTAAACAATAATCAAAACATTATATATCTTAGGCAAAATCAATAAAAAGTGATAGAAAAAGGCGCAGCTCCGGGCTGATGATCTCAGAAGATTTTTAATATATTTGTTGATGACTTTGTTGGACATCTGATGGACTTGGGGGTCTAATATATACTTGAAAAGGAATCTGCATGGGCGCATGACCCATTGACACGCAAAGGAGGCCGAATATGCCGGAATACAGAGACCCGGGCAAGGAAGCAGTCCGGATGGAACAGCTTCAGAGATGGCTGGAGGAAATGGCCGCTGCAAAGGCCCTTCAGGCTGCGGTCTACGGCGGGATGCCCATAGAAACAGGCTACTGCAACGGCAGAAATACCACATACAACGGCTTTGAATACCATAAGGGCAGCGAAATCAATATCGCTGTCACAGATTTTATGCTGGTCCTGGGGCACAGCTATGATATACTGGAATCCCAAAGCTATGATATCGGCAGCGCCAGGGTGTTCTTCGTGGAGAAGGGCATGGCCATAGAGATGTATCAGACCACCCTGCATCTTTCGCCTCTCCGGGTGACAGATGAGGGCTTCTGCTGCTTTGGACTCTGCGGGAGCCGGTGATAGACGGCGGAAGGCTCAGGCTCAACTCCCTGACGGGAGCCTATTCCGCAGCGAATGCCATAAAGCAGTTCAGAAAAGAGCCCTTCGAATACATTTTCGGAGCCCCCGGAGAGGCTGATGTGCAGGCTAAGATCAAGGCAGCTATACGCGCTGCCAAGCTGAAGGCGCTGATGAAGGAGCTAAAGCTGGCAGCCGTGGGACAGACGCCCCAGGGCTTCGGCTTCGGAAGAGCTCTGGATCTGGAGCTTCTGGAGAAACTCATATGAATACATTCAATTGCTTTGAAGAACAGAAAAAACTGGTGGAAGACCTGGTCTCCGTAAGGAGCGTGGTGGGCGCTGAGGGCTGCGAACAGGCCATGGCGGAGCATATCTTCGGCCTGATGTCGGAATGGCCCTATTTTAAGGCTCATCCGGAATATCTTAAGCTGATCCCTACGGAAAACGATACCATAAAACGCAGCAGCGTGCTGGCTCTTGTTAAGGGCGGCGCGGCTTCTGACCGTGGCGGAAAAGGGGCTGATTCCGGCGCTGAAAAGTCCCTTACCCCTGCAGTCTTTCTCCTCGGCCACATAGACACTGTGGAGACGGGGGATTACGGCAGCCTGGAGCCGCTGGCGGCAAAGCCTGCGGAGCTGAAAGCAGCCTTCAGGGAGCTGGCAAAAACGCCCGGGGCACTTTCAAATGAGGTCCTGGAGGACCTTGAGAGCGGCCGCTATATGTTCGGCCGGGGAGCTCTGGACATGAAGGCCGGTGTGGCCAGCCACATGCTTATGCTGAAGACTCTGTCTGAGGATCCGAAGGCGCTTAACGGCAGCCTTATCGCTCTGTTTGAGTGTGACGAGGAAGGTGATTCCCACGGCATGTTCACCGGCGCTGAAGCTGCAAAGAAGCTGGCGGAAGCGGAGGGCCTGGATATAAAGTGCGGCATCTGCTCCGACTACAGCTCTCAGGAGGCAGCCATTTATCTGGGGACTATAGGAAAATATCTTCCCTGCGTCATGGCCTTCGGCAGCAGCAGTCACGTGGGTCAGGTCTTCAGCAGCCTGGATCCCAATCTGCTGGTCTCAGCCGTCACCGGAGCAGTTGATTACAATACCGCTTACTGCGAATCGAATCTGGGAGAGCTTACGCCTCCTCCCGTCAGCCTCAAGCAGTCCGATACAAAGGAAAACTACAGCGTTCAGACCGCAGAGGCAGCCTACGTCTACTTCAACTGGTTCGCCCTGAAAAAGTCTGAGGAGGACGTATTAGCCCTTCTGAAGGCCGTCGCCCTTGAAGAGGGGAAAAAGTCCATCAGGACCATTAACGACGCTAAGAAGGCTTATTCCGGGCTTCTGAAGGGCATCAGAGATGCCGAGGAGCTTAGACCCTTCCCGGAAGACATCAGAGTGTACACACTTAAGGAGTACGCGGCGCTTTTAGGAGCAGAGCTTAAGACGCCGGACCCCGCCATAGATATAAGGCGCTTCTGGACAGGGGAAGCCGTCCGCATAAGAGCACTTGACCCGGACCGAAGTCCTGTTATACTTATATTTATGGCAGGGATAAGCTATCCGCCCATTACAGTGGAGCCGGATTCCGAGCTGGGACAAGCCGCAGCCAGGCTGGGCTGTCCGGTCCGGACCTATTATCCCTTCATATCCGATGCCAGCTTCATCAGCCTGCTGGGAAACATTCCCGCAGCGAATCTCGGCACCTACGGCAGGGACGCCCACATGTACACGGAGCGGGTGGACATGCCGTACAGCTTTGAAACGCTTCCCAATCTATGCTGGAAGCTCCTGACAGATATACTGAGCGGTAAAGAAGAAAGGCGGTAATATATGGGCGAGATCAAAAAACTCACTATACTTCACTCCAACGACATGCACGGAGATTTCCTCCCGAAAGAAGTTGACGGCAAGGAGACCGGAGGCCTTCCAAGGCTGTCGGGCTACATCAATAAGGTCAGGGAAGAGAAGAAAAACACGATATATGCAATCGCAGGAGATATGTTCCGCGGCTCCATAATCGATTCCGAATACATGGGTCTTTCCACCATAGACCTGGTGAACGTGCTGCGCCCGGATGTGGCCACCATAGGAAACCACGAGGTGGACTACGGCATCGCGCACCTGCTTTTCCTTGAAAAATGCGCCAAGTTCCCCATCATCAACGCCAACATGTTCGTGACCATGAACAACGCAAGGCTTTTCAAGCCCTATCTGAACGTTGAGATCGATGGCATGCGCATACTGTTCATAGGAATACTTACTGAAGAGGTCCTGGATTCGGCCAAGCACGAGAAGATCATAGGCACCTTCATCGACGTGGAGCAGGCGGCCAAGGAAGTAGGCATAATCTGCGACAACTACCGCACCTCCAAGACCGATCTTACAGTGCTGCTTACCCACATAGGCATCGAGGCTGACAGGCAGCTGGCCAGCCTCCTGAACCCCGACTGGGGCGTGAATCTCATCATAGGCGGCCACTCCCACACCTTCATGGATGCTCCCGAGGTGGTCAACGGCGTTCCTATCGTTCAGGCAGGAACCGGCACAGGAATAATCGGCAGACTGGATCTTGAGATAGATACCGAAAACAAGACCGTAGAGGATCTCAAGTGGAAGTGCGTTCCCATCAACGAGGACACCGCTCCCAAGGACGAGATCATGGAGGACCTGCTGGACAGCTATCGCACCCAGACCGATACCAAGTACAAGAGAGTAGTAACCCGCTGGGCCAGAAAGCTGACTCATCCCACACGCATACAGGAGACAGAGATGGGCAATCTCTACGCAGATGCCATGGCCTGGGAGGCCAGCTACGACCTTATGATCGTAGGCTCCGGAAGCATCAGAAAAAAGGAGATGGGCCCCGTTGTGGAATACCAGGACATGCTGGAGAACACTCCCTACGACGACTGCATACACATGCTGGAGGTGACCGGCGCCCAGCTGAGGCACATGGTCAAGTTCATCCTGCGGGATGAGGCCTGGGAGGGCCACACGGAATTCTATCAGTATTCTACCGGCTTCCACGTGCGCTACAACAAGAGCAGCAGGCAGATCGAGGAGCTGACCTTCAGAGGTGAGCCTGTGAACGACGACATGAAGATAAAGATTGGCCTGCAGGACTATCACTACAAGAACTTCGATGCGTTCTTCGATGTTCCGCTGGAGGAGGTAAAGGCCAACATGAGGCCAAGGATAGTGGCCACATCTTTCAACAACATAGTGGAAGAGTACTTCGCCACCAACGACAAGCTGGATGCTCATGTAGAGGGCAGGATAGAGCTCGTAGAGTAAACAGCCTCTCGCAGATAAAACGTTGCAATAGAAAAGCCGCCCGATCGGGCGGCTCTTTTATTATGTCCTGTAGACCTCTATTGCTGTGATTATTCCTTTACCACGATGCCTTCCAGGATCTTATCCTTGGAGCGGCGGCGCGGGTCCACCTTAATCTGTACGCGGTTGACTATGGCAACCAGCACGGCTTCCATCAGGAAGTAGAGCACTGCCACGGCGATCAGAGCGAAGAAGGCCAGATAGGTGCGGCTTCTTACCAGGTCGCCCATCTTGGTCAGATCCATTACGGCGATATAACCAACAACAGATGTTTCCTTGATGAGGCTCACCACATTGCTCTTGTAGATAGGCAGGAAGTGCTGAGCAGCCTGAGGCAGCAGTATGCGGAAGAAGCTCTGGGTGTCGCTGTAGCCCATGGCTGTTGCAGCTTCGAACTGTCCTCTGTGGATGGCCCCGAAGCCAACCTGCAGCATGCCGTACATTCCGCATCCGAAGATGAAGGAGAAGCCTATGATGGATATCCAGGTTCCGGAAAGGTGCGAGCTGCCGAATACTACGAAACTCAGTATCATAAGGAATACTACGGTAGGTATGCCTTCGATCAGCCAGTTGATGAAGTTGGTGACTCCGTTGGCCAGCTTGTTTCCGTGGCGGCAGGCCATGTAGGCTGCAAAGCCCAGCAGGGTGCCGAAGATTATGGACATTATGGTGATGAACAGGGTTCTTCCCATACCTTCGGCAAACAGTCTCCAGCGGCTGTCTCTTATAAAGGTCTTGTTGAAGGCATCTACCTGGCGTTCAAAGAAGCCCAGTTCGCTCTCATACTCGCCTTCGACTACGAATACCAGGTCGCATACGTAGTACCAGTCAGTCAGCACGGAGTTTTCGGCTCTCTCCTCGTCAACAACGATGTTCATGCCAAAATCGTACTTGCCTGCTATGGCGCCGGGAGCTATGGAGTCGAATTCCATTGCCCAGAAGTCCCACTGATAGCCGTACTTGGCGCAGAAGTTCATCATGAATTCCACGTCATAGCCGGAGAACTCTCCGTTGGACTCGAAGGAGAAGGGCTCATAGCCGCCTTCGATGGCGATGATAACGGTGCCGTTCTCGCCTGTGGTCTGAGGAATGTTTTCGATGTGGCAGGTATTGGGATTCCAGTTCTTTACCCAGTAATCGTAAAGCTGATCCAGCCAGCCGGAGGCCTTGCCTTCTGCGATGAATTCTTCCATCTCAGCCAGGAGCCTTGACTGCTTGTCGTTGTTTCCGATAATGACTGCAAACTGGCTCTCGCCGGCCTTTTCCTCCAGGCGCATCAGTTCGGGGTGTTCGTAGCGCTGGGCGTAGAAGCCTACTTCTTCGATCAGATAAGCATCGATCTTGTTGGATTCCAGAGCGGGGATCATGTCGTTGGGCATCTTGTAGTAAGCCCACTCTTCGCCTTCGATCTCGTCCTTTATCTCGTCCTCGTAGAGCACGCCGGTCTGAACACCGATCTTCTTATTATCCAGCTGCTTGATTGTGCTTATGCCGTTCTTGGGGACCATCTCCTCTGCAGAGCTTGCATAGGCCATCAGGGGCAGAGCCATCGCGATGATAAGGAGCAGGGCTGTAACTGCCGCAAATCTGCGCTTAATTGTCATGTCGTTGAGTCTCTTCATGGCTTAGTCCTCCCATCTCAGGCTGATAGCGGTATGGTTGTTATACCACTTGGGGGAATCCTCCAGCACTTCGTCCACCATGGTAGTGGTGGGCTCTGCCAGCATTGCGTTGAACAGCACGTTCTCGGAGGTGGTGGGGTCGTAGTGGGTGCCCTTGTACTTCAGCTCCAGGGTCAGCAGGTCGCTATTTTCGGAGTAGTCGATGCTGGCGTAGATGTTGGGTTCCTCGTCGTTTAGTAATAGGTTGTTCGCACATAT
>JAEEGL017155004.1_pt1 | contig 61340 bp, 54 predicted proteins | sample 9134231 | NCBI WGS metagenome assembly JAEEGL01 (sample SAMN16246548, study PRJNA631951) | gut metagenome | biome: gut microbiome; feature: rumen; material: fiber-attached | host: Bos | place: Iran: Karaj | collected 2018-10
GCCGGAGATGACCGACCCGCCCGCGGACCTTCCGGCTCTGAATATCCGTCTTGCCGACTGGAAAAACGTAGAGTGGACGGATTACAACAACGTTTATTTCACTCTGCGGATACCGAAGGGCTGGCAGGTCGAATGGCAGGGCAACGCGCAGCAGCTCTACTGGCGCGCGTACGATCCGGATTCGATGCTTGGACTTTCGAACCTTGACCACCGCTACGCCGCAAAGGATTACAGATATATGCAGGCGGGCGCCGTTGATATGTATCTTGTAAACGGTACGGTCAGGGAGTTTTTCGAGACCGCGTACAGATCCTCGACTGAATATTTCACCGTCAAAAACTCCATAGTTCCCGACAACAAAGCTCAGCTTCAGGCAATCCGCCCGACGACGCCGATCAGAGACTATCAGTCCATGTACGCGGTTTTCAAAGAGAACGGCGTTGAAGGAGAAGGCGTCTATTCCGCTGTCGTTATGGAGTCGCGCGACGTATGGGCGGGCGGCATGAATTACGGGCTTTGGGAGATCAACTGCATCTTTACCGAGTGGGCTCCTCTCGGGGAGCTCGTCAACTGGCAGCCCGTGCTCAGGGAAATCGCACAGTCGTTTTCCTACACGCAATACTACGTTCAGGAATGGCGCAGCGTGCTCGGCACTTACGACTCGCCGACGTCTCCGACAGGGGACTCCGATCCCGTCCTTGAGGCGTTTGAGGAACGCAGTACCGCCGACACGATACTGCAGGAGAAGCGTTCCGACATGATAGGAGAGTATGAGCGTGTCGTTGATAACAAGACCGGCGATATCTACCGCGCCTACAACGGATTCCTCGACGATATCGGAAACGAGCAGACGCGCTATTCGCCGATCAGGGAGGAACAGTACGCCGAAGGCTTTGTCGGATGGATTGATAAATGATCATTTGATGTGAACAGGAGAAAATAATATGAAAAATACCGGGACCGCATCTCTGTGATCCCGGTATATTTCTTTGTCTGTGAGCGTTCGGCCGTTCTTTTTCGGTAAACGTCCGTTATAACACTCTGCATCCGTACCGTATTTATTTAATATCCGATTTTTTGAATCTTAAAATGCCTATAACGGTAAGCACTGCTATCCACACAAAGTCAGCTATAAAGGAAACGAGCAGTATGCGTGAACCGGGGACGCCGTTCATCACGAGGATCGACTGCATTGTCGGCAATACAGCGCAGAGCGAGAGCACGAAATCCGGCAGGGTCGACGCTAAGGTGCCGAGAAACGACAGGATCATATTCACTACCGTCGGCAGGATTATGCAGATGACAAGCGAGGCGGGTACGTTTTTCACCGTGAAGGCGACAAACGTTGCTATTGCGGAATATACCGCGTAGATAACGAGCGTTATGACGATGATAAGCACAAGATCGCCGAACGCCATATCAAACGCGCCGAACAGCAGCCGCGAGAAGAGCGCGGCGACGACAAGATGCAGAAGCGCCGCGGATACCGCCATTATCGAGGATGTCAGAAGCATTGAAAGATAGATACCGGAGCGTGATTTGCCCGCTATCAGCTTGTTTCTGATAACCCCGTTTGAGAACTGACGCGCGTTGTAGAAGCACGCCGCGCCGCAGATGACAAGTCCGTAGCCCTCCGCTATCGGAATTACCGTTGCAAAGATCCTGTCCGCGTTTATGATGCTCGTCAGGCCCGATAAGGACGAGAGCATTTTCTGCATCTCCTCTATTTCAAGAAGGCTTTCGCTGTTCTGCAGGAATTTCAGAAATTCAAACATTCCGTAATACAAAAGCGGCAGGAGGATGCCGGATATGACGGCGCCGATCAACAAAAGGTATATCGCCTTTCCGCGTCTTAAATTGAACAGATCGGCTCTTAAAATGTTCGTCATGCGCGGCCTCCTTTCAGATGCAGATAATACGTTTCAAGCGTTTCGTTCTCCGTTTCAAGCGACTTTACGTCAAGCGTCGAAAGCGCTTTTATTACGCTGTTGTAATCCGCGGGATCCCGGAGGACGTATTCGTCGCCGTCCTGTATATATCCCTTTATCATGCTGTCAACCGTAAGCTTCGTAAACGTTTCGGAGGCTTCCTTTGACGTAGTTTTTATCCTTACGGTGCTTCCGAGAGACGCATGCAAAGCCTTTGCCGTTATCGTCTGAATTATCTTTCCGTGGCTTATGAAAATATAATACGTTGCAAGCTGAGAAAGCTCGCTCAAAATATGCGATGAGATAAGAAGCGTTATTCCGCGCTCCGAAACGAGTTTTTCCAGAAACACGCGCAGATCGACTATGCCCTGCGGGTCAAGACCGTTCGTCGGCTCGTCGAGGATAAGAAAATCGGGGTTGTTGAGCATCGCTATCGCTATACCGAGCCTCTGTTTCATTCCGAGAGAAAAGTTTTTGACCTTTTTTCCTCCCGCGTCGGCAAGTCCTACCGTATCGAGCAGCTGCAGCGCGTTTTTTTCATCGCATCCGCAGAGCTTTGCCTGATATATAACGTTGTCCTTTGCCGTGAGGTTTCTGAAAAAGGCGGGATTTTCAACTATCGCGCCTATCCTCACGTTCCCCTGTGTGTACGCGAATTTGCCCGAGGTCGGGCGAGTAAGCCCGGTAAGCATACGCAGAAGCGTCGTTTTACCCGAGCCGTTTTCTCCGACAAAACCGATTATCTCGCCCTTCGGCAGCTCTATCGTTATATCCTTGTTTGCCGCCGTGTGCTTATACAGCTTTGTCAGATTATTTGTTTGCAAAAATACGTTTTCCATATTTATTCTCTGTTTCTTTTTCTTTAAAAAGGGCCGCCGCAGACTGCGGCAGCCCTTTTGTTGCGTATCAGTCAGCCGTCATACCGGAACGCTCGATACCCTGGATAAGGTATCTCTGGCAGAACAGGTAGATGACTACGAGCGGAGCAATTATCATAAGTCCGCAGGTGTTTCTTATGGCCGCGTTGTACATGTTTGAACCGGCGTACGTTATATTCAGCGACTCCGGTATTGCAATGACGTTCTTCATCAGCACTATCGACGTTCTTGTGAAGAACAGCGACGTGTAGAAGGTATCGGTCCATTGCCATGAGAACGCAAACAGGAATATCGTTATCATCATAGGTATCGACAGCGGCAGTATTATCTTCAAGAACGTCTTGAAGATGCCGGAGCCGTCTATGTACGCGGATTCCTCAAGCTCGTTCGGAACGCCGCGGTAGAACTGTCTCATCATAAAGATGTACAGACCGTTCTTGAACGCCAGACCCGTTGCGGATAACATTGCAAGCGGTATATAAGTATTCGTAAGGTTGATGCTTGTCGTGCCTCCCGTTATATTGAACTGCGGGAACCAGCGCGAGCCGCCGCCCAAAAATTGTATGATACCGAGTACGTCGAAGTAACGGAATTTCATAAACAGGGACAGCTGCAGCGTCTGGTGCGGTATGATCATCGAGAAAACGACGAGCAGGAACAGTATTTTGTTGCCCTTGAATTTGAATTTCGCAAGACCGTATCCTATCATGGCGCATACGAACGTCTGAAGCAGTGCCGCCGATATTGACAGCAGAGCCGTGTTTCCGAGCGCCTGCATATACTTATTCTCAAGGAATATGTATTTATACGTATCAAACGTGAAATTCTTAGGTATCAGCTTGACCGTCGCGTCAACGAAGTCCTCGGGTCCCATAAAGGAAGACGAGATCTTTGTGAAGAACGGGAACAGGATTATGTAGGAGATACCTATGAGGATGACGTAGCGGAATATCGCCCATATAAGCTTTGTAAGAAAGTTCTTATTGATGAACTTCGCTTTCATCCTCTGCCAGAACGGTGTTCTGTCGAATTCGACCTTTATTTTATTTTTGGTCTCTCTTTTGACCTTTACTTCAGCCTGTGAGTTATTCATAGACACACCTCCTTAATCCCTTCTCTGATAGAAGACGAACGCTGACATGAACGCCGCCGCCAACAGAACGAACACGATAACTATTGCAAAGTATATCCATGCCATAGCAACCGAAAGCGTATCCTTGCCCGCTTCTCCGTAAACCTGGTTGATGTACGACATGACCGAGTTTGTGGAGGAGGTGAACGCGTCTATTATCGTATAGATGAAGTTGACGAGTATCATCGGGCTTATCATCGGGAAGGTTATCTTCCAGAAGGTCTCCCACGCGGACGCGCCCTCAACGTTGCAGGACTCGTATATCGCGGGGGATATGGACTGCAGACCTGCAAGGAAGATAAGCATCTGAACGCCCGAGCGGTTGACTATGTTGTAAATGTTGTTAAGTATTGACGAAACGTATTTCGCCATACCGCCGCCGATCTTCATGTTGCTGAACAGATATTCAATATCCATTGCCGACACTATTTCGGCGACGCTCGTGGTCTTTGCGGCGTTTGTACCTATGCCCTCGGTATCGGACATATAGGACATAAGGCTCGTATTGCTCGTGTCTATCTGTGCGATAAGACCCGTCGACAGTATGACCGGTACGAAGAATATCGCACGGAACGCGGCTCTGCCCACTATCTTCTGGTTAAGCAGTACCGCTATGAACAGCGAGAATATCAGTATCGCGGGAACGTCAAGGACAAGCTGCTGCAAGCCCGCGGTCAGTATCTGAACGTAGTTCGGGTCGGAGAACAACGCCTCGCGGTAGTTGGCAAGACCCGCCCAGATCAGCTGGTACGATTCACCCGCGTTTATTCTTTCTATCGTTGTAACGCTGTAAAGGAATGACTCAAATACGACAGGAAGATATATAACGATAAATCCGATTATGAACGGCAGCGTGAACAGGTAACCGCCGCGCGCTGTTTTCTTCTCAAGAGAATGAACTTTTTTCCTGCGCTTCTTGGCGGGCGTCTGAACAAGCTTTACTTCAGCTTCTTTATTCATTACTTAACCTCCTGCATAAAATACGTTACGAATCCGAGCGGAGCGATCTCTCCGTCATAACCGTCAACGGTCACGGAATAGTTGTTGTAGTTGAGGATGAATACCTTTCCGCCCTCGTACGTTACCTTGACTATCTTGCCGTTGTTGACTATGTCTTCGGGATTTGCGGTATCTATTATGGATTTCGGTCCCTCGTCTTCCTCGGGCTCCGTCGTTTCCGCTTCCGTTTCGGTCCCGGTCTCCGCCGCTTCCGTTACGGTCTCGGTCTGTACCGGTTCTTCCGCGCCGGTGTCCGCCGCATCCGTTATATCGTCAACGGGAGCCTCGGTCACTTCGTCGGCAGTCTTGGCGTCAAGCTCGGCCTGCGCTCTGCTCTCTTCGTCAAGTCTTCTCTGTTCGTCTTCTTCACGTTCCTTTATTTCCTCTGCCGTAAGGACGCGTACGCCCTTGACAAATTCGTGATCGACTATTATCTTATCCTGAACGTCTTTAAGAGCTTCATTTAAGATCTTGTATTTTTCAACAAGTCCGGATTCAGCCCAGATCTTGAAGTTGACTGAATACATCTTCTTGTATTCGTAGTCCTTCTTCAGTATATCCGTATTCTCGTATGCGAGCAGGAAGTACGGAACAGCGCCGTTTTCAATGGCTTTCAGCATTTCGTAATCTATGTCGCCAGCCATATTGAGCGCCGTGCCGGCGAACTGTACGTAGCCGTGGAGCACCATGCCCATAAACGGTATGGATTCGCTCGTTCTCAGGTACTGGCTGGAATCAAGCGGCATATCGAGTATGTAATCGGAGTCCTTGACCGCGTAGAGGTTGCCGCCGTCCGTCATGACGTTGCCGAAATCGTTCTGCATGGCAGCCAGAAGATCCGTTACGAAGCTCTTTGAGTCTTCTCTGTTGTACGGGTCCTTCTTATCGAAGTCGGAGTTCAGGTCGGAGCCGAGCGTCGCCACGGATATGCCCGACGGCGCAAAAGCAAGCAGCTTCGGAGCGAAATGCTCGTAGAAATACATGAATACCGACGAGGATATGAGGTTGTTGCCGTTTCTTCTCGTCATCTGGAACGCCGGGTCATACTCGTACGTTCTCGGGTAACGGTTATCCATCGTCTTGGCGGCGTGCTGTTTGTAGGAGAAGCCGTCAAACATCTTGGTATTCAGAAGATAGGTGAATTCAAACTCGGGGAATATTTCTATATTCTTTTCGTTTGCAAACTGCATCAGGTTTTCAAAGCCTTTGTTGCCGCCGACCTTGCTTTCCCATTTGACGTTATAAGGTACCGTTGCGTACAGACCTCCGTTTGCATAACCGGTAAGCTTGAATTTGAGATTCGTTATACCGGCTTCCGCCAGCTGATTATACATCAGCTTGATGTCCTCAAACGACGTCAGCGGTTTTTTGACGGTTACAGGTACTGAAAGTACCGTGTCCTCCGTCTCTATCGTACCGAGCGTCTCAAGTACGAGCGGTATATCGGATCTGATCTCGTCCGCTTTCAGCCTCTCTATTATGTTGTTTCTCTCAAGGTAATTGCGGCAGGCGTTTACCATGCCCATATAGCTGGCTGAATAGAACGTGGATTTGTTGTCCTCTTTGCCCTCTTTTCTGAGTCCGTCGTAGTATTCGTCTACCTTGCTGTCGTCGGAGAGCATATAATATTTGACCGTGTAGTTGCCCGTGTACTTTCTCTTTGCCGAGACGGTCCACATCGCGTCGTCCGCGGCGGAGCCCATCGCTTCTCTCAGACTGTAGGAGTCTGTCGGTCTCGGGAAGAATTTAGTCTGTACCGAGCTGTAAATGTGCGTTGATCCGCCGCCGTTGACGGTCGAGATCTGTGCGAGCGCGTCGCCCTCGGTAAGGATCGCGAAGTAACCTCTGTTATCCGTTACCGTTGTGGTGCGCATCTCCGTCTTTGTCTTTATCCAGTAACCGTACTGGTCCTGATACCATTCCTCCTCGGGGAGGTCGACGGTAACGGCCTTGACGGTCCTGCTGTAGTAGTTTTCTACCACGCCGTAGACCGGCATTCTCATCGTCTGGCGGTGCGCCGGGTCCGTGGTGTAGTACGCATAGTCGGGACCGTAGACGTTGGAGGTGATGTTAAGAGGCTTTTTGATATCCTCAAATCTCGTTATCGTGCCGGAGCCGTCGGGGATGAAGGTGAAGCCCTGATACGAGCTGTTTCCGCATCCGAACCACGGGTTGACCTGCAGATAGTCGAGCGTGTAGGCGTTCTCGTCAAAGCTTATGCTGTTTGCCGCGAGCGTCTGGGTGATGCCGTCCTCGTCAAGCGTGTATTCTATAGCCATTCTGAACAGAGGCTGTGAGACCGCGGAGACCTCGAATTCCGTTATCTCGTGGTCGTAGTCAAGCTCTTCATAGCTGTAATCAGGCGCGTACGTCTTTATGAAGCCTTCAAGCACGCCGTACTCACGGTCCTTCGTATCGGTGCCGAGCACCCATATGAACGGATATTTTTTCAGTATCGGCCACTGCGAAAGCATCTGGTCGCGCTGCGTTTTGGTTATGGTCGGGTCGTTGATGTTCTTGGGCGTATAGAAGCCGTTTGCAAACTTGTTCAGTATGAAATCTCTCTGCACTTCCGATTCGCCCGCGAGGTTCTCACGCATAGGCTCGACTATCATTTCCATGAAACGCTCGTCGGTGATCATCTGCGGAACGAGCCATCTCGTCTGCGATTTACCGAGCGTGTATTCGACACGGACGCCGTTTTTGATATTTTTGACTATTACCTGCTCACGGAGAGCCGCTTCCGTATAGCTGTTGTATACGGTCGTCTTTGAGCCGGACGTGAACTGCAGGATTATCTGCGACATAAGCTCCGCTTTCGTATCGGCAGAGCCCTTTGTTGAGGCTATGTCGTAGGGGTTGGAGAAAAGCACCTGTCCCGTTCTTTTGTCACGGAGCGCTATTTCACCGTATGCCGCGCGGACATAAAGCTGATAGTTGTCGTTCTCTATACGGAGCTTCATATCCTTCAGTTTGTCTTCGGGAGTCTTATAAACGACCTTGAGGATATCTATGCTTCTGTCCTCGGGCTCGTTTTCTTCCTCCGTTGTTTCGGCTTCCGTTGTATTGGATGCCTGCGCCGTCATAGCCACGCTGAACAGCGTTGTGAACACGCCGAGCATCATCAGGACGGCAAGTAAGGTTGAGAGTAGTTTTTTCATATTAAATTATCCTCCCTCCCTTTCTAAATTCGGTACGAGAGCTCCGTGACTATGTTCGCCACGAAACCGACGATCTTCTGTATAAGGTTTGTAAACAACAGCGCGACGAACATGATGAACGCCATGCCTATGATTGTTCCGAGTGTGGTAAATATGTTCTTGATGAACGAGTAGTCGTGCGTTACCTGCGAGCCGAAGAACACGAGCATACCGACCCATACCCACATAACGCCCACGATAAGGTCGAGCACCTTGCCCTCGGAAAGGCTCAGCACGTGTGAGAGCAGCGTCTGCGGGATTATGCAGAGCGGTATCGGAACGAGAGCGTAGCACGTTGCTATGAAGATGTCCTTCAGACTTCCTTCACCCTCGAACAGCGTCGTAAGACACCAGTTGGAGAGCACCCAGAGTCCCACGGGAACTACTATGGAGATTATCTGTCCGAATATGCTCTGATAGCCTCTCGACGGATTGAACAGGTACGCGGTACCTATGCCGTTGTACGTGAAGGCGAGTATCGCTATCGCAAGCCAGGTTACGGCGCCTCTGATCGAACCGCGTTTTTCATGCTTCAGATCCCAGAAGCCGTCGAACGGGTGCATCATCAGGTGGAACGCGAAGATGACCTCTTCACCGTACGTTCTGCGTCCGCCCGGTCTTGTCGCGACTTCTTTGTTTCTCTTGCCGACGAAGCGGAAGAAGAAGTACAGACCTACGACGACCGCCACTATTACGAGCGGTACGACGAGCGCGTATTTCGCGACCCATTCTTTTCTGTACTGCTTGAACGCGGTGGAGTAGTTCGCGGTCTCGTAAGCCGCCTCGTACATCTTCATCGCGTTCTGGTAATCGCCCTCTCTGTAGTAGGACTTACCGATACCGACGTACGCTTCGTCGAAGTTGTTGTTTCTCATGAGGATGCCTCTCCAGTTGTCGGCAGCCTCATCGTAATTAAGCTTTTTCTGATTTTCAAGAGCGCTGAGCAGTATGTTGCCGTACTCCGTTCTCTTGAACACCGTGATATTGTCCGCGGTGTTGTCGAGCACGAGCAGGTCGGCGCCCTTATATACGATACTGTTTACGGTCTCCATATTTCCGAGCTGTGAGCCCTGGTCGCCGAAAACGAACATGAGCGAGCCGTTTTCATCGTACGTGAAGACCTTTGATCTCGTCTTGTCTATGATGCTCCACGTTCCTATCGGACCGAGCGCAACGTCGACTATCTTTGACGGACCGTATATCGTTGTGCTTGATGAAGCGGAGTAGTTTATCCTTACCTCACCGGACGGCGGATAGAAGCCGTTGCGCTTCAGTATCTCGTCACCCTGCGTGTTGAGCATTTTGACAGGCGCGTATTCGCCCGATTTGCTTTTGCCCTGGATCGCGTTCTGCTGCGCGCCCTCATCAAGGTTAATGTTCGTAACGTAGATCATTCCGTTATCGTCTATCGTAATGTTTTCATACTCGGACGCAACGGTCTGCGTCTGCTGATCGAGCTGTTCCTGCGTCTGGAAGCGTCTCCAGAATATCTGCCATGCTGAAAGCGGCGATTTCTGAGCTCCGATGAAGCCCTGGAACGTTCCGTCGCCGTCCATGGCTATGATGCCCTGATACGTGGAGGACGAAACGACGTACATTCTTCCCGATCTGTCGACCGCGACCGCCTTCGGGCGGTAGAGGTCGTCTACCGAGAACTCGTCGGCTATCGGTTTTTCGACCGTTCTCTTATACTTTGCGTCGCGGTCGAATATTACTATTCTGTTATTGTCCGTGTCGCAGACGTATATATCCGTTTCCGTGACGAAGACGCCCTGCGGATTGTTGAACGTGTCCTGTATGCCCTGCGAGTTAACGAACTTTTCGATATAGTAGCGGAGTTTGAATCTCTTGTTCAATACCACTATCCTGTTGTTTCCGGAGTCCGCTATGTAAACGTTCTCTTTATCGTCGACGAACAGGTCGGACGGATTTTCAAGATCCGGAGCTATACCCATCGAGGAGCTCGTCACTATCTCGTCGGGAACGTACGCGTCGGGAGACTGCATCGCGTTTCCGTTTATGTCGTACGTGTAGCTTTGATACGAATAGTACGCGGCTGCTGCCGGCGCCATCACAAGCAGTATCACGAATATGACCGAGGCGGCCTTTATAATATTTTTCATTATTATAATACCTCCTTTAGTCCTTCATACCGGACGATGCCATCGTCTCTATGATATTGCTCTGCGAGATAACGAATACCGTAACAGGCACTATCATCATTATGACCATAGCTGCGGTACTTGCGCCCGCGCGGACGATACCGGCGGAAAGTATCTGCTGTATGGCGTAGTTGAACGTCTTTAACTGTTCTGACTGGATATACACGGACGAGCCCGTGTTCCAGAGTCCCTGGAACGAATACACTATAAGCGTGAGCCACGCCGGTTTGACCATCGGCATCGCTATCGACCAGAACACTCTGAACTCGCCGGCGCCGTCAAGTCTCGCGCTCTCGAGCGCTTCGTTCGAGACCGATGAATCCATAAACTGCTTCATCAGGTAAAGACCGAGCGTCGAGCAGCAGGCAGGCAGGATGATCGCCAGCAGGTTGTCTATCAGGTGCAGATAGGAGAACGTGATGAAGTTTGCTATACCCGTGACCGTTGACACGAACATAAGGGAAAGAACTATCATCTGGAATATCGTTTTTCTGCCGGGGAACGGTATCTTGGACAGCGCGTACGCCGCAAGAGAACCGAGACAGAGGTTTCCGAACGTTCCCGCAACCGTTATGAGCACCGTGTTGAATATGTATCTCGAGAACGGCACCCACGACGTATTCATAAGTTTGAACAGGTCCGCATAATTCTTGAACGTCGGGTTAATGACGTAGAATTTAGGAGGGAATATCCAAAGCTCGTCAAGAGGCTTAAGCGACGTCATTACCGAGAAGTACATCGGTATGAACATCAGAACGCCCAATATGACAAGCAATACGGTTATACCCGCGTCGCCGCCGGCGGAACGGTTAAGGACGACTCTGTGATTTCTGACACGCATTTTCCTTGCCATATTACTGTCCCACCTTTGATAAGAGTTTCTTGATAAGCATATTTGAGCCTATCATCATCAGGAACAATATCGTGGCGATAGCCGAGGAATAACCGACCTCGAAACGCTGTCCGCCGTAGTCCTCAAGGTGATGCATGATCGTCCATGCGCAGTAGTCGACCGAGGGGAAGCCGGCGAGCGCGGTAACTATACCGCCGAAACCGAATGAACCCGTGATGCTCATGACGGCACCGAACATCAGCTGTTCCTTCATCGCAGGCAGGGTGATATACCACAATTCCTGCCAGCGGTTCTTTACGCCGTCAAGCGCGCCCGCTTCGTACAGGCTTACGTCAACTATCTGAAGACCCGCGATAAACGAAAGGAACGTAGTACCGAGCGAGGTCCAGAGGGCGACTATTATACAAAGCGGCATAACGTAGCTTGCGTTCTGGAAGAACTGTATCGGCTCCGTTATGAAGTTGTACTCGATCAGGAAGCCGTTTACGTAACCGTAGCGGTCCGACGAGAAGAATATACCGAATATCTGATACATTGAGCCCGCGATCGACGGAGCGTAGAATATCAGCGTTACGAACGCTCTCATCTTAGGCGGTAGCTCGTTTATGAACCATGCGACGAACAGCGACAACAGGTAAGACACAGGACCCGTTACAACTGCGAATATAAGCGTGTTCTGTATGGCGGTAAGGAATATATCGTCGTCCAGAAACAGTCTTACGTAGTTGTCAAGTCCTATGAATTTCGGCCATTCGAGCAGGTTGAATGAAGTAAAGCTCAGGATCATTGAAAGGAAGACGGGAACGACGGTGAACACGAAGAACAAGAGGAAGAACGGAGCGATCATTATATAGCCCGCTTTGTTCTTTTTCATCTCTTTGAGCGTCCACTGCGCTTTTGTCATATCCTTTCTTGCCACCGGCTTTGCTTTTCTCTCTTTTACTGCCGTATTCTGTGACATAGCATTTTTTCTCCTGTTTCAAATTTGCGTTTGCGTTTATACTATAAGAATAAATAATATATGATTACTTGAACCAGTCGGGATGTGCATCCCGGTTTTGCTCCCTGTAATCCTCGTACGTGATCAGACCGAACTCTTTACGCTTTCTTGAAAGCTCGTTGTTGATGTACTGGATCTGGTCAAGGAGCGAATCTGTCGCGTCTGCGTTGTTGTTGTAGCAGTTAAGGAAAGCAAAGTCAACGTAACGTGTTATGATGTAGCCGCCCGGGAATTCGGGTGTGCCTTTGAGGTGAGCGAACTGAGCCTCAAGGTTCTTTCTCTCCTGGTTTGTCCACGACATATTGCGGAGAGCCTCGGTGTTGGCCGTATTGAATTTAGCCGCCATACCGATTATCGCTTCGTACTGCTTCGCGTACGTGGACTGAGCCTCGGCTCCCGTCCACCACTTCATGTACTCCCAGCAGTTCTTTCTGAGCTCCTCGGATCTGCCGTTCTTGTCTCTCATAAGAACGGTAGCCGCGACAGAGCACGGAGCGTTGCTGTTGATCTGCGGCTTGCCGTCCTCACCCATAACGATGTTGCCCTTTTCATCTCTTACGACGGTACCGGGCAGAAGCGTGAACTCCCAGAGTCCGCGGAGCTCGGTGGCGTAGATGGTGAACTGGTTGTACGTCAGGTAATCCGCGACCGCTATCGGCATCTCGCCCATTCTGAAATACGTGGCGAGGTCATACGCACGCGGGAACTTGAACGTCTGGAACAGGGTGACAAGCTCTTCAAAGCATTCAAGCGATGTCCTTGAGTCTATGTTTATCTGCATACCGTCAAGCACGCCGTCTCCGTCAATATCGGAATAGAGGTCCTCGTCGCGCTGATACATCAGCATCATCAGACCGCCGAGTGAAGACGGGAAGCCGATCTTGCGGTAGTTTATCTGTAAGGTCGGAACTATGCTGTAAAGATCATCCCATGTTTGCGGAACCTCAAGATCGAGCTCCGCGAATATATCCTTGCGGTAGAACAGCATCGAGAAGCCGAGACGCTCCGGAATGCCGTAGTAGATGTATGAACCCAGGCTGTCGGGGTTTTCAAGACGCAGGCCGACGAGAGCCTGATCGTTGAAGCGGTCCGCGCAGACCTGCAGGTAATCCGAATACAGGTTGCTGTCGCCGTCCGCTTCTATGTAAAGCGGCTCTATGGCGCTTCTTATCGCGTAGTTTATGACCTCCGTCTGTCCCATCGCAAGCGATATGTCGGGACCGTCGCCCGCCAGCGTCGCGGGAAGCAGGGTGCCGGCGGCAACGAGCTTCAGGTTGACCTTGACGGGGCAGGTGTTGTCTATCAGCTCACGCATGACCTGAGCTTCCTCACGGCTCGTTGAAATCCACACCTCGACCGCCTCGACGTCGCTGTTGTCCTCAAGCGAGCCGAGCGAGTTGTAGTCCGTAAAGAAGCTGGCGAAGAACGCGCTTATTTCAAATCCGAGGGATTTCCAGAAGCCCGCGTTGCCCTTGGGCATATCCTTCTCGTCTTTTCCCGCGGGCTGAAGCGATACGTAGTCGACGTTCAGCGCCTGCAGCTTGGTGTTCATGACCCAGGTGCCTAAGTAACCGGTGTTGACCTTCAGGTTGTCAAGGTTCTTCGCTATCTCGGACTCCTTGCTGCTCATCTTCTGCAGCAGGTAGGCTATTTTTTCAAGCGTTGCTATATCCGACGCAGATTTGCCGCCGAGTATCTTTTTGAACTGTTCCGCGATCTCGGTTATCTTCAGCTGCGTGGTACGCATCAGTATGATCGTATCGTATATGACCTCGGCGAAGCCGTATGACGTGAATTCGTCGGGGTTAGGACCGGTGATCCTTATGATCGACTGATAAATGGAGTTCATGTCGTTGATGCAGTCGCCTATCTGGCGGAGCGTGTCGGACATGTTGCCGTAGCCGACCTCCATCCTTATCGTGTAGTCCTTGCCGGCTTCAAACCAGAATTTGAGGTTCTTATCACCGTCGGAGAGCGGCGTGCACTGCCAGTCGTCGGAGTAGTTGAACTGGATCCTGTAGCAGTTCTCGAACGGGACCTCGCCGTTGATGTAAAGCACGCGGGATACGTACAGACCTTCACGGATGGCCTGTTTGAATCTCGGTACTATGTAGTAGTAGCCGTCCTCGGTTATCTCGCTCCCGGGTATCGTCCACTCTATCCACTGACCGAACGTCTGCCATTTGTTGTCGCCTATGGTGTTCAGAAGCTGCTTTGACGGATGCTGCGGCTCCGTTATGGACGACGTTCTGTCGTTTATCGCGTATATCGTCAGGTCGGACGTCGCCGTCGGTGTTTCAGCCTGCACCTTCGGGGCGTTTGCCGACGCGGACGCGTCTTTCGTGCCGTGCGCCGCAAGATATTCTTCATACGTCGGCAGCGTTACCGGCGGTTCGATATATATTTCAGAAATGATTATATCGTTCATCGTGGCGTTCAGGGTTATCGTATGCTCGCCCTTTGTCAGCGCGTATTTCAGCGGCTGCAGCTCATAACCCTGAGAGTCGCGGAGATATGATTCCGACCAGACGTAAACCTGCGATTTGGTCGGTTTCTTTTCGTTTCCGTTCTTGTCGAGCGTAAAGCCCTGCGTTCCGTCCTCGCGCTTTACGTCGTTGTTGAAGTTGTCGATAAACCGTCTCGTGAACTCGAAGTAATACGATTCACTGAACGGGGCGGCTCCGTCAACGAAGAACTCACGTTTGATGTTCGACGTGTTGATGCTCTGCGTCTCGAAAGGCTTGTAGACGATACGCACCGTGTAATAACCCGTCTCCGGTATCTGCACGGTCCAGCTCGTCATACCCGCTTCCGGCATATGCAGAACGCTTCCCTTCTCCGGATCCGTCAGCACTTCAACCTTTTGCTGCGGATAGTCGGGGTCAGGCTCGTAGGTGTAACCCTCCGCCGCCTTCACCGTGACCCGGGCGCCCGTGGCGTCCTTCCAGTTCTGGGAGTTCCTTTCCTGGATATAGGTATGGTAGTCCTCGCTGTAAAGGTACTCCTTTACCCTGTCCATGGTCGTCTTCTCCGTCTTCGGCTCGGTTTCAGCCGTAGAAGCGGCGCAGACGCCCGTAGAGATTAGCATAAGCAAGGCGAGGATTATCGCAATTGCTTTTGCCGTTTTGGATGATCTCATTAGCTTTTCCTCCTGATGAATATCGAAAATACCGCTCTTATTGTTCAAACGGTACCCGCATTGGGCGCAGCAACGAGAAACAACGCCCAATAATTTATATATAATATAACACACACGTTAAATAAAGTCAAGACTTGATTTTTTAAATAATAATCACATACTTTTCATATTGCCGCCTCACGGCCGTCATATTAGGATATTCATATGATTTGTATATATTGACTAATGTGATAAATATGATGGATCGGACGGGAAAAACATCGTTTTTTTTCGATTTTATCGCCTTTTTTGTATCTTTTTGAAATTGATAATTGAAATATTTTCGCTTGTAATTATGAAAATATTTTAATCCCCTCACAAAAAATCGGAGAAAGACGGGCGTTTCCGACGAAAAAAAGCGCGTTTTGAAATTATACAAATTGCACAAAAATAAGGAAAAAATTTCTACACATATACAATTTGCACAAATTTTTCGGTTTTTATCGAATTACGATAAAAAGGCTTGACAAACGCGCTCTTTCGGTGTATAATATGGAAAATTTTGAAAAAAAGCGTAAATCGGAATGAAGAACGAATCAAAGCTTAAAAAGCTCAAAAAAATGCCCGTCATAACGACGCCGCGCCTCAAGCTCCGCCGTATGCGGGTCGAGGACTGCGCCGATATGTACGAGTATTCAAAGCGGGAGGACGTGACGGAATACCTGCTCTGGTCTCCGCATCCGAACAAGTCCCACACGAAGAAGTATCTTGAATACATAAAGGAAAAATACGACGCAGGCGAGTTTTTCGACTGGGGAGTGGAGCTGAAAAGCGAGATGAAAATGATAGGCACCTGCGGCTTCTCCTCCTTTGACACGGCGAACAACTCCGCGGAGGTCGGATATGTCATAAATCCGGCGTACAGGGGAAACGGCTACGCGCCGGAGGCTCTTCTGGAGGTGATGATGTTCGGTTTCCTTGAGCTCAATCTGCACAGGATAGAGGCGAGGTACATGGACGGGAACGACGCGTCGCGCCGCGTTATGGACAAGCTCGGCATGAGATACGAGGGCTGCGCCCGCTCGTCGCTGTTCGTGAAAGGACAGTACAGGTCGATACATACGTGCGCCATACTGAGCGACGAATTCATTAAAAGATATTTAAAAACGGAATAGTGGAATTATTCATTATTACGTGGTAAAATACGAAAAAAAAACAAAGGGGAGCTCGGTGAAAGACCGTGCTGAGAGGAAACACAGTTTCGACCCGACCTGATCCGGATAATGCCGGCGTAGGTAAATGAGTATCAGAAATTGAGAAAATCATAACGCCGCGTATACACGCGGCGTTTAGTATTTTCACAGCCTCTTTCCCTTAAAAAGGAGAAAAGAAAAATGGAAGAAAAACAACTGCAGACAAACAAAGTACGTACAAGATCGCTTGTTGAATGCGCGGCGCTGATAGCGCTTGCAACGGTGCTGTCGCTCATCAACATACCGATAGGTCATCTGGGCGGAAGCGTCACGCTTTTGTCGATGCTGCCGCTCGTGATAATATGCTACCGTCAGGGACCCGGCTGGGGCTTCGCTTCAACGTTCATTTACAGCGTGCTTCACATAATAGTCCGCATCTCGACCGTCGTGAAGATCTTCGCTCCGGGCGAGGGACTTGAATGGTATATGGCGCTTCTGTCCGTGTTTCTCGATTACGTCGTGGCGTTCACGGTCATCGGCATATCGTCGTTCTTCCGCAAGCTGAAGAGTCCTGCGGCGGCTCTCGGTCTCGGCGCTTTCGTCGGTCTTACCGCGAGATACATATCTCACTTCTTCTCCGGATGGATCTTATACGGCGCCTGGGCGAGCTGGTATTTCGACGCCGCGGAAGAGGGCAGCTTTGCAAGTCAGACCGAATGGACGGCGAAGTTCGGCGCCTGGGTGCTTGAGCATTTAGGCAGCGGTCAGGCGCTTTCAGCGTTCTACTCCGCGTTTTACAACGGACTTTACATGGTGCCCGAGATCGTTCTTACGGTGATAGGCGCCGTAGGCGTGTCTTTCATACCGTTCGTGGTAAACAAAGGCAAAAGAGCAGGTTAAGAAAAATAAGAAACGATCCCGTTATATATGCCCTGTGCGTATGAGGCGGGGTCGTTATTCATTGCGGCGGCTTCCGCGGCGTTGGTTATGAAGCCCATTTCAATAAGGGTCGCGGGCATCGCGGTCTTTCTGAGAACGTACAGCGTCGGACGCGCAAAAACGCCTCTTGACACGGTGCCGGTCTTGTTGTATAATCCTTTCAGGATGCTTTGGGAAAACGGGTAGGCGGGAGACGACAGAGAATAAACGTAGCCCTCGCTCCCCGTCGCCGACGTTATCTCCGACGCGTTGCAGTGCAGGCTTACGAAAAAGTCGGCGCCCCACGCGTTTGCGGCGTTTGCGCGCGCGGCAAGCGACGAAGCGTTGCTTGTGCCTAATATCTCATCGGGCGAATTCCTTGACGTGACGGACGAAAAATCGGGATTGGAATTGAGCAGATCGCGCAGTCTTATGCCTATTTTATACGTGAGGTCGGCTTCCTGCAGACCGTTGCCCTCCGCGCCCGAATTCGGGTTTCTCGGATTGTGTCCCTGATCTATAAATATTTTGATCATATTATTCTCTCCTCTTTTTTTATCATAGTATGTGAAAGGAGACTCAAAGGTGAGCAGAAAAACGGATATCCTTTTGTCGCAGATGAGAAGGTGTATCGGAAAATACGGTATGATAAGCGGCGGCGACAGAGTTTTATGCGCCGTGTCGGGCGGAAAAGATTCGCTCGCGCTGGCGTACGGGCTCAAGCGTCTGTCCGCGTTTTATCCCGAAAAATTCACCGTTTCCGCCGTGACGGTCGATATGGGCTTCGACATTGATTTTTCCCCGCTTTACGATTTTATGAAGTGCCGTGAAATACCTTACGAAATAATAAAAACGGATATAGGCAAGGCGATAAACGGTATGGAAAAGCCGTGCTCTCTCTGCGCCAGACTGCGCCGCGCTGCGCTCTGCAATTACGCTTATGAAAAAGGCTTCGGCAAGCTTGCGTTGGGTCACACCGAGGACGATCTGGCGGAGACCGCGCTTATGAACCTGCTTTTCGGCGGACAGATATACACGCTTGAACCGACGACCGTGTACGCGGACAAATCGCTTACTCTCATACGCCCGCTTTTGCTTACGAATGAAAGGCTGATCGTCGCTTTATCAAAAGAGCTTAATTTGCCGGTATTGAAAAATCCCTGCGGACGTGAGAGCGACTCCGCAAGGGATTACGTAAGGCAAATAATAAAGAATACGGATAAGAGCTGCCGCGGCACCGCGCACAGGATAGCGGGGGCAATAATGAAAGGATACACAGAGAGATTCCCGAATCCGTAGGGGTCGGCGCCTCGACGACCCGTTTGCCTCTGTCGCCAAAAGCCCCGAAATTTCGGGGGGTGGTGGGGTTTGGGGTTGACGAGCCTTGCGCCTCCGGTGGAGGAATAAGCAAGGCGAGGAAAGCGCAGCGGTCGAAAGAAATCAAGTTCAGCCGCGGCAGCGGCACGCAGATTTCTTCGGGCACCGCAAGCGGGCAACTATTGGGGGCGCGGGAGCCCCGAGAGCGCGAAGCGCATGAAACGTCGGCACAGCCGACACCGATTTTATTCTTTATTTTTTTCCTTGGATTTACAGTCCTCCCCGCACATATGCGAGGACATACACGTAAATTCTCCGTCAGTTCCTATCTCCCGCTTCATCACCACGTTTCCGTCGAGCTTTGAGCAGTATCTCTGCTTTATCTCATAAAAGGGCGCTTTTTCGTTTCTTCCGTTTACAAATTCATTCATAACAAAATCTCCTTACCGGTTTTTTATTATTTTACCCGGTAAGGAGATTTTTAGTTACTGATTTTTCAGTTTTTTGTATTCTTTCAAATCTGATAAGAAGAAAAGAAACAAAATGAGAAACGCGAATACGATCAAGCCCTCGATCACGGAAAATACGATTATAAAATCGTTAAAGCGATTTGCAAGGCTTTCGTCGTCACCGTCGTATTCAATGACAATACCGTCCTTGTACGACATTCCGACAACAGAGTACGCTTTGCTTTCCGGTATCAAAAGAAATCTTTGATATTCGTAGCAGACGACGTTAAGTTCTTTGCCGGTGCTTGCCGCTTCATACGCTTTTGTAATATTCTCCGTCACTCTGTATTCCTTACGGTCGGCAAAAAATCTGCAGATTTTTATGGTTCCGCGTCGCACCGGTAAATAATAATACTCGACGGAGCCGATATCCGGCGTTACCGCGGCGCCAAACGTTCCGTTTTGCAAAATAGAATTACGTATTTTCGCTTCTCGCACGATCATGCACGCGAATATAATCATAAAAAAAGCTATACAGGCAAAAATCGGATAGTATTGTCGCAGTTCTTTTTTGCTTTCCTCAAGCGTTTTTGCTTTTGAGACACGTCTGTTTTTTTTGTTTGCGTGTTTTGCCATTATCCCTTTAAAGCCCAGCGTGCGTTGTCGGCGCACATATCGTCAACGTCGTACTTCGCCTGCCAACCGAGGATTTCCTTTGCCTTTGATACGTCGGCGTAGCACTCCGCTATATCGCCGGCGCGGCGCGGCGCTATGACGTACGGCACCTTTTTGCCGGACGCTTTTTCAAAAGCTCTGACAAGCTCAAGCACCGACGTTCCCCTGCCCGTTCCGAGATTTACAGTCTGCACACCGTTATTTTTCCTCGCGTATTCAAGCGCGGCGATATGACCGTCGGCTAAATCTACGACGTGGATATAATCGCGCACGCCCGTGCCGTCCGGCGTGTCGTAATCGTCGCCGAAAACGTTTAAATGATCGTACTCACCCGACGCGACCTTTACGATATACGGCATAAGGTTGTTCGGTATTCCGTTCGGCTTCTCGCCTATAAGTCCGCTCTTATGGGCGCCTATCGGGTTGAAATAGCGGAGCAGGACGGCGGAAAACTCACGATCGGAGGTGCAGACGCCCTCGAGAATATGCTCGATAAACACCTTTGTCCAGCCGTACGGATTTGTCGCCGACGTCTTCATATCCTCGGTAAACGGCACCTTGTTGTCGTTTCCGTATACCGTGGCGGAGGACGAGAAGATCATCCTTTTGCAGCCGTGCGCCTTCATGGCTTCAAGCACGCAAAGCGTTCCGTTTATGTTGTTGTCGTAATATTCAAGCGGTTTTTCGACCGATTCGCCGACGGCTTTAAGACCCGCGAAATGGATGACGGCTTCGATCTCGTTTTCGGTAAATATGCGCTCTAAAAGCTCCATGTCGCGCATATCGCCTTTGTAAAACCCGAAATCCTTACCGCTTATCTGCCTGATCTTGTCAAGCACGTCGGGCGAGCTGTTTGAAAAGTTATCGAGAATTACTATCTCCTCGCCGTGATCGAGTAGCTGAACGACCGTATGCGAGCCGATAAAACCGGCGCCGCCCGTAACGAGAACAGACATACCGTTACCTCCACAAATCCTTTTTATATTCGCCTTTTTCCGTAAGCTCTTTGATCGACGAGACGACCTGCTCCCTGTCCTCGCGGTACGTCACGCCGAACCATTTTGCCGGTGTGTGAAGCACCTTGACCGTCGCGCCCTCGCTCATCGCCTCTTTTACCGCCGTGGGAAGATAATATTCGTCCTTTAACGGTCTCGGAGCGTTTTCAATATTCATAACGAAGTTTTTGAAGCCTTTGGCAAGCACGTCCTTGAATTCCGGCGTGAAGCCCCAGAAGTTCATAGATACCTGAACGTGCGGGTCGAGGGGATATCTCTCCTCGTTTTCGATGTATTCTATTCCGTTCGGCGTCACTTCTATCTTTGTTCTCTCTACGACGTCCGTAAGCATACCGTCGCCGTCTACGGTGCAGATACCGCGCGATACGGAGCCGTGCTCCGTGACAGTATTGTCAAGACGGAAGCCCGCCATGCAGTACCGTCCCGCTTCTGCGTCTCTGAGATACGAGGCGACGACCTCAAACGACTCTCTGCCGTAGAAATCGTCCGCGTTTATCACGGCGAAATTGTCGTTCAAAAGCTCTCTTGCGGAATATACCGCGTGACCCGTGCCCCACGGCTTTACCCTGCCCTCGGGTATCGAGGCGCCCTCGGGGATATCTTCGAGCGTCTGATACGCGTATTCTACCTTCATGCCGGTTATGCGCGCGCCGACCGTATCCTCAAAATCCGCTCTGTGCTCGGGTTTGATTATGAATATCACTCTGTCAAAGCCGGCTCTTTTTGCGTCAAATATCGAGTAATCGACTATGAACTGCCCGGCTTCATTGACGGGATCCACCTGCTTCATTCCGCCGTAACGGGAGCCGAGCCCCGCCGCCATTATTACAAGTGTCATTATGTTTTTACCTCTTTTATAATTTCAATGTTATTCCGTATTTTTCGGATAAGGACTTAAAGAACGTTTTTTCAACGGACGCTATTTCCTCAAAGTCAAGCGTTCTTGTCGGGTCGTTGTATTCGACTCTGATAAGAACGGAGGTATGACCGTTCGGTACGCCGGCGCCCGTGTAAACGTCGCGCGGAGATACGTTGACGATGATGTCCGACGCGTCCCTGATGCACGGTGAATAGTCCGTGAAGTGGATGCCGTTTTTGACTAAGAAGTTATATTCTCTCGTAACTGACGGATACGCGCTGTCGAATTCTATGGAGCGCTTCGTTTCGTCAAAGCCCTCGAAACAGAATTCAAGATACGCCACGTCGTCGCGCGCGAGCTTGCCGTTTTCAAATTCAAGGAGCACCTTCGGGTCTATCTTGCCTATATATCCGATGCGTCTGCCGCCGACGTATATATCGCCGCCCGCGCCCGCCTCGAACATACCGAGCTCATCCGTTTGCTTTATCTCGTATTTGATATTATATTCACGCAGAAGCGCGTCGAGCAGTGATACCGCGTCGTAAACGCTGAATTTCGCGTCTTTCGCGATACCGAAGCCGCGTCCGAGCTTGACGCCCGTCATAAGCGCGGCGAAAACGTTTTTCTCGTTATATCCGTCCTCGTGATCCTTCTGACGGAAGAAGCGTTTGCCGACCTCGAATATCCTCAGATCGTTCTTGCCGACGGACATATTCGCTATAGCCGTGGATATCAGTCCGTAAGCGAGCGACGGTCTCATCAGCTCGTAGAAGTTGTTTAACGGATTGAGTATCTTTATATCGCCGTAATACTCCGAACCCTCTTTTATATGGAGCATCTGCATGCTGTTGCCGGGGATAAAGCCGTAGGTGAGCACCTCTATGAAGCCGAAGCCGACCATCATATCGCGGAGCTTGTTTGCGTTTTTGTTCACGGGGTTTTCAACGAAGGGCGCGTACAGCTTTATCGGCTGCGGCTCTATGTTGTGGTAGCCGTACATACGGCCGACCTCTTCTATCACGTCCACGTCGTAATCTATATCGAGACGGAAATCCGGCACCGTGACCTTTATGTTTTCCCCGTCCCCGCACTCCGTTTCAAAGAAACAGTCGTTCAGATATTTGCAGATCTGCGCGGCGTCAAGGTCGGAACCTAAAAGCGAATTCACGCGTTTTCTCGTGACTGTCATCGTCTGCTTTTCGTTCGACGTACCGTCCGTATAGAGATAACCGGTTTTATTGTATTCGCCGCCGCAGAGCTCCGTTATCATCTTCACGCAGATAAGCGCGCCCGGGATCGCCGTGGCGGGCGAAACGCCGCGCTCGAAGCGGTATGACGCCGCGGTCTGTACGTGCGTTTTTTTGCTTGTGACACGCTCTATTATGTGGTCGAAGTTTGCGGATTCGATTATTATGTTTTTCGTTTCCGCGGTGACCTCGGGCGCGTGACCGCCGATTATACCGGCGACGCAGAGCGGATTCTCGTCGTCCGAGATCAGAAGCGCGCCCGTCGGAAGCTCTATTTCGGTCGACGCGAGCGTCGTGAATTTCGTGGGCTCCGGAACGTTTTCTATACGGATGTCGCCTTTGACTTTATCCGCGTCGAAAATGTGTATCGGCTGACCTATCTGAAGCAGTACGTAGTTGCTTATGTCCACTATCGGGTTGATGCACGCGACACCTGATTTGGTAAGTCTGTCCTTGATGTAATCCGGCGTTTCCCCGGTGTTGTCCACGCCGCGTATCTCGACCGCGGAATATCTGTGAACGTCTTTTGAGCTGACGACTATCTTATGCGAGAGAACGGAGTTGTCATCGCCGAAGGTTATGGGCAGAGACGGGGTGAAATCCTTTATCTGTCTTCTTCCCTTGCCCGCGTAATACTCGCGCAGGACGCCCGCGACGGACAGCATATCCGGTCTGTTTGCTTTTACTTCTATTTCAACGGCTTTATCGTCGCCGTAATCCTCTATTGAGGCTATCTCGAAGCCCTGTACGTCGAGCCAGCGGAGGAGCTCCTCGTAATCCGTTTTTATCTCGGACTCAGCCGAAAGCCAGTTATATGAAAATTTGAACATCGCTTAATTCCTCCTATCAGAGCTGTTCCCATAGAGATATTTCATTCTCAAACAGTTTGCGCATTTCGTTTATCTTGAAATAGAGCATGGGAAGACGGTTGAGTCCCCAGCCGAACGCAAAGCCCACGGTATCGCGCGAATAGCCGACCGCCTCGAACACGTTCGGGTGTACCATACCGGCGCCCGCGACGCGCATCCAGCCCGTGCCCTTGCACGTTCTGCAGCCCTTGCCGCCGCACATTATGCAGCCCATGTCGACCGCAGCCGACGGCTCCGTGTAGGGGTAATAGCACGGTGAGAATTTAACTTTGTATTCCGGACCGAAAACGCGTTTCACGCTCTCGGTAACAGCCCATTTGAGGTTGGCAAGGTTAATGCCCTCGCCCACGACGAGCCCCTCGACCTGGTAGAAGCACGGCGTGTGCTGCGGGTCAATCTCGTCAACTCTATAGACGACGCCCGGGGAGATTATCATGAACGGCGGCTTGTGCTCGAGCATATACCTGACCTGAACGCACGAGGTGTGCGAGCGTAAAAGCACCTTCGGATATTCAAGATAGAAAGTATCCTGCATATCTCTTGCGGGGTGATAGTACGGCATATTGAGCATTTCGTAATTATGCCTGTCGTTTTCTATCTCCGGACCGTAGGCTATGCTGAAGCCCATTTCCTTATAGACGTCCTCGAACATACGTCCGACTCTTATGAGCGGATGTATCTTTCCGCGTATGAATTCGGGCGACGGGACGGTGAGGTCGACCGCGGAGGAGGATTTTGCCATCTCCGTTATCTTCTTTCTGACAGCCGCTATGCGCTCCTCAAATTCTTTTTTGAAATTGTTTATAGCCGCGCCGACGTCCTTTTTCTCCTCGTTCGGCAGTGTTTTCATCTCCGCGAAAAGCTCCTTCATCACCTTGCGGAAGGATGATTCAACCATTTGAAGCTTGTCCGGCGCGTCGCTTTGCTCAAGCTTTTCGGATAGCTCTTTCTTTTTGTCGTCAATGAACTGTGCCATTTTACGCACTCCTTTTTTATGTCAAAATACAGTATTTTTCATTATATAATATCACAATAAAAAGCGTATGTCAAGTATATTTTTTAAATTTTACGCACGTAAACGCCGCGCCTCCGCTGCGCTGTTTTGTGTAAAACGAAGCCGGACGGGGCGACGGACAGGACCGGGCATATCAAAAAGCCTCCCCGTGTGAACGGGAAGGCTTTGATTTTTCCGGTATCTGACCAAAGAGTGAGGTAAGCTTTTATCTCTTTGAGAACTGGGGAGCGCGGCGTGCGCCTTTGAGACCGTATTTCTTTCTCTCTTTCATTCTCGGGTCACGAGTGAGAAGACCCGCTTTCTTGAGAGCCGTACGGTATTCGGGGTCCGCTTTGAGAAGCGCTCTGGCAACGCCGTGACGGATCGCGCCCGCCTGGCCGGAGATGCCGCCGCCCTTAACGCTGCAGATTATATCGAATTTGCCGGTCGTTTCGGTCACGCCGAAGGGCTGGTTGACGATGAGCTTGAGCGTTTCAAGTCCGAAATAATCGTCAATATCTCTCTTGTTTATGGTTACGGCGCCCGTTCCGGGAACAAGACGTACGCGGGCTATGGATTTTTTTCTTCTGCCGGTGCCGTAGAAATAAGGTTGAGCTTCGTTATACATTACAATTACCTCCTATACAATTAAGCAAGTGTCTCGGGCTTCTGAGCCTGCTGCTTATGCTGTTCGCCCGCATAAACCTTGAGTCTGGTTATAGCCTTGTCGCCTATGGAGTTGTGGGGGAGCATTCCCTTGACCGCCTTAACGAACGCGAACTCGGGTTTTTCCGCCATTATCTTCTTGTACTGTACAGCCTTCAGACCGCCGATGTATCCGCTGTGATGATAGTAATATTTCTGCTCCGCCTTCTTGCCTGTCAGAACGGCCTTGGAAGCGTTGATTATTATTACGAAATCTCCGCAGTCAACGTGGGGTGTGAATTCGGGTTTGTTCTTGCCGCGGAGTATGTTCGCCGCCTTGACCGCCGTCTTTCCGAGCGGAACGCCTGCTGCATCTATAACATACCATTTGCGGTCAACATTTTCTTTTTTTGCCATATAAGTCAACATAAATGTTTCCTCCGTAAATATAATTTTCTATACAACGCCTGTGAGTATATCACAATAAAACCGATTTGTCAATACCTTTTTGCAAACTTTTTTTGATTTATCACCGTATTTTCTTTGATTTTCTTTAATTTTCTTTGATTTTCGGGGGTTTACGGATCCAAAACGGGCAAAAACGGCGCCTTTTTAAAAGATGCAAACATAAATATTACTCTGAAAATTTACCTTGAATACACCAAATAAGGAAAAAAATCGGTTATAATAATTAAAATACATTACGGAGAACAGTATGGACCTGACGTTTTCTAAAAACACGGTACAGATCTTCTCGCAGTGGTTCGGCAGGAACGGCGCTGTCGTAAGCCCCGTCCGCGAACAGATCAGAAGACCGCCGTACCCCTGCACGAAAATAAACGCCCTGCCCGGATGCACGCCCGAGGAGCAAGGGATAGAAAGTGAATATATATTAAAGTATTATAACCGTCTCTGCCGCGAGCCGCGGATAAAGATGCAGACCGTGATAATCGCAAGAAACGGCCATATCATATCCCGCGCCCATTTTTACCCGTATTCCACGGATATATGGCACGTATCGCATTCGCTCGCAAAGTCGCTCACGGGGCTTGCCGTCGGACTTATGGTTGACGACGGTCTGATCTCGCTTGACGACAGGCTTATAGATTTTTTCGGAGACGAGCTCCCCGCCGTCGCGCGCATAAACCACAAAAACACGACGATAAAGCATCTTCTGACAATGCGCACGGGCGTATTTTTCAACGAGATCGGCGCGGTCGTAGAGCAGGACTGGGTCAGGGCCTATCTTGAATCGGGCGTGAAATTCAAGCCCGGCACGCAGTTTGAATACAACAGCATGAATTCATATATGCTCTCCGCCATCGTTAAAAAGGTGAGCGGCAAGGGCATTCTTGAGCTTTTGCGGGAGCGCGTTTTCACACCGCTCGGCATAGAGAACGTTTACTGGGAAAAATGCCCGAGGGGGATAGAAAAAGGCGGCTGGGGTATCTACTACTACCCCGACGAAATGCTGAAGCTCGGTCAGCTGTACCTGAACGGCGGCATCTGGAACGGCGAGCGCATAATCTCCGAGCGCTGGATAAAGGAATCCACGAGAAAGCAGACGGACACGCCGGCGGAAACGGGCGAGAACAGCTACGGATATCAGGTATGGTGCCGAGAGGACAGAAGCGAGTTCATCTTCAACGGAATGTTCGGTCAGAATATCATAGTCTATCCGAAAACGAACATAATGATCGCCACGACGGCGAGCATAGACGAGACGTTCCAGAACAGCCCGTTATACACCATAACAGACAGATATTTCGGAGGCGTGTACCGCCCGCACGGTCATCTTGAAGAAAACAGAGAAGCCTGCGGCAACCTCCGCGCCGCGGAAAAGACTCTTGTGATGCACAACAGCGACGCGTACCTGCATAAAAACGATACGGACTGCTTTTCCCTATACGGTCTGTCGGGCGTTTTTACGGTGAACGAAAACGACGGAGCGGGGCTTTCGATAATGCCGGAGCTATATCAGGGCGTACACAACTGCTTTGCCGAGGGTCTGCGTGAATTTGAGCTGACGCTTGACAAAAACGGCGGAACGATAAAGACGCTTGAGGGAAACACGACTCACAAGCTGAGCTTCGGTTACGGCAAAGCCGTCCCCGGATGCGTCGTTTACGACAAGGAAACGATACTTACATCCGCTTACGCGGTGGTGATCGACGAGGACAGCGTGAAGAAGCTCCGCATAACGGTATGCTTCCCCGAGCTGCCGAACGTAAGATATCTGACGATCGGCGCTTCGGAGGACGGGATATCGGTAAAATGGGAGGAAGCGCCCGGCTACGATTTCATCCGTATAATGATAGACAGGACCGTTTTCGGAAAAATACTGATAGACAGACATACCAAGGCGGCGGACACCGATTTTGTGCTGAAGCGTATACGGTATTTTCTTCAGCCGACCGTAAATATGAAACGGAAAGACAAAAACAAATGAAAATAAACAAGAAAAAGATCAAAGAAGGCATAGACTTAACAGTCATAACGGACCCGAAGTTCAAAACGGACGTCGTATCCGTATCGTTTCTGACGGGCGAGGGTACGGAGGCAGCGGTCTGCTCCTCTCTCACCGCAGGCGTGCTTTCGCGCAGCTCAGCCAGATACCCGTCGCTTCTCGAGCTCAACAGAACGCTCGACCTTTTATACGACGCGCAGCTGACGACGGACGCCGCGCGGCGCGGCCTCACGCACATACCCGTTTTCACGGTAAGATCGCTCAACAACAGATATTCGCTTGACAAAACGGACATACGCGGCGGTTGTCTTGACGTATTATACAACATAATAACGGATCCGGCGACGAACGGAGATAATTTCCGCTCAAAAATTCTGAACAGCGAAAAAGTGCAGCTTACCGAGGCGATCAACGCGATAAGGAACAACAGAAGCGGCTACGCCCTTCGCCGCTGCACGGGCGAGCTGATGAAGGACGAAGAGCGTTTTGCGCCGAGACTCGGCGACGTTGAAACGGTCGCACAGACGCGAAAAGGCGAGCTTAACCGCTTTTATAAAAATATGATGAAAAACGCGCCCGTGCGCATAATCTCCTCCTCCGCCGACGACGACGGCAGGATAAACGAATTTGCGGAAAAGCTGGGCGAGACTCTCGGTGGAAGAAAGGACGGTTCCGTATCGGAGCCGGAATTCAGAGCGGCGCAGAAGAAACCGGAAAGAGTCGTTGAGGAATTTCCCGTATCTCAGGACGTTTTATGCCTCGGCTGTACATACGACTGTTCTGCCGGCGACGGCAATTCTGCCGCGCGCGCACTGTTTCACGAGATATTCTTTCAAAATCCGACGTCGCGCCTGTTTGTGAACGTGCGCGAGAAGCTGTCTCTCTGCTACTACTGCTCCGCGGCTCCGATGAGCGATCTTAAGAAGATGATAATCTATGCGGGAGTAGACGGCAAAAACGCGGAAAAGGCGGAGGACGAAATAAGAAAACAGCTTGAGCTGATCAAAAAAGGCGTGACTGAAGAGGAGCTTCAAAGAGGCAGACAGGCGATAAAAAACGACCTTCTCTCGATCTGCGATTCGCCGTCAAGGATCGCCGGCTGGTACGCCTCGCGGGAGCTGTACGGCTTCGATGAGACGCCGGCGGAATTTGAAACGAAGCTCGGACTCATCACACCGGACGATATAGCGCGCGTCGCCTCGTCCGTTGATCTCAGTCTCGTTTATACCCTGAAAGGAACGGCGGAGAATGAAGCCTGACGTAAAAGAACATAAAGATAAAATAACGAAAGAAAGCTATTTCACATATCATCACAAAAGCGGCGCGGACCTTATCTTTTCGCAAAACGGATATTCGACGTCCGCGGCGATATACACATGCAAATACGGCGGCTCGGACGTTTCTTTTCTGTACGGCGGAAAAAGGTACGACACGCCGCGCGGCATAGCGCATTTTCTCGAGCACAAGCTGTTTGAGACGGAGGACGGCGGCGACGCCTTCGATTTGTTTTCCGGCATAGGCGCGGACGCGAACGCTTTTACCTCCCACAGGGAGACGTCGTTTACGTTCACGTCGTCAAACGACGGATTTTACAAAGCCCTGCGCATACTTCTCGGCTTTGTCCATACCCCGCATTTCACAAAGGAAAGCGTCGAAAAGGAGCGCGGGATAATAGCGGAGGAGCTCAGAATGTACGACGACAGTCCCGACAACCGCTGTTATTACGAGCTTATGAAATGCCTCTACAAATTCAACAACGTGAGATACGACGTGGGAGGCACGGCGGACTCGATAAAGGAAATAACGCCGGAGCTCTTATACTTCTGTCACAACGTGTTTTACGATCCGTCCAATATGGCGCTTATAGTCAGCGGCGGAGTTGATATAAAAAAGGTCATCGAGATAATGGACGAGATGATACCGCAGAAAAAGCACATAAAAACAGACGTCATACGGTCCGGCGAGCCCAAAAGGGTCAACATAAAGATCTCCGATATAAAAATGGAGGTGTCAAGTCCCTTGTTCGGCTTCGGCATCAAGGACACGGACACGGAGGACAGGGAGCGGATGAGAAAAAAGAGCGTCGCTCTGTCTATCCTTTCAAATCTGCTGTTCGGAGAAAGCTCGGCGTTTTACTGCGAAGCGTACGAAAACGGGCTTTTGTCCGGCGACGTGGACGCGGGATATTATTTTTCCGGCGATCACGCGTATCTTTCCGTTTTCGGAGAGAGCAAAAAGCCGTACACGGTACGCAAGAGGATAAAGGGGATAATAGAAAAAACAATTGCCGAGGGCGTTGACAAAAAGGAATTCGAGCGGTGCAAGAGGGTGTTTTACGCCAATTTCGTTTATTCTCTTCAGAACAGTCAGTCAGCCGCGTATTCGCTTCTGTCGTTTTACCACTCAAACGACGATATGTCAAAGTATCCGACGCTCTTATCCGGCATCGGCGCGGATTTCGCGGTAGAGTGTTTAAAGGAAATATACGGAGACGACCGCATCGGCTTTTCCGTGGTCGGACCCGTTTCACAATAGGAGGTATATATGTATCACGTAACTTTCAACGGGCTTGAAAACGTTGCTTTTGAGTTTTCGCCCGTCGCTTTCACGGTTTTCGGCAAAGAGATATACTGGTACGGCGTGGTCATCACCATCGGTATAATATTATCCGCGCTCTACGCCTTCTGGCGTGCAAAAAAGCTCGGCATAAGGCTTGACGATATGTACGATTACGCCATATTCATCATAATCTTCGGCGTTATCGGCGCGCGCGCCTATTACGTTCTGACGACGCTGAACAGTATGCAGTACAAGACCTTTACGGACGTTATAGCGATATGGAACGGCGGTCTTGCCATTTACGGCGGCATAATCGCGGGCATACTCGTCGTAATAATCGTATCAAAGGTAAAAAAGATAAAAATACTTCGTGTGCTTGACGCCATAGCGCCCGCGGTCATGATAGGACAGGCGCTCGGACGCTGGGGCAACTATTTCAATCAGGAGGCGTTCGGCTGCAACACCACGCTTCCGTGGGGTATGAAATCCTACGTCATACAGTCCACGGGAACGGGCAGGAGCATCGAAGGCACGGTTGAATATCTCACCTCAAACAAGGCGAGCATTGAAGCGCAGGGTATGACGGTAGATCCGCAGGGCTTCGTTCATCCGACGTTTTTATACGAATGTCTGTGGAATATAATAGGATTCATTATAATAAATATTTTCTTCAGGAAAAGAAAATACAACGGACAGATGTTTCTGATGTATATAACGTGGTACGGTCTCGGACGCGCTTTCATAGAAATGCTCCGCACGGATTCGCTTTATATCCCGGGAACGCCCGTCAGGATATCCATGCTCGTGGGCTTTCTCTGCTTCGCCGGCGGCGTCGCGGCTATGATAGTCCTCGGCATAAGAGCGAAGAAGAACCCGCAGGAGGTTACGGAGGGCGCGTATTACGGCAAATTCTCTTATAAAAACGAGCCCGAAATAAAGAAAAATAAAAAGAATAAAGATAATAAAGAAGAAACGCCAGAAGATACGGAAACGAAAACCGAAGACGGTGAGACCGTTGCTGAAGAAACTGTCGTTGAAACCGAAGACGGTACGATCGTTGTTGAAGAAACTGTCGTTGAAGCCGAAGACGGCGAGACCGTTGTTGAAGAGACTGTTATCGAATCCGAAGACGGCGCGACCGTTGTTGAAGAGACTGTCATTGAAACCGGAGACGGCGCGACAGCGACCGAAGAAGCGGAAGAGATAACGGAAGAAGCAGAGACTGCGGCGGAGGAAGCGGCGGACGGAGAAAACAAAAATGGCGAAGATAATTGACGGTAAGGCAATATCGGCGCAGATACGCGCGGAAATAAGCGAGGACGTTATCGCGTTTGAGCGTGAGCACGGCTTTGCTCCGTCGTTGACGGTCATAATAGTGGGAGATGATCCCGCGTCGCAGGTCTACGTAAGAAACAAGGAAAAAGCGTGCGTACAGGTGGGGATCAGGTCCGATATAATCCGCCTCCCCGCCGAAACGGAGGAAGCTCAGCTGTTGTCCGTGATCGAGAAGCTGAATAACGATCCCGACGTAAACGGCATCCTCGTTCAGCTCCCTCTCCCGAAGCACATTAACGAAAAGAACGTGATCTGTAAAATAGACCCGAAAAAGGACGTTGACGCGTTCGGTTACGAAAACACGGGCAGGATTATGGCGGGGGATTACGATTTTCTTCCGTGCACTCCCGCGGGCGTTATGGAGCTTCTGCACAGAAGCGGTATAGACGTCTGCGGCAAGGACTGCGTCGTGATAGGCAGAAGCAATATCGTCGGCAAGCCCATGGCGATGCTTCTGATGCACGATAACGGCACGGTAACGGTCTGCCACTCAAAAACGGCGGACCTTGCGTCGCACACGCGCCGTGCGGATATACTCGTATCATCCGTGGGAAAGCCGGATTTCATAACCGCGGACATGATAAAGGAAGGCGCCGTTATAATAGACGTCGGGATAAACCGTCTTGAGAACGGCAAGCTGACGGGAGACGTTGACTTTGAGGGCTGTTTTGAAAAAGCGTCCGCTGTCACGCCCGTTCCCGGCGGCGTGGGACCGATGACGGTCACGATGCTGTTGAAAAACACTCTGACCGCCGCAAAAAAGCAAAATTAACATTTTATTTACAACTAAACCCGAAAGCGGGATTGACAAAAGTATTTATATGCGTTATAATGTTTTGCCGCATGTAATAAGGTCATAAATACCGGAAAAGGTTACCTGTAACAGCGAGTCTTATGGAAAGTGAGGAAAAAATCGTGTTTGCTATTATCGAAACAGGCGGAAAGCAGTACAAGGTAGAGGAAGGCGAGTCCATCTTCGTCGAGAAGCTCGACGTTGAAGCGGGCGACTCCTATACGTTTGACCGCGTACTTGCAGTATCCACCGACGCAGGCTTCACGGTGGGCGCTCCCACGATCGAAGGCGCTACCGTCACCGCTACCGTTGAAAAGAACGGCAAGTCAAAGAAGATCTACGTTATCAGATACAAGTCCAAGAAGAACGAGAAGAAGAAACAAGGTCACAGACAGCCCTACACAAAGCTCAAAATTGAAAAGATCAACGCGTAATGACTAAGATAACGTTCTATAAAACGGAGGACGGTATTTACTACGGCTTCCGTGAAACGGGTCACGCGGGATACGAGGACGCGGGAAAGGATATAGTCTGCTCTGCTCTGTCCGCGATGACGATGCTTATCATAAACACTGTTGAGGTCGCGCTCGGTTCATCCGTCGATTACACGATAGACGAGGAGAGCACGGATATAGAGGTCGTATGCAAAGGCGCTCTGCCGAAATATGAGGCGGATAAAAAAACAAACTACGCGATAGCGTCGCTTATGCTCGGCTACTATCACCAGCTGCATGATATGTTAGAGGATTATTACGAGTATCTGGACGTGGATGAGCGCGTCCGACAAATCTGATCGAGGAGGAAAAAGCAATGTTGAAACTCAGTTTGCAGTTTTTTGCACATAAAAAAGGCGTCGGTTCAACAAAGAACGGACGTGACAGCCGCGCGCAAAGGCTCGGCGTCAAAAGAAGCGACGGACAGTACGTTCTCGCGGGCAACATAATAGTCCGCCAGCGCGGAACTCATATCCATCCCGGCGAAAACGTAGGCCGCGGATCGGACGATACGCTGTTCGCACTTACCGACGGCAAGGTCAAATTCGACATCGCCGCCGGCGGCAAAAAGCGCGTGAGCGTCTGCGCCGAATAAAACAAACGTCAAAAAACGCCGTGCAAACGGCGTTTTTTTTGCTTTTACAATATCGCTTATTCCGTAAATAACGGCGTGGAATAATATCTGTCTCCGCTGTCGGGCAAAAGCGCTACTATCGTTTTGCCGCTGTTCTCTTCTCTTTTTGCAAGCGTGACGGCGGCGAAAAGCGCCGCGCCCGAGGAGATGCCGACCGATATGCCCTCTTTTTTCGCAAGGAGCTTTGCCATGGAAAACGCGTCCTCGTTTTCTACCGGGAAGACCTCGTCATATACGTTAGTATTGAGCACCGCGGGAACGAAGCCCGCGCCGATGCCCTGTATTTTATGCGGTCCCGCTTTGCCCTCGGAGAGCACCGGTGACGTCGCGGGCTCGACCGCCACGACCTTGACGGACGGCTTTTGCTCCTTCAGATATTCGCCCGTGCCGGTGATCGTGCCGCCCGTGCCGACGCCGGCGACGAATATGTCAACCTCTCCGTCCGTGTCCGCCCATATTTCGGGGCCCGTCGTGGCTTTGTGTATCGCGGGGTTTGCGGGGTTGACGAACTGGCCGGGGATAAAGCTGTCCTTTATCTCGGCGGCAAGCTCCTCAGCCTTTTCTATCGCGCCCTTCATTCCCTTTGCGCCTTCGGTCAGAACTATTTCCGCGCCGTAGGCTTTTAAAATATTTCTTCTCTCAACGCTCATGGTTTCGGGCATCGTCAGTATTATCCTGTAGCCTTTTGCGGCGGCTATTGCGGCGAGACCTATACCGGTGTTTCCGGACGTCGGCTCTATTATGACGGAGCCGGGCTTCAGTTTTCCCTTTTCCTCGGCGTCCTCTATCATCGCCTTAGCTATCCTGTCCTTTACGGAGCCTGCCGGATTGAAATATTCGAGCTTAAGCAAAAGCGTTGCCTTGAGCTCAAGCGCCGTCTCAAGATTTACCGCCTCCACGAGCGGGGTGTTCCCTATAAGTTCTATCGTTCCCTTATATATTTTTGACATCGTATGATCCTCCTTATTTTATTGCGGCAAAGCCGTTTTCAAGATCGTTTATTATATCATCTATATGCTCCGTGCCTATTGACAGGCGAATGGTGTTTTCGTGTATGTTCTGCTCACCGAGCTCCTCTTCCGAAAGCTGTGAATGTGTTGTTGAGGCGGGGTGTATGACGAGCGATTTTACGTCTGCTACGTTTGCGAGAAGCGAGAATATCTTAAGATTGTCTATGAATTTCCACGCTTCTTCCCGTCCGCCTTTTATATCGAACGTGAATATCGAGCCGCCGCCGTTCTTGAAATACTTTTTATACAGAGCGTGCTGCGGATGATCCGGAAGCGAGGGGTGATTTACCTTTTCCACAAGCGGATGCGCCGAGAGATATTCAACCACCTTTTTCGTGTTTTCCGCGTGGCGCTCGAGCCGCAGCGACAGTGTTTCCACGCCCTGCAGAAGCAGAAAAGCGTTGAAAGGTGAGATCGCGGCGCCCGTGTCGCGCAGAAGTATGGCGCGGACGTAAGTCGCAAACGCCGCTTTTCCCGCCGCGGCGGTGAACGATACGCCGTGATAGCTCGGGTTGGGCGCGGCGATATTCGGGTATTTCTCTTCCGACCATTCAAATGTTCCGCCGTCCACTATCACGCCGCCGAGCGTCGTCCCGTGACCGCCTAAGAATTTCGTCGCCGAATGTACCACTATATCCGCACCGTGCTCTATCGGACGGATGAGATACGGCGTGCCGAAGGTGTTGTCTATAACGAGCGGTACGCCGTGTCTGTGCGCCGTATCCGCCGCCGCGTCTATATCCGGTATATCGCTGTTCGGGTTGCCGAGCGTTTCTATGAAGATCGCCTTTGTATTCGGCTTTATCGCCGCCTCGACCTCATTCATATCGTGTATGTCGACGAAGGTCGTTTCTATTCCGTACTGCGGCAGCGTATGCGCAAGCAGATTGTAGCTTCCGCCGTAGATCGTCTTCTGCGCCACGATATGACCGCCCTTTTGTGCAAGCGCCTCTATCGTGTACGTTATCGCGGCGGCGCCCGACGCGACAGCCAGAGCCGCCGTGCCGCCTTCAAGCGCGGCTATTCTTTTTTCAAGCACCTCCTGCGTGGAGTTTGTCAGCCTGCCGTATATGTTTCCCGCGTCCGTGAGACCGAAACGCGCGGCGGCATGCTCGCTGTTGTGAAACACGTAGCTTGTGGTCTGATATATCGGTACCGCTCTCGAATCCGTAGCGGGATCGGCCTGCTCCTGCCCTACGTGAAGCTGGAGAGTTTCAAATTTATATCCGTTCATATTATACCTTTCCACAGGCCTTACGCCTGTATTATATACCTTTTTTTTTCGTTTGTCAAACGGTTTCTTCAACTTTTTCCCGATTACTGTCGCCGGATACGCGTTTTTTATCGGGATTTTTTTCATAATAATCGTCAAGCGCGTTCTTTATCGCTTCCTCAGCCAGGACGGAACAGTGCATTTTATACTCCGGCAGACCGTCGAGCGCCTCCGCCACCGCCTTGTTCGTCAGCTTCATCGCCTCGGAAACGGGCTGTCCTTTTATAAGCTCCGTCGCCATTGACGACGAGGCTATGGCGCTGCCGCAGCCGAACGTCTCAAACTTCACGTCCGTTATTATATCGCCGTCGATCTTCAGATACATTTTCATTATGTCGCCGCATTTCGCGTTTCCGACCTCTCCCACACCGTCGGCGTCCTCTATCACACCGACGTTTCTCGGGTTTCTGAAATGGTCCATGACCTTTTCGCTGTATAAAGCCATAACGTCCTCCTATAAAATAAATTCGCGTTCGCCCGCGCAAAGCTCGCGCCATACAGGCGAGAAACCGCGCAGTCGGGAAACGACCTCTTTGACGGAGCTAACTATATAATCCGCCTCTTCCTCCGTCAGATCCTCGTCTATCGTAAGTCTGAGAGAGCCGTGCGCCACGTCGTGCACTCTGCCTATCGCAAGCAGGACGTGCGACGGGTCAAGCGAGCCCGAGGTACACGCGGAGCCGGACGACGCGGATATGCCCATATCGTCAAGGAGCAGGAGCAGGGATTCTCCCTCGATGCCCTCAAAACAGAAGCTGACGTTTCCCTGCAGTCTTTTTTCTCTGTCGCCGTTCAGCGCCGAGTGCGGTATCTCCGACAGACCTTTTATTATCCTGTCGCGCATCCGCGACGTTTTTTTCGCGTTCTCCGCCATACCGGATACGGCTTCACACAGCGCCGCCGCGCAGCCGGCTATTCCCGCCGTGTTCTCCGTTCCGGCGCGCCGTCCGCGCTCCTGCGCTCCGCCCTCTATCAGCACGTACGGCCTGATCCCCTTTCTCACGTAAAGGAATCCGACGCCCTTCGGTCCTCTGAACTTGTGCGCGGAAGCAGAAAGCATATCGATATTGTCCTTCAAAACGTCTATCGGCAGATGTCCCGCCGCCTGCACCGCGTCCGTATGGAACAGAATTCCGCGCTCCCTGCATATCGCGCCGACCTCCGGTACGGGCTGTACCGTTCCGATCTCGTTGTTCGCGTACATCATCGTTACAAGGCACGTATCGTCCCTTATGGCGGCTTTTATATCAGACGCGTTTATTATCCCGTTTGCGCCGACGGGGACGTACGTAACGTCAAAACCGTCCTTTTCGAGTTTTCTCAGCGTATGCAGCACCGCGTGGTGCTCTATCGTGTCCGATACTATGTGGCGCCTGCCTTTTGCTTTGCCGAACTCCGCCGCGGTCAGTATCGCCTGGTTATCCGATTCCGAGCCGCCGGAGGTAAATATGATCTCCCTCGCTTCCGCGTTTATACATCGCGCCGTGCGCATTCGCGCGTCCTCGACCGCTTCTTTTGCCTTCTGCCCGAAGGAATAAAGACTTGACGGGTTGCCGTACTGCTCCGTAAGATACGGGAGCATCGCGTTGAGCGCCGTTTTGCTCAGCTTTGTCGTCGCCGCGTTGTCAGCGTAAATCCTCATAAGGTTATCTCCTTTTCCGGAATTTACCACATTATACTACCATTTACCTACTATGTCAATAGGTTAATTGAGATTTTCTTTTTACGGAATGTAAACTTTTTATTCTTGAATTACCTATTTACCCTATGGTATAATATGCAAAAAAGCAAATAACGGGGTAAAAGTTATGATATCGACAAAAGGAAGATACGCTCTGCGCGTGATGGTCGACCTTGCGGAACGTTACGGAAACGACGCGATACCGCTGAAGGAGATAGCAGAGCGTCAGGAAATTTCAAAGAAATATCTTGAAATAATAGTAAAGGACCTTGTCCGCGGCAGGCTGATAAAGGGTTCAAGCGGAAAGGGCGGCGGCTACGTTTTATGCAGAAAGCCGGAGGAATACTCTGTCGGCGAGATAATAGAGCTGACGGAGGGGACTCTCGCGCCCGTTTACTGTCTTTCAAGCGGAGCGGAGGTCTGTCCGCGCGCCGGCGTGTGCAAAACTCTTCCCCTGTGGAACGAATTCGACCGTATGGTACACGACTTTTTCTATAATAAAAAGCTCTCCGATCTGCTCTGAGGTATAAGAGGAAAAAATGAAAATATATAAAACAACGGTAACGGATCCATATTTCAATCTCGCGTCCGAGCAGTATCTGCTTGAAAACGAGCCCGACGACGTATTTATGCTGTGGCGCAACGAAAGATCCGTCATAATCGGGCGCAATCAGAACGCATACGCGGAGATCAACCGCAAATACGTGACGGACAACGGCATAGCCGTGGTGCGCCGTCTGACGGGCGGCGGCGCGGTATTCCACGACGCCGGCAATATAAATTATTCCTTTATTATGAAAAAAGGCGGGGCGAGAACGCTTGATTTCGCGTCGTTCTGCGCGCCCGTGATAAACGCTCTGAACAGTCTCGGCGTTCCCGCGGAGCTTTCCGGCAGAAACGATCTGACGGTGAACGGCAGAAAATTCTCCGGCAGCGCGCAGTGCGTATATAACGGCAGAGTGCTCCACCACGGGACGATACTTTTCAGCGCGGATATGTCAAAAATGACAAATTCCCTAAACGCGGACCCCGAAAAAATGAAAAGCAACGGCGTTAAAAGCGTACGCGCGCGCGTCTGCAATCTGAATGAATATCTGCCGGATATCGACGTTTTACAGCTCAAGGACTATCTTGAAAAAAGCGTCGACGGGGATGTAACGGAGTTTTCCCAGGAGCAGATAAAGGGCATCGAAAAGCTGAAGAGGGAAAAATACGGGACATGGGAATGGAATTACGGCAAGTCCAAAACGTATGAAAAGACGGTAAAGCGCCGCTTTCCGTTCGGCTCCGTCGAGGTGTCTTACACCTCCGAGCACGGCGTTATAACGGATATTAAAATAAGCGGTGATTATTTCGGCGCAAAACCCACGTCGGAGCTTGAAGCGGCGCTTTCCGGTAAAAGACTTATGAGAGAGGAAATCATATCGGCGCTGTCCGACGTCAAAAGCTATATACACGGCGCGGAGGCTTTTGATATTGCCGGACTGTTTGAGATTTGACCAACGTCCGGCGTGAGCCGGACTGTCAATTATCCCGGGGACTTCCCCGCCCCTCTCTTCCGCCCCATCAATAATGATGGGAGGGGACAGGGGGGTATGGGGGGTTCTCGGCGAAGCCGAGCTTGAGGGGTGGGCGACCCACCATAACAGTCGGCAAAGCCGACACCTTATTTATCCGAATTAACAGTTTATTTACAAGTTTTTTGTGGCAAAATCACCGCTTTTTCCGTTTTATAAGTGAAAGACGTTGAGAGCGAGAAAGGAAAATGGAGAATATGCTTTTTTTCACGTCGGAAGAAACCGGAGGGGATGAAAAGCAAACGCTTGAATCCATATACCGGCGGTACGGCAAGAAAATGTTCACCGCGGCTTATCGCATATCAGGCTCCGTACAGGACGCGGAGGACGCTGTGCAGACCGCTTTTATAAAAATCAGCAAATGCCTTAAGCGGCTGAACGTTGACGACGAGGACGCGATGCGCGGTTACGTTCTTACCGTGGCGAAAAACGAAGCGTACAATATTATAAGATCGCGCAAAAACGAAATAAGCGTCGACGAGCTGCAGGACATTTCAGACGGGGACGAAGGCTTTGAAATAAAGGTCGCGGAGGGCGCGGAATTCAAAACCGCTATAAGCATTATGCGTCAGATGGACGATAAATATCGCGCTCCGCTCTATCTGCGTTACGTTATGGGTTATTCCCTGCGCGACACGGCAAAACAGCTCGACAGAAAAGAAAAAACGGTAAGGGTACAGATAGAACGCGGTCTTCAGATACTTAAAAAACGGATGAAGGAGGCTGGTTATGAGTCGTGAATATGATATAAAGGATATTCTGCTTGAAGCCGGGACGCGCGACTACGCGGAAATGAAAAACGCCGATTGGCAGCCGTCAAAAGAGCACGTCGAGTTTATGGAAAAGCTTTATAAGAAAAAAGCCGGGGTCAGCACAGCCTCCGTCTCAGGGCTTGTAAAAGGCCTTTCAGCGGTCGCCGCGGCGGCAATAATCGTCTGCCTCGCGCTTGCGATAAAGCCGTTACGCGAGCCGTTGTCCGCGTTTTTCGGCAGTCTGTTCACAAAAAACGCGGATACGCCGGGCATTACGGAGCCGTTTGAGGATACGAAAAAACCCGCGGTCGCGCCCGGCACCGAAACGGATGCGGAAACAGAAAAAGAGAACGTGACCGAAGAAGAGACCGCGGTTGAAACGACCGTCGCGCCGCCGTTTACGATACCGACGACGGACGACGAATGGATATCGTATCTGATAAGCTCCATGGCAAAAAGCGGATATACGAAGGAAAAATGGGAAAAGCTGTTATCCTACGGCGATCTCACCTTTGAGTATCTGTACAACTGGTACAAAAAAAAGGGAACGGGGGCTCCGACGGCATCGGAAAAAGCCTATATAAGCGCGTATTTTGCAGATCTTGTCAAGGACGAGATATCGGCGGTATCCGGATCGGTCGCCGCCCTGCAGTCGATCACGTTTCCCGACAAGAGCAGCGTAACGGCAAAAGACAAAGACTGGTTCAAGGATTTTTTGACAAAAGCCGTGTCATATTCTCAAAGAAAAACCTTTGAATTCGTAAAAGAAAACACGCCCGTCACAAAAAAGCTGCTCGACGCCGAAGGAGTTGAGGAAAAGGATTATTACTTCAACTATAATTCAAAGGATATAATCGCGTGCATAAGAAGACTTGCGATGATCCCGGAGGGTGAAACGCTGCTTCCTAAATTCAATATCGTTTATCAGTCCGTCCTCAACCGTGAAAACGTCGGTCTGATCCTTGACGCGTACTTTAACGACACGTACGATTTCAAAGACGACCGCGCAAAAGCGCTCGCCGTGATCGGATTCATGTATTTCTGCGCGGCGCAGAACGAAATGCAGCAGCTTCTCGACGGCAATACGGTATTCAATTATCACAGCATAGTCGATACAACGGTCGATTACTACACGTCTGAAAACTTAAGCTGCTACAATCTTTTCACGCATAAGGAAATGGCGGCAAGTATAATAACGAAGTATTTTAAGGACGTATCAAAGGTAATAAAAGAAAAGGATATGACAAAGCAGATCGTATCCGAGGATTATCCGGTAACGTACGCGCTTCTCAAAGCCGCTTTGTTTGACGGCTACGCCGCGCCGCAGAACGAGACGGAAAAGAAAGCGGCGGAACTGTTGAAAGAGCTTGAAAATCTGTATAACGCGGTAAAATACGGTTATAACGGCTACACGAAATACGACGGACTTGCGGAAGTTTACGAAACGGACGACGATATAAGCAAAATGTCAGAGGAGCTGTACGCCAAAGTCAGAAAATACTACCCCGAGGGTATGTTAAAAAACCCGTCGTATCAGGCTTTCCATTCGCAGACCGAGGGCTTTGAGACGCTTGACGACTGGTATGTTTATTATTCAAAAATACTGCCCGAAGACGTTGTACGGAATTTCATGTCATGGGAAAACAGATATTTCTTCACTGCGGACGGAAAAGTATATACGACCGTTTTTATGAGTATCGGTCCGATGAGCATAGACGAAAGAACCGCGCGGACGGTTGAAGAAAAGAACGGGGTTACCGTCATACGTTTTAACGTAAAGGATCCTCACTATTACAGCAAGCTGAAGGATGAATATACGGTAAACGTAAAAGAAGACGGCGGCGTGATGCGCATAGTCGGCGGCTCGTTTATAAATGAATTGATGTCGTTTCCCGGGTACGGAGACGTAATATCGTTCATCCGTGAAGCGGTATGGTCTCTCTCGCCTTCAGACAGTCTGATCGAGTACCAGAATTTCTACAATGTAAAAAACGAAAACGAGCTGCCCGCGGGATTTGCAAAAAAGCTTAAGGAATACTACGGTGACACACGCAGTTATTACCACTATTTCATATATGCGGATATGGGCGGAAACGTCATAAACAGCCTGGATCATTACAAAAAAGGCACGGTAAAATTCTTTTCATCCGATTTTGTAAACGAGTATTTCAAAGACAACAGATACTTCATAGAAGCCGACGGCACGCTTTACGCATCCGAGAACGGCGTAAGCTTCCTTGAAGTCGAGAAGATTCACGGCGTTAAAAAGCTGTCCGATACAAAATATGAAATAGAAATGCGGATAATCGAGACCGGCGTCGCACCGGGAGTACCTACGTGGGAATGTACCGCGCTGGTTGAAGTCATAAACGGTTCACCCGTCATAGTCGGCGGAACGTTCTTGTCCGACGTTTTATTAAACTCATTCAAATAGTAAGCGCCTGATCCGTATCATCGGTATGTTTTTAGCAGAACACGCCTTCGAATAATAAAAAAACTCTTGACAAAACAGTTTGTTCATTATATAATATAAACAAAGTTTTAAAAGGAGATATGAACTATGAAAAAACTGTTTTCGATCCTGATCGCGGCGGTGATCATACTGTCGCTCTGCGGCGCCGTATACGCCGAGGAAGAGGAATTTGCAACGGTAGAGGCGCTGCAGTTCGACCGCCTGCCGGATATCGACGGCAAGGTGACTGTCGACGAATGGGGACAGCCGACGGCGGCGCATATCAAATACCCCGAGAATCCACAGACCGATATATACGACGAGAATGCGACAGACGTTGAATTCACCGTATGGTTCAGATACACCTTCGACGGTTTTTTCGTTGCGGTACAGGTACCTGACACAAGTCCCTGCAACAAATACTGCCACGATCAGAACATCTGGAACGGTGACGCGCTGCAGATGAGATTTGACCCGTACGGCTGTACCGCGGACCAGGGACTTATAGCCGCGTCCGCGAGAGACTCCAACTATTCAACCGAATATCAGGAGCTTGTTTTCGCTCTCAACAACGAAGACGGGCTCTGCTATACATACTGCTGGCACGGCATAATGGTCGGCCTCGCGCTTCAGAGCGAGGGCGGAAGCTATGCCGCGTCAAACGACGGGACGCTTACGACTTACGAGATATTCATCCCCTGGAGAGAGCTTATGACTTCTCTTCCGCACGTCGGCTCGACCTACGGCATATCGGCGGCGATACTCACCGCTACGGAGGGCGAGAACAACGACGAATGGCAGAACTGGCTTGAATGGGGCGCGGGCGTCATTAATGGACGCGACGACAATATATGCGGCACGACGCGCCTGATCATGTCCGGCGAAACCGTGTTCGGCGGCGCCGCGCTCGTCGATCCCGATCCCGACGCGGAGGTCACCGTCAGAACGTCCATTCCCGACGCCGAGGGCGACTGCTTCATAATCGACTTTTCAAAGCTCTCCGCCCCGAACGGGATGAATTACAGCTTGAACGACGACGGCAGCGTGAAATTCACGTTTGAGGACAACGGGGACCCGTTCATTTCCCTGAACGTATCGGGTCAGGTGAAGGTAAAGGGCGAGGATTATCCGTATTTTGCGATATATCTCGAGACGAACGACACGTATAACAACGGCGAACTGTTCTACTGCACCACGGGCAGCGTCGGCGATTATACGCCGTATTACAGCGTGCCGCTCGAATACAGCTTCGTTGACGGAAGACAGGTCGTTGTGGCGGATATGACGGACGCGCTCGAATACGAGGGCTACGTAGTAAAATTCCGTTTCGACGCGTACGACGGCGTCTGCACGGATCCCGACGAATCGTACATAACCGTTTATTCCGCGGGCTTTTTCAAAAACTATGAGGACGCCGTTCTTTTCAAGGTCGACGGAAAATCCGTTGAACTGGACCCCGAATATATAAAGGAGGTGTCCGGCGCGGAGGATACGACTCAGAACGTTCAGACGACGGAGCCGGTAACCGAGCCGGCGGCAAGCGAAACGGAGGCAGAAGCGACCAAACCGGCGGAAACCAAAGATGAGGCGACGACGGACGGCGGCAAAACAGAGGAGCCGCAAAAAAAAGACAACAAGTGGGTAATCTTCGTCATAATCGGCGCCGTTTCAGCCGCGGTCATAGCAGCGGTCGTCATCCTGATCGTAAAAAATAAGAAGAAATAAGCGAAAAAAGGTCAAAATATACAAAAACGGGTTGACAAACAGCGGAATATGTGTTATATAATAGACATATAAAGAACTTCATAAGGAGATACGACAATGCCGCTTGTTCCCGCAAAATGTACCGTCTGCGGCGCAGAAATAACCGTTGACAACACAAAAGAAGCGCTTATATGTGAAAAATGCAATTCCGCTTTTATAGTTTCAAAAGCGATAGAATTATATGAATCGGAAAATAAGCCGGAAGCTTTCGAGATCACGGAAGGGGTACTTAAAAGGTACAGAGGCGACGAAGAAGACGTTATTATACCGGATAACGTAACAAGGATCGGAGGCGGCGCGTTTTTGCGGCATGAAAATCTGAGAAGCGTTCTGATACCGGAAAGCGTCGCCGAAATAGGCGACTACGCCTTTGCGTACTGTACCTCGCTTCAAAGCGTAAAAAGCTCATTTGAAGACGAGGACGGATGCGTTGCATTTTCCGGAAATCTGCGGTATATAGGAGACCATGCCTTCCGCGGCTGCACAAGTCTTCCGCCCGTGATACTGTTCAAAAACAGGGACAGGATATACCACGACGGCAACCCGGTTTTCAGACACTGCTATGAGGATAAAGAGAGCGTCAGGGTAACGCAGAAGGGTCATACCGAGCCTCGTATGTATTCAAAGGTCGGCTCGTTCGACATGGAGCTGACGCCGCTTTCAAATCACCTTTTCGGTCATGATTTCGACAAGAAGAAGGTAAAATACGAAAACGGAAGAGACGGCACGGAAAAATACGAAAAAAACGACGGAAAAAGCGGTCATTCCGGGTCGGAAAGCGGCGGACAAAGACAGCACCGCTCAGACGTCTGGAAAAAGCTCGGACTATGCGCGCACTGCGGCGGCAGCTTCGGTCTGATGAAAAAATGCAAAAGCTGCGGGATGAAAAAGGATTACTGACACGGCGTATAAAACAGGGGGGAGAGCGGCGCTCTCCCCTTTTTGCATGAATAAAAAAATGCCGATAACGTCATTTTTACAAATATATTATTGACAAATCAATATAATGCGCGTATAATGAAAGACAGGAATATTATGAGGTGTGATATGGAGTATCTTATAGGACTTGACATCGGAACTTCGGCGGTCAAGGGCGCGCTTTTATCGGCGGACGGAAAAGTCCGCATGACGGCTGACGCGCCGTTCACGTATGAGATCGACGGCGATCTAAAGCTGCTTGATCCGGAGCATTTTACCTCCGTCTGCTTTTCCGTCATAAGGAAGCTTGCGTCAAGCGCGGACGGCAGGTGCGCGGCGCTCTGCTTCTGCCACGCTTCCGGCAACCCCTTGTTCCTTGACGGTGAGCTCAAGCCTTTGACGGAGATCATAGGCTGGCAGAGCGTTATCTCATGGGACGATATAAACAAAGTCTATACGAAAGAGGAGCAGGACGCGTTTTACCGCACGGTCGGCTGGGGCTTCTTCAACGGGATGGTCGCCGCCGATCTCGCATACATAAAGGTGCGGAAGCCGGAAATACTTGAAAAAACAAAATTCCTTACAATGTCCGGTGAATATCTGAACTATAAGCTCACGGGTAAATGGGGCGTGTCTCATTCCATGGGGACGCCGTCGTATCTTATGGATCAGGAAAAGGGCGTATACAACAAAGCGGTGCTTGAAAAATTCGGTCTCACGGAGGAAATGCTTCCGCCGATATACGACAAGGGCACGGTCCTCGGCACGGTCTTACCCGGGGTCGCGGAAAAGCTCGGGCTCGACGAAAAAACAAAAGTCGTTCTCGGCAGCTTCGATCACCCGTCCGGCGCGCTCGGCGCGGGCGTGCTCGAGCCGGGGCAGCTTCTTTTATCCTGCGGCACCTCGTGGGTCGAGCTGTTCCCCGTCCGCTCACGCGAATTCGCGTTGTCGACCGGCTGTCTCGTGGACAGGTTCACTCTGCACGGCGCGCCTTACTGCGTGATGAGCTCTCTTGAATCGATAGCCGTAAAGATAGACAGACTGCGCGAGCATTTCTTCGGCGTCGTTTCGCACAAATACTTTGACGGTCTTGCGGGGGAGGCGGAATACGGCTGCAGCGGTCTTTCGTTTGAATTTGACGACGACGATTTTGAGCGCGGCAAGGGATACGAAAAGCGCGATATCGCACGCGCAATAATCGAAAGCGCGGCGAAGCTTCTCCGCCGGAACCTTAAGGAGCTTGAAGCCTGCGGGTTAAAGGCCGGGACGGTGACGGCGATAGGCGGAATTACGAACTCGCCCGTCTGCACGCGCATAATATCGGAGGTGCTTGAAAAACCCGTGAACGTGGTGAACGGTCAGTCCGCCGGCGCGGTCGGCTCGTGTCTGCTCGCGGGTATGGGAACGGGACTTTATAAAGACGAAAAGGAAGCGTTTGCGGTAATGAAAAAAGCAAACGGGGTGAAAAGCTGATGAAAAAGGAAACTCTGGAAGCGGCAAAACGCGCTTACGTAATCGAAAGCGAATGTATAAAGGAATTATCCGAGCATTTTGACGAGCAGGCTTATTCAAAAGCGGTGGAGCTTTTGAAAAACGCGGAGCGCATCGGAGCATCGGGCTGCGGTCATTCCGGCATTTTATGTCAGCACTTCGCGCATCTTATGTGCTGTATCGAACGCCCCGCCAAATTCATATCGCCGTCGGAGGCGATACACGGAGGCACCGGCTTTCTGCAGAAGGGCGACGTGATGCTTTTCGCGTCGCGCGGAGGCAGGACGTCGGAATTATTGCCGATAATGGAAATATGCCTTAAAAAAGGCGTTAAAATAATCACCGTAACGGAAAATCCCATGTCTCCGCTCGCCGCGAGCGCGGACGTGGTGCTGAAACAGCACGTCAACCGCGAGACTGACAAGTACAACTGTCAGGGAACGACGTCCACCACGGCTCTTGCCGTCATATTCCACGTTTTACAGACGATGCTGATAGAGGAAACGGATTTCAGAAACGAACAGTTTGCCGTAATACACCCCGGCGGCGCCGTGGGCGAACGGCTCAATAAATAAAGGAGAGACAAAAATGGAATTCAAGGTTTATCAAAAAGAACTGGAGCTTCAGTCAAGAGGCTGGATACCCACGTTTCACGACGTATCAAAGGAGGTCATCGAAATAGTCAAGGCGTCCGGTGTCAGAAACGGAACGGTAACGATAGCGTCGCATCATACGACCTGCTCCGTTATGATACAGGAGTGCAGTCACGATATAGACAGCTTCGACATAGAGTATCTGCAGCACGATCTGCTTGATATAATGAGAAAAATGATACCGGATTTTGCGGAGGAGCATCAGTACCGCCATCCCGGTCCCATACATCTGCAGTTCGGACGTCACGTCGACGAGCCGGGCGATTTCACGAGCATGAACACGGACGGTCATCTGCGCTCCGTATTCTTCGGCAGAAGCGAATGTATGACTATAAAGGACGGCGTGCTTGACGGCGGCGAATTCGCGCACGTCTACTTTGTCGACTGGGATCACGTCCGCGCGAGAAGAAGACAGCTCAACATAACCGTTATGGGCACGACCGAGGACGTTGAGGACAGAAAGTACAACAACGGCGAGGTCATAAATACGCTCCGCAAATACACGGACGAGGAAAAGGCGGACGACGTTCACTACACGCTTCAGCAGAAGAGGTAACAAACGAAAAAATACAAAATTCTGACGCTTGCGACTTTTCTGTTATACGTCACGTACGTAGCCGCAAAAAACATATACGCGACGGAAATAATAGAGATCGTGCGTCATTTCGGCGTTTCAAAAAGCGACGCGAGTCTGGCGACGTCATTTTCATTCGTCGGATACGCTCTTTGTCAGCTCCTGTTCGTTAAGATAATCGGGAAAATAAACATAAAAAGGTATCTTTTGATCATTTCCCCGATAAGTACCGCGCTGTTCGCCGCCGTGCCGTTCTGCACGGCGATATGGCAGACGTGGATAATCTTAGGTGTTGAGGGCGCGATACTCGCCGGCGTTTTTCCCGCGTGTCTGCTCGTCATAAGCGAATATCTGCCGGACAGTCTCATACTTCCGGCAAACAAAGCGATGGGCGCGGCTTACGCGCTGTCGCACGCCCTGAACTACTTTTTCTCGTCGCTTTTCATCAAAACAGCGGACTGGACCGTCGGATTTTACGTTTTTCCCGCGCTTTATCTGTTGTCTGCAATTTTCTTCTGCGTGGCGCTTACAAAATGCGAGCGCCGTGTAAGAGAGAAAAAAGAGACGAACGAGACCAAAAAGGAACACGGGAAAAGAGTGTTCGTCTATCTGTTCATAGCCGGTATGATAGGACTGCTTGTGAATATGATATTCTACGCGGTATCGAACTGGGTGCCTAACCTGCTGAACGAGGCTTTCGGGCTCTCTCCCGCTCTGTCGGTGCTCATTTCCCTCTCCATCCCCGTCACGGGCGCGGTAGGCTGTTTCGTCTGTCTTACTCTTTCCGGTAAATTCGGATTCTGGAAAACAACCGTTTTGTTCTCCGCCGTATCGGCTCTGCTCTGCGCTGTGCTTGCGGGAGTTTACGGGTCCGTATTCGCCGTCACCGTCTCGCTTATTATAATACTGTTGTTTATCGTCCGCGGATCAGCGCATACCGTAGGCTTTCAGGTCCCGGTCGAGGCGAGGAACATAGTCGCGCCGGCAAGCGCGGCAACGGTGATAAACATTTTCGGCTGCGTCGGCGCGGCGGCGGGACCTCCGTTGTTCGGTGCGCTGATAGACGGCTCCGGCGGTTACACGGTATTTTTCATCATCGCGGCGTCATTGTCAGCGATACTCGCGGTATTTACAGTCATAGGATACAAAAAAATCTCATTTTAGGAGAAAAGATATGTCGGTACAGGATTTCTTCTATTCAAACTGGGCGCTCGTACTTATACTTACCTCGATGTTTATAATGACGGTAACAACGGTACATCTGTCAAAACGCACCGTTATCAGACTGTTTCTGATAATCATGCTTCTGGCGGCGCTTTCCGTTGCGTCATATATTGAGGTCGGACTCGGAAACGGCAGTACGTGGAACGAATGGCGCGCGATACTCACCGCTTTCAAATATACGACGCCGTCGCTTATACTTGCGATCACGGCCACGATGATAATGAACGCAAAGACACATATAAAAGTCATGCTGTTCATCCCCGCCGCGATAAACGGCGTATTGAGCTTTGTTTCCATACCGACGCACATCGTATTCTTCTTTTACAAGGAAGACAATGCCTTTCAAAGAGGAGTTCTGGGTTATATCCCGTTCATAGTATGCGGCATATACACCTTCTTCGTGGTCTTCTTTCTTATCAAACAGAGCACAAAAACGCTTGAGGACATACTGCCCATATCTTTTCTCGCGATCGCCAGCACGGCGAGCATAATCCTGCCTCTTATATGGCTGTTCGAATTTGAAAGATGGTTCTGCGTATCCATAGCGATATTGCTTTTCACGTATTACGTGTATATAATGCAGCAGCTTACGAAAAAGGACGCGCTGACGGGACTTCTCAACAGACAGTCGTACTACTCCGATCTTGAGAAATCGGAGCACGATATAACCGCGGTCGTATCGCTTGACATGAACGGACTGAAGACGACGAACGACAGATACGGTCACGACGCGGGCGATAAAGCGCTGACGACTCTCGCAAACTGCTTCAGGCAGGCGGCGCACACAGGCCAGCGCGTTTACCGCGTCGGCGGCGACGAATTCATGATACTCTGCATAAGAGATGGCCAAAAAAACGTCGAGGAGCTTGTGGAAAGGATAAGAGCCAACGTGGAAAAAACGTACTATACCTGCTCCGTCGGATTCTGTATGTGTGAAAAAGGCGTTCCTATCGAAGAAACGATAAGGATCTCCGACGAGCGTATGTACGCCGAAAAGGCGGAGTATTACAGACTGCTGAACGAATAAAAAAATCAAGGTGCCGGACTGACCGGCACCTTTTTTTCACCGTCTGATCGCCTTGACCGCAGAGAGACCTTTTTCGTAGTTTTCCATATATTTACGGTACCCGGAAACTCCTTTTTCATCCGGGTAAAGCGTCGTTATCTTCTCCTTTGAGAATACGCGTTTATCAAGCCATTCGGAAAGCGGAAGACCTCCGCCGTCCGTCATATACGCGGCGAGCAGCGCCATTCCGTACGCCCCGCCCTCAGCGGCTGACGTCATTACCGAAACGGGAGTATCGAGGGCGTCCGCCAGTATCTTCTGCGCCACGCCGGGGATCTTGAAAAGTCCTCCGTGCGCGAATATCATACCGGGTCTTATCCCTTCGTTCTCCTCTAAGATCCTCATACCATAGACGACCGGCGCGAAGACAGAGGAGATCTGCGACCTGAACAGATTTGCAAGGTTAAGCTCGCCTTCAAAGCCTCTGTAAACGAGCGGGAAGCCGTTTTCGATATTCACTATGGGTTCCGCCGATAAACAGTTATACGACGTAACGCCGCCGCAGTCCGCTTCCGCGTTTTTCGTATTGTTGTAAAGCTTTCCGTAAAGTTCGGTCTTATCAAGCTTTACTCCGCACATATCCGCAAATTCGGAGAACAAAGACACCCACCGGTCGATCTCGGAGCAGCCGTTATTGCTGTGTATCAGCGCTACGTCAAGACCGTCCGGCGTTTTCAGCACGTCCGCTTCTCTGTAAACGCGTGAAAGAGGCTTGTCAGTCACGAGCTGCGCGAAAACGGACGTTCCCGCGGAAATGTTGCCCGTGCCGGCTTTTACGGAATTTGTCGCGACCATTCCCGTTCCGGCGTCGCCCTCCGGCGCGCAGACGGGGACGCCCGCTTCAAGCGTTCCCGAGGGATCGAGGAATCTCGCGCCCGCCTCGGTAAGATAAGCGCCCTTATGTCCCGCGGGACGCACGGCGGGAAGAAGGTCTTTTATCCTCAGTTTATATCCCATAGACGCGGCGATACCGTCAAATTCCGCCGTCATTTCTTTATCATAACAGCCGTCCGACACCGGGAACATTCCCGACGCCTCGCACATACCGACCTCGTTTTTGCCCGTCAAAAGCATATGTATATAGCCCGAAAGCGTAGTGAGATATGCGATTTTTGATACGTGCTCTTCTCCGTCGAGCATCGACTGATACAGATTCGATACGCTCCATCTCTGCGGGATATGGAAATTGAAACGGCGCGTAAGCTCGTCAGACGCCTGTTTCGATTTTGCGTTCCTCCAGGTGCGGAAAGGCGTGAGCAATTCAAGATCTTTGTCAAAAACGAGATAGCCGTGCATCATGGCGGAAACGCCTATCGCGTCTGCCCTTTTCAGCTTTTTTCCCGTTTTATCAAAGTAATCGCGCGCAAGCGCCGCGTAACTTGACTGCAAGCCCTCTTTCACCTGCCGGAGCGGGTAGGTGAAATAACCGTTCTCAAACCTGTTCTCCCAGTTATAACCTCCGCTTGCGATCACCTTGTAGTTTTCATCGAGCAGAACAGATTTTATACGCGTTGAGCCTAATTCCATGCCTAAAAACAAACCTTCCATAACTACCTCCGATACTGTTTGAATTATAGCATATATAATGAATTATGTCAAGTCTTGACAAATCTTAAAAATGGTATTATAATAAAGAAAAAAAAAGAGGGCTGAATATGAAATCTTTTGACGGAAAAGAACTGTATACGCAGCTGTGGGACGACGTTGAAAATCCGAAAGGAGTCGTGCAGCTTTGCCACGGAATGGCTGAGTATTTACAGCGCTACGACGATTTTGCGAAGTTTTTGAATAAGAACGGATATATCGTTTTCGGCGACGACCACAGAAGCTACGGCAGAACGGACAACAACGCGGGCATCTGCGACGGCGAGTACGTGGGCGATACGGTAAAGGATCTGCTTTTCATAAACGATCATCTGAAAGAAAAATACAAGGGTCTGCCCGTCGTATTTTTCGGTCACAGCTACGGGAGCTGTCTCGGACAGAGGTTCGTGCAGTTCGACACGGGCATAAAATGCTGCGTTTTAACCGGCGTTCTCACGGTTCCGCATTATATTGCGCGCGTAGGTCAGGGCATTATGGCGCCCGTAAAGGCGATAGCGCCCAAGGCAAAATTCGGTATTTCGGGCAAGAAGTTCGAGGATGAAGCCGAGGAGCCGAATTCGTGGCTGACAAAGGACGTTGAAATACGCCGCGCGTACAACAGCGATCCGTTATCCGGCGGCAAATCCTCCGTTAAATACTACTACGGCTTTATGAAGCTGATGGCGGACGCCGCCGCGCCGAAGAATATGAGGGCGATAAAGGACGGTCTTCCGATAGGTATCTTCTGCGGCAAAGACGACAGCGTCGGCAGTTTCGGCAAGGGACCGGCGACGGTTTACAACAGATACAAAAAATACGGCAAAAACGCGTATCTCAAGCTTTATGAAAACGACCGTCACGAGATACTGAACGAGCTTGACAGAGATCGCGTCTATAACGATATACTTGAATTCATAATCAAGTCGATATAAAAGGGAGCGTGGGAAACGTGAGAATTGAAGAAATATATCCGGATTTCAGGGAAAAGAGCCTTACCCTTACCGACGGGCAGAAGCTCTATAGGATACCGGATGAGAATTTTGATCTGTACGGTGTTTTTTACGATACCGCGGCGGGGCGTTTTCTCCGTATGCCGGGAAGCGTCGCGGAAAAGGTAAGCCCGAACGTCGCGCTGCTCAACGGTTATCCCGCGGGCGGCAGGATAAGATTTTCCACGGACGCGGACAGGATGTCCGTTACCGTGAGCTTCGATCAGTCGGCAGTATACTGCCACATGACGGCGCTCGGAAGAAGCGGTTTTCTTTTGCTTGAAGAAAAAGAAGGAGAAGACGGGAGGATATCCTACAGGCTTGCGGCGCATTTTATCCCGGGTCATTACGCAAACGCGGCCGAGGCGAGCGGTCCGCACGGATATTCCGTTGAAAAATATCTTGCGGGCGGCGGTATGAAAAACTACATACTTTATATGCCGACGTACAACGACGTTCGCGAGCTTGTGCTCGGTTTTCCCGATGCCGCGCGTATCGGGCACGGACTGAAATACAGAGAGGACGTGAAGCCGATACTTTATTACGGCTCGTCCATAACGGAAGGCGGCTGCAGCTCGCGTCCTGATCTGCCGTATCAATGCTTTGTCTCAAGGTGGACGAACACGGATTTCATAAATCTCGGCTTTTCCGGAAGCGCGCTCGCGGAGGACGCGATGGCGGAATATCTCGCTTCGCTCGATCCGTCCGTTTTCGTCTGCGATTACGACCATAACGCGCCGAACGCCGGGCATTTGCGTAACACGCACGGAAAGCTTTTCAAAACCTTCCGTAAAAAACACCCCGATACTCCCGTGATCTTTATGTCAAAACCGGATTTTGACAACGACCCGACCGCTCCCGAGCGCCGCGCCGTTGTAAAGGACACGTATGACAAAGCCGTATCGGAAAATGATAAAAACGTGTATTTCATAGACGGAGAAACGCTTTTCGGAAAAACGGACAGGGAATGCTGTACGGTCGACGGAACGCATCCGAACGACATAGGCTTTCTGCGTATGGCGGAGGCGGTTTTTGCAAAGCTTAAGGAAACCGGGATACTGTAATACAGCCGGTCTCTTTAAAAGGCTTTTATCACCGTCACAAACAAAAACGGCAGCGTATACAAAAAACGCACAGCGGCGGAAAATAACCGCCGCTGTTTTTATGTTGTTTTGATTGTTTATCGACGCCCTTATCCGTAGGTGTTTATGATCTCCTCGGCGATCTGCCGTTTCGGGACGCAGCGGTCCATAGCCTGTTTTTCTATATACCGGTGCGCGTCGGGCTCAGTCATTTTCAGCTCGCTTATAAGCAGCCATTTCGCGCGGTTGACGAGCCGTATCTCATTCATTTTTTCTTCAATGGACAGCGTTTTTTTCTCGGTCTTCCTTATCCTTTCTCTTGCGCTGATAAGCCAGCCGGAGGCAAGCTCGAACGCCGCTTTCGACGTCGGCTTCTGTATCAGAAACACCCCGTGCTCCGCAAGCCGGTCGAAGGACTGCTCATATTGCTCCTCCTTTGAAATAAAGAGGACTACGGTCTGATAACTGCTTACGGTGTCTATGGCAAAGCAAAGCCCAGTATCGTCGGGCAGAGGGGAATTTACTATCACAATATCAAAATCGCGCTCGGCTACGGCTCTTTTGGCTGAGCTTACGTTTGAAACGAATTGAACGGGCGAAAAAACGGGGACGGAAAAGATCATAGGCAAAGCCTGATTGAATTTTTCCGACGCCGAAACGACAAGAACGCTGTATACTTGTTCCTTCAGGCTCAAACGATCCCCTCCTTTCGCCTTATTTTCATGCGGTCAGTCCGCGCAGTATATCTTAAGGATCCCGTCCGGTACGTGCGCTTTTATAAAACCGTCGTTTTTCGCCGCCGCTTTTGCGAGGGCGAGCGTTTCGGGCAGCTTTTCCAGTCCCGAGACGGCTTTTGCATCGGCTTTGAAAAGGTTGATATTGACGGGCGGCGGAAGCTCCGATTTCTTTTGGATCCCGTCAAGTCCCGCCCGGATCAAAAGCGCAAACGCGATATACGGATTTGCCGCAGGATCGGGCGAGCGAAGCTCCGCGCGTCGGAATTCGCTCGAGGCGGCGGGGATACGCACGAGCTGAGAGCGGTTTTCCGCCGACCAGGAGACGAAGCGCGGCGCTTTAAGTCTGCCGAGCCTTTTATAAGAATCCACGGAGGGATCGAGAAAAACCGTCATCGGGACTATCCTGTCAAGCACGCCCGCGATCATATGCGTCAGATTTTCGGACGATCTGTCGGGACGGACCGACATATTGATATGAAAGCCGTTGCCGGGTTCGTCCGGAACCGGTTTAGGAGAAAAATCGGCAAACAAGCCGCTGCGGCGCGCCACGGTCCTGACGACAGTCTGAAACGTCATCACGTTATCCGCCGCAGTAAGCGCCTCGGTATACCGGAAATCTATCTCGTTCTGTCCGGGACCTTCCTCGTGGTGAGAGCTTTCCGGGCGGATGCCCATCTGTTCAAGCGTCAGACATATCTCTCGGCGCACGTTCTCTCCCTTGTCGTCGGGCGCTATATCCATATATCCCGCCGTGTCGTAAGGAGTTTTTGTGGGCTGATTTTTCTCGTCAAGCTCAAACAGATAAAATTCCTGCTCGGCGCCGAAAAAGAAGGTATAACCCGCCTTCGCCGCGTCGCCGACAGCTTTTTGAAGCAGACTTCTCGTGTCGCACTCAAACGGTCTTCCGTCGGGATAGGTGATAGAGCAGAACATACGCACGACCTTCCCGTGCTCCGGGCGCCACGGCAGCCACGTCAGCGTTTCGGGGTCGGGGTGCAGGAAAAGGTCGGAGTTCGTCTCGCCTCCGAAGCCGGCGACGGCTGACGCGTCAAAGGCGACGCCGTAGGCAAACGCACGGTCCAGCTCGTCCGGCATTATGGAAATATTCTTCTGACGTCCGAAAACGTCGCAGAATGCGAGGCGTATGAATTTGACGTCCTCCTCTGCAACGTACTGCATTACTTCTTCCTTTGAATATTTCATATTATCCTCCCGCAATCAGATGTTCTAATTGGCAATGTAAAGTTGTTTATACGGATTTTTGCTGTCCGGCGTCACGACCGTGAAGGGGTGACCCATAACCTCGTCCCGGTTTTCACCGAACAGAAGACAGTATTCGGAAACGTACCGTTCTATCTCTTTTTTATCTTCCTCCGACGCCGCTCTTGCGGTCACCCGGTCCGGAAAACAGATATTTTCGCAGTCGGAGCGCAGGATCACCCTGCCGCCGTGCATCCCCGTGCAGGGATAATTGCCGACTATGCTTTTGCCGCTTGTTCCGAGTCCTAAAACGACTATCACTCCGCCCGCCTGGTATTCGCCGAGAAAGCTTCCGGCTCTGCCGCCGATGACCATGACAGGGACTTTTTCCCTGTACTCCTTCATATGTATGCCGGCGCGGTAGCCCGCGTCGCCCTTTATGTAAATACTGCCGCCGCGCATGGCGTATCCCGCGGCGTCGCCCACGCTTCCGTGAATGACGATCCTGCCGCCGTTCATCGTGTCGCCGACGGCGTCCTGTGCGTTTCCCTTTACGGTTATCTCCGCTCCGTTCAGATACGCGCCGAGAGCATTGCCGGGAACGCCCTCAAGCGTTACGGAAACGCCCGACATACCGGCGCATATGAAACGCTGACCGAGACAGCCCTTAACCGTGTAGTCCTTTTCTTTTTCGCGCAGCTTATCGTTGATCTCACGAAAAGGGAGATCCTTCGCCTCTATTATCATATTATACCACACCTCCGAACTTTTTTCTACGTACATCTTGTGAAAAAATCAGATTTGATACAACTTTTTTCGTAAAATCAAAATCTATAGTATCGAGCGGAGTCCTTTCACGGATCAAAGAGGTATATATGCCCGCTCTGTCCGTTCCTCCGATCAGGATAAAGCCTGCGAGCCGCCCTTCTTTTACAAACAATCTGCGGATGGATCCGTTTTCCGCATCCTCGAACATTTCGCCGTCATATACGCCGGCGGTCATTATGTGAAGACCGAAGAAACCGACAGAGTTCATGGGAACGGCGTTATCGAAGGCCGCACAGCCTCCCGCCATATTTTTGCCCGCGGTATTTCCCTGCATATACGCGTTCGGAAGAATGGCGAGAACGCGCCGCGCGCCGAGAGACGCGTCGTACCCTTCCGCGCAGTCGCCTGCGGCGTAAACGCCGTCAAGCGTCGTTTTCATACGTTCGTCAACGATGATGCCGCGGTTTACCTCGCCTCCCGCGTTTTTCACAAGCTCGCAGTTCGCCCGCACTCCCACTGCAAGTACAAGAACGTCAAAATCCACCGTGCCGCCGTTTTTCATATAAGCGCGGCCGTCCTCAAAGCGTATGACCGTATCGCCAAGCATAAAACCGATACCGTGCTGTTCAAGATGCTTTTGCACAACGGCGGCGCAATCGGGATCGAGAATGCTTGAAAGTACTCTGTCGGCAAGATCGCATACCGTGACGCTTTTTGCGCGGTCACGGATCCCCTCGGCACATTTCAGCCCGATAAGTCCCGCGCCGACGATAAGAACATCGGGTCCGGACGTAAGCGCTTTATCGAGCGCAAGCGCGTCGTCAAGCGTCATAAACGGGAATTTGTTTTTTACCGTACCGAGCCCTTCAAAAGGAGGAACGAACGGGCGTGATCCGGCGGCGACGCACAGCCCGTCGTACGGTATTTCGGCGCCGTCGTCCGTTGTGACCGTACGCCGGGCGGCGTCAACGGATACGGCGCGTCTGCCGTACAGAACAAGACAGCCGTTTTCCTTGTAAAATCCGTCCGGCCGGTATTTCATCCGTTCCGTATCCGTTTTGCCTTCAAGCAGATATGATATCAGCGGTCGGCTGTAGACCGGATGATCCTCCTCCGATATAACGGTGATCTCCCCATCGGGATCGAGCGATCTTATGCCTTCTATACACCCCGCGGCTGCGACGCCGTTTCCGATTATTACGTACCGCTTCATTCCGACTCGCCCCTTTCTTCATATACGATCGCTCTGTTTGGACAACCCGTAACGCACGCGGGAGCGCCGCAGGCGTTGTCAAGGCAAAGCTCGCATTTCTGCATGATACCGTCCTCTCCCGGGGCGAGCGCCCCGTACGGACAAACAAGCACGCAGGTAAGACATCCGACGCATTTGCCGCGGTCTATCCTGACCACGCCGTCCTTTTTTGATACAGCGCCGGCGATACAGCTTTTGACGCAGATCGGATCGGTACAGTGACGGCAGCTGACGGCAAAGGTTATTTTGTCTTCCCCCTCTACGTGTATCCTCGGAAAAATCCTTTTATCCTTAAGCGCCGCGACCATATCCTTTATTCCGGAATTGGCGTATGCGCAGTTATACTCGCATAAATGACAGCCGAGGCACCATTCCTCATTGACGTAAACACGTTTCATACGTTATTCCCCCGCGTGTGAGATACCGAGTATCTCAAGTTCCTTTTCGTTCAGTCCGACGCCGCGCAGCATAAGGCGGTTCCCGCGGAGCGCTTCTATCGAATTTATGCCCATACCGCCCATTATCTCCATTATCTCACGCCGCCACGCGGTTATCAGATTGACGAGGCGCACGGCGCCGATATCGGGATTCAGACGCTTGACGAGGTCCGGTCTCTGCGTCGCTATGCCCCAGTTGCATTTGCCGCTCTGACAGGTGCGGCAGAGGTGACAGCCGAGCGCCAGAAGCGCCGCCGTGGCGATATAACAGGCGTCCGCGCCGAGCGCGACGGCTTTGACCACGTCCGCAGCCGAGCGTATCGAGCCGCCGGCGACGAGAGAAACACTGTTTCTTATCCCCTCGTCACGCAGACGCTGATCGACCGCGGCGAGCGCCAGCTCTATCGGTATTCCCACGTTATCGCGTATCCTCGTCGGCGCCGCTCCGGTACCGCCGCGGAAGCCGTCTATGGCGATTATATCCGCGCCGCTCCTCGCGATGCCGCTCGCAATCGCGGCTATGTTATGGACCGCCGCGACCTTTACGATCACCGGTTTTTTGTATTCCGTCGCTTCCTTCAAAGAGAAAACGAGCTGTCTTAAGTCTTCTATCGAATAAATATCGTGATGAGGCGCGGGACTGATGGCGTCCGACCCCTCGGGGATCATACGTGTGCGCGACACGTCGCCGACGATCTTTGCGCCGGGCAGATGGCCGCCGATGCCGGGCTTTGCGCCCTGACCCATTTTTATCTCTATCGCCGCGCCTGCCGTCAGATAATCCTCGTGCACGCCGAACCGTCCCGAAGCCACCTGAACGACGGTGTTTTTTCCGTATTTATAGAAATCCTCGTGCAGTCCTCCCTCTCCGGTGTTGTAAAGTATGCCGAGCTCGGTCGCCGCCCGTGCAAGCGAAGCGTGCGCGTTGTAGCTTATCGAGCCGTAGCTCATCGCCGAGAACATTACCGGCAGGGACAGAGCGATCTGCGGCGGCAGATCGCATTTGATCTTACCGTCTTCACCGCGTTCTGTCCGCGACGGCTTTTTACCGAGGAACACCTGCGTTTCCATCGGCTCGCGCAGGGGGTCTATCGGCGGATTTGTCACCTGCGAGGCGTTTATGAGGATCTTGTCCCAGTAAACGGGCATCGGCTTTGGATTTCCCATAGAGGACAGAAGCACGCCGCCGCTGTTCGCCTGTTTATATATTTCCTTGACCGTATCGCTCTGCCAGTTTGCGTTTTCGCGCAGAGCGCAGTCGCTTTTCACGATCTTCAGCGCACGTGTGGGGCAGAGCGACACGCACCGCTGACAGTCGACGCATTTCGTCTCGTCGCTTATCATAACGCCGCGCTCCGCGCAAAACGAATGCACCTCGTTTGAGCACTGCCTTTCGCACACGCGGCAGGTTATGCATCTGTCGTTATTTCGGACTACCTCAAATTCCGGATATATGAATTCCACTCCCATTAAAACGCACCCTCCTTCACGGTCACGATAACCGGCTCTCCGCCCGACGGAGCCCATATTTTTGTAACGTCCGGCTCCATGGCGCGTATCGCCGCCTCCTCGCTCGCTATAAACACCCTGTCATCCTTTTCGCCAACTACCATGGAACGCAGCTTAAGCCTGTCGTTCAACGCCATAAGACCGCCGTCAAAGCCCGCGATTATCGAAAACGGACCGGTTATCAAAAGGCTCGGAAATACCGTTCTTAAATACTTAAGTTTCTTTTTTTCATATTCATCGGTTTTGCGCTCTATCGTGCTCCAGAACGGCGCGGCTATGACGTTCGCCGCCTCGGTAAGCGTCAGCCCCTGACGGCGGATCAGATAATCCAATATGTATGTGATGACCTCCGTATCGGTCTGAAGCGTGCATTTATATCCGAACATTTCGATATAACGGCGGTTTGCGTCGTATGACGATATCTCACCGTTGTGAACGACGGAAAAATCGAGCAGCGTGAACGGATGAGCGCCGCCCCACCAGCCCGGCGTGTTGGTCGGATATCTGCCGTGCGCAGTCCAGGAATAGCCTTCATATTCGTCCAGTCTGTAAAACAATCCAACGTCCTCCGGGAATCCGACCGCTTTGAAGGTACCCATGTTCTTGCCGCTTGAGAAAACGTACGCGCCGTCCGTTTCAACGTTGATCTTCATCACCGTGCGGGCGACGAATTCCTTTTCGTCAAGCTGAAGGTCCGCGAGCACCGAGCCGAGCGGCGTGACGAAATACCGCCAGATTATCGGCTCGTCCGTGATCCCCGGCATTTTCCGCGTCGGTATCAGCTCGCCTTTTACCACCTCAAACGATTCCTTCAAGAACGCCTCGCACTTTTTGCGGGTGTCGCGGCAGTCGAAAAATATATGAAACGCGTAAAGATCTTTATATTCCGGATATATTCCGTATCCCGCAAAACCGCCGCCCAGGCCGTTTGAGCGGTCGTGCATGGGCTTCATCGCCCCGATCACGGACTCTCCCGTCATACGCTCTCCGTCTTTTGAGATCACGGCGGCGACGGCGCAGCCCGACGGTATCCTTATTCTGCCTTCTTTTTCCATATCCTGCTCCTTAAAACAAAACGGCGCCATAACCGGACGGTATTGCCCGGTCATGAACGCCATTGCTCACTTGACGGCATTATAATACAAAACTTGCGTTTTGTCAATAGGTAAAGTGAAAAAAATAATAAAAATTGCAGGAAATTTTTATATAAATTGCAGATTTCAACGATTTGGGGCTCCCCGCCCGTGAACCCCCGAAAACTCGACAAGCTCGTTTTCGGGGAACCCCTTTGATCGGCTACGCCGAGAAACCCCCATACCCCCTGTCCCCTCCTGTCGATTTTAAATCGAGTGGGCAGCGCGCGTCTCGTAGGGGCGACCATTGGTCGCCCACCCCGGAATCGCGAAACAACCCCGGAAAATATCGGGCTAACGGCACAACTCTATGATGAAAGCAACAATATAAAAATCATTTACAACTGAGCAGTTATTGACGGTGCTTTATTTTTGTGGTATACTTGGTTATAGAAAGGGGATAAGCTATGTATAAGCTAAATGAGTTTTGCAATATCATTACAAAATTAAGAAAAGAGAAAGGTTTGACACAAACTGCGC
>JAEEGL016499228.1_pt1 | contig 61324 bp, 52 predicted proteins | sample 9134231 | NCBI WGS metagenome assembly JAEEGL01 (sample SAMN16246548, study PRJNA631951) | gut metagenome | biome: gut microbiome; feature: rumen; material: fiber-attached | host: Bos | place: Iran: Karaj | collected 2018-10
CGCGGCCAAGGCAACCATGGCCTTGAATTTGTTCGTGAATTTCCTTCGTTTTGTTGTCATTTTCCCTAACGTTTTTTTATCCCCTGCAAAACTACTCATTTTTCACCTTAACTCATACTCTCAATTCTGGGGTACATTATAATGTGAATCGTCACAAATGAGGATGTCTACCTGAGCGCATTTTTACTATTTTTGCACCATCAAAAAAGCTATAACATGCCCCAAAAGAAAACACCATTCTTAAAAGACACCAAATTTGCCGAACTGTTGACGGAAGACCGTCGGTTGTTGCAACTATTGCCTCGTTTTGGCATCGGATTGGGCTTTGGTGACCGTAGTGTAGCTCAGGTATGCCAGATGAGCCACGTCAACACGAATCTCTTCCTTATGATTTGCGAAATCTACTCCAACGGCAGTTTCAGGCCAGGAAAGGAAGAACTCCGACACATCGATCTGGGAGATCTCCTCTCATATCTGAAAGCCTCGCATCGGTATTATCTTGACGAGCGTTTTCCGCATATCGAGGAACATCTGCACAACATTATTGAAGCCTGCGGACAGAAATACGGCCCGATGCTCAGTCATTTCTATGACGAGTACAAACAAGAGGTAATGAGGCATATCCAATACTACGAGGAAGAAGTGGTTTTCCCCTATATTGAGGCCTTGGTCGAAGGACAACGCACTGGTTCCTACAAGATTGACGAGTTTGAGCATAATCACACCAACATCCAGGACACCCTCGACGACATGATGAACATCCTGCTTAAATACTTGCCAGGTGACATCCTGCCCAAGGAACGCATTGAGATTTCGTATGACATCATGGAATTGAGCGACGACCTGAATCGCCATTCACTTATCGAGGAACGCATTCTCATCCCATACGTTGAATCCCTTGAAAATGTCCAACCATGAGAAGCCGTGTCATCATTTGTGAAGCCTCGGAGATGATTGCCATTGGGTTGGCCGAGATCATCGATGGCATGGCGCAGTTCGATGTGGTTTCGCGCCTTGACAATCCCGAGCATCTCTCCGAGAAGATTGTGGCTTCTGATGCCAATTTGCTGATTATCAACCCTGCACTATTAGGTTTTCACAACAAGGATTTCCTTTCGCAGTTGGGCAAAGAACACCCGCAAGTCATCATGATTGCCTTAGTGACCTCCTGCCTCGACCATTCCATGTTGACACCATACAGCGGGGTTATCGAAATCAACGACACGCGGTCGAAAATCATCAGTAAGATGAACGAATTTGCGCAGAGCGAAACCACGAAGAATACCGACGACGTGGAACTCTCAAAACGCGAGACCGATGTGCTGGTGGCCGTCGCCAAAGGCATGATGAACAAGGAAATAGCCGACCAGATGAACATCTCCATCCATACGGTCATATCCCACCGGAAGAACATCACTCGAAAAACAGGTATCAAGTCGGTTTCGGGCCTTACCGTCTATGCCTTGCTGAACAATTTGATCAACGAGGATGAGTTGATTTTATAATACCGTCACTTACTTAGTTTTAACGCTAGTGCTGCTGTCATGAGGATTCGTCGGGGCGACTTAGTACCGCTCCACAAAATCTCTTACCAGCCTAAACACTGGCTCATAGCTGTCGAAAACGGCGTTCTCGTAAGTGTCGAAGATGGTGTGGTAATAGGGGAAAGCGTCGCCTTCTTGATTTTCGAGGAAGATACAGGGCACGTGGCGCGTGGCAAAGGGGTAGTGGTCACTGTTGCCGGCCAACTCGCTACGGTTCAGGCTCTTGAAATGGTGCTTCTCATTGTTGATTTGCTCAAACAAGGCGAAACCACGCATCCCCTCATTGCTGACCTCGCAATATTGCACTGGATTGTTGTCACCAATCATGTCAATGTTGAAAAGGTATTTGATTTGCTCCAACGGCACGATGGGGTTCTTGGCATAGAACTCCGAGCCGCGAAGGTTGGCGTCCTCGCCCGAGAAAGCGATGAAATACATGTCGTATTCGGGGCGGTGTTGAGCGTAATACTCAGCCAAGGTTACTATGGTGGCGGTGCCGGAGGCGTTGTCGTTGGCACCGGCATAATACACTTTCTTGCCGAGGTTGCCGAGATGGTCGTAGTGCGCTGTGAACACGTAGCAACTGTCATGTTTCCTACCTTCCACCTTGGCGATAACATTGAAGAGTTCGTAGTCTTTCAGGAACTTGTTGTCGATATCCACGCGGATGGATTTCACACCTTCGATGGCTTCGGGTGTCACCCAAATGATGGGTTTCTCCACCACACGGTGGCCGTAAGCCTTATAGAACTTGATAGGTGACGTCCAAGTATTGATGACGCCAGCATTGGAGCATTCACCGGGTTTTTGCAGACGTGCGAAGTCCTTTCCATGACGATAGGAGAACCAAAACTCGCAGACCACGAAACAGTTGGCGTATTCAGGCTTGGCCAGGTCTGCAAACATCTTTTCGGGGTCAAAATTCACGGTATCAACATGATAGACAGGGAATGTCCCGCGTACGCCAGGGGAATACTCACGCATGGAGAAATCGACGCCTGGGGTGAGTTTCTTTCCGTCGGCCCACATCTTCATCTTTCCGGGGAAAGTGTTGATGTCGATGGTGAAAGGCTGGCAGACGACCTCATCGACACCCGCCTTGGTGAATTCTTTTTCCAAATACTTTCCCGCCTTGTTGGCTCCGTCCTTGGCATAGCCGCGGCCTTGGTATTTCGAGGAACTCAACTCCTTGACAATCTGTTTGTAATGCGCCAAATCCTGCGCGTTCAGTTGCATGGCGGCAAAAGCCAGCATGAGAATCAATATTCTTTTCATTGCGATGAATTTTTGCTTTCGAATCGCAAAAATACAAAATTTATACATGTGCAGTATAGTCGCGGTTTTTCTATCTTTGCAGTGGTTCAAGAAGAACTTTTTTTTAGAAAATATTCAAATTGATGTCACCTTTTGGCCTCTGAATTTGTTATAAAGGCGAACTGGTTCAAGAAAACAGAAGTTTAACACTAAAAACAAAAGAAAATGGATAGCAATTTAGTTTGGTTGAATTTTGTCGACACGATTCCCGTTATTGCATGTGGATGCGTACTTCCCATTGTGTTTATTTGGCTGGAAACGCGTCGTAAGATTAATGAGTCAAGAGACCATATGCAAATTGTAACAACAGCCATCGAGAAGCATCCTGATATGGATGTCGAAGAGCTGATGAAAAAGATTTCGCCCAAGAAAAAGTCGTTGAAGGAAAAACTGCTTTCGAAACTACTTTGGGGCTGCATCACCACCATACTGGGCATTGGTTTGATAGCCTTTGGTTTTTTTCTTTCAACCCAAGAAATCCACATAGCTGAAGATGTTCAAACTGCCATTGGTTTTGGTGTGGTTCTGTTGGGCATAGGTATCGCCTTCCTCATCAATTATGCTGTAGGCAAAAAGATGCTTGCCAAAGAAATCGAAGCAGAGCAAAACAACCTGACCAAGCAACAGTAATCCGTGACACGCGAAGGATTCATAGAACTTGTGGAGCGTGAGCAGGAGGCCCTGCGGGGCTTCTTGCTCTACCTCTGCTGCGGCAACAAGGACGAAGCCGACGACATCGCACAGGATGCTTTGGTCAAGGCTTATCTCTCGTCGGCAGGCTATCAGGAGAAGGGACGGTTCCGCTCGTGGCTGTTCAAGATCGCCCATAACACCTTCCTCAACCACAAGGCAAGCTGCCGCACAACAGAAAGCCTCGATGAAGCACGGGCTCTTGTCAGCAACACTTCCGCCGATGCTTCCTTCGAGCACCAAGACCTTTACTTGGCCCTGCGGACCCTTCCGCCCAAGGAACGCTCGGCCATCACGCTGTTCTATCTCAACGGATACAATATCAAAGAGATAGCAGCCATTACCGAGGCATCGGAAGATGCCGTAAAGAAACAACTCTCACGGGGGACGTGACCAACTGAAAGAAAAACTGAAGCTATGAACAAAGACAAAGCCCTCGAGGATCTTTTCCTCGCCCAAAAACCTCAATTCGATGACAACGAGGCATTTATGGCGTCGCTCAACAAGCGTTTGGATGCCGTGGAGTATATCAAACAACACCAAGAGGCCACAATTCGCCGCTATAAGATGGCCTTGGTGGTCGCCTTTGTCGTGGGCATCATCAGCGGCGGTGTCACCATCGCGTTTTTGCTTTCCACGTCTGTCGCCGTTCCTCTGTTTACCTTCCGAGTGCAAACAGGTTGGCTTTCATGGTTGGCCGCCAACTCCCGCCTGCTGACTGCCACGGCACTTTCATTGTTGGTCACGTTTGGACTTATTAGTATTGTCAGTAATATTCAGGATATTAGGAGTATGCGTGTTGAAAGTGAGGCAAATCATACCCTCTTCAGCCAAAGGCCGAGAAAGCGGTCATATACGATGTAGCCTTCGGAGGTTTGATAGACCAAGTCCTTATCAACCAATACCTTCAATGCTGACTTGACACTACTGGCGCTAGGCAGTTCAAAGCGTTTGATAAACTCATTGCCTAATGGCTGCTCGACGACATCCGCATGGGCAATGGCTTTGAGCAAACTGAATTGGTTGTCGGTCAAAAATGAGGTAAGCATTTGATAGTGTGGTGCCAACGCATTGACATGAAACAGAATGGCCTCAACAGCCTGTTTATCCGTTTCCACCTTTTTCCCCTGCTCGTACAACCGATTCAGGATGGCTTGCAGATACCAAGTATAGCCGTCAAATCGCTGATAGATGTTGTGGAACACATCTTGACTGAATGAGCCTTTCTTTGCCTCAAAGAACTTTCTGGCAAAGTCATAGTAGGTTTCCTCTTGAAGTGGCTCTAGATTCATCAGTTGCGTACTCTGATAGAAAGGTCTGTTGGGAGCACAAAACATCTCTTCCATCAAATGCTTTTTGCTGCCAGAGAAGATAAAATTCACATGGTGGATAAACTGAATATAGGAACGCAGTATGGCCTCGGTGCCTTTCTCCGGGTATTCCGTAATCTGCTGAAACTCATCAATGGCCAGATACACAGGCTTGTTCAAGTCGTTCAGATGGGTGAAAATGCTTTTGAGCGTATATTCAGCCTGTACGGGAACCACGCTGACTGAAACGGTAGGCATTCCGGTCATTAAGTCAGGGGTAATTGTAGGCCGAAGTCCCTTGAAAAAATCCAATACCTTGTTGGCAAACGTCTTCTCCCTTTCCAATGCGTTTTCGATAACCGCCCTACACAATGTCTCCACAAACTCCTGTAGGTTTTTGGTCGAAAAAATGTCAACATAGATGCAAATAGCATCCTTGTTTTTCTTCTTAATTTGATAAAAAGCGTGGTTTATTAGCCCCGTTTTCCCTATTTTTCTTGGAGAAATTAGGGTCAAATTGCGCCCATTATCGAGTGCAGAAATCATGTTTTTTGTTTCTTCCTCACGGTCGCAGAAATATTCTGGTCCCTCATATCCCTGATAAACAAATGGATTATCAAGCTGTTTCTGTTTTATCCTTGCCATGATTCTTTTGTATTTTCATTGCGTAAATCTCGTAACGAACTTTTCGTAACGAACTTTTCGCAATGCAAAAATAGATATTTTTGTTTTAATTGTTATATTTTTCGCTGTTTTTTCAAAAAACACCGTATTTTTGCAGTCATAGTAACAGCTTTCGAACAAAATGAATATGGAAAACGGAATGAAATTCTGTCAGAGTTGCGGAATGCCGCTGAATGACCAAGTGCTCGGCACGAATGCCGATGGCAGTAAAAATGAGGATTATTGCATGTATTGCTATAAGGACGGTAAGTTCCTGCAAGACTGCACGATGGATGAAATGATTGAGCATTGCGCCCAGTTTGTGGACGAGGTCAACAAAGGCCTGCCCCAACCTATCACGAAGGAAGAATACATCGGCCAAATGAAGATGTACTTCCCGCATTTGAAACGCTGGTGCCAAGCCATGAGGGTAACGGAAGACGCAATGCCTGAAAATCCTGCCTTGGCTCCTGTCAAGACGCTTATTGCCGAAATGGCCGACACCTTGCCGATTACTTATATCTCTTCCGTGGACGAAGAAGGCTTCCCTTGCACCAAAGCGATGCTCTCCCCGCGTGTCCGCGAAGGCCTCAAAGTGTTCTACTTCACCACCAACACTTTCTCACTTCGTGTGGCCCACTACAAAGCAAACCCAAAAGCCTGCATCTACTTCAGTGACAACGAAGGCTTCAAGGGCATGATGCTGCGCGGCACGATGGAGGTGCTGACAGATGCCAAAAGCAAGGAGATGATCTGGCGCGAGGGCGACGAACAGTATTACCCCGGTGGTGTCACCGACCCGAATTACTGCGTCCTGAAGTTCACCGCCACGGATGGCCGCTTCTATAGCGATTTCTATCCAAGGAGTTTTGTCCTGTAATTAGTTACAGGCTTGTTATTTCACAACGAACTTAACCATCTCAAGGGATTTTTCACCCTTGATTTGCAAGAGATAGAGTCCCTTTTCCAAATCCGAAACGGAAATGCTTCCCTTGGAGGAGCCCGAAGTCACCTTTTGGCCCAACACATTGAAAATGGAATACTCGACCGTTTCGCAAGGAAGGTTCTTTATGTAGAGAACATCGGAAACGGGGTTGGGATAAACTTCAAGCGGTTGGTGATGTGAGGACTCGTGAACAGCCGTAGGCGCATCCGAAGGAATGATATTCAGAATAATGCCCTCCACCTTTGTCATTCCGTAATAAAAATTAGGGTCAGGGATGTCGTACCAATTGTCCAAGGTGCCGCCATAACCAAAGTTGATATGGAATTTGCCGTCACTTTCGCGATAGCCATCAACTACGACATTGTGTCCAACCGTTCCTGCGGGATTTTCAACGGCCAGATGGGCAGGATAACCGGCTTGCAAATTGGAAATCAAGGTAGCGTACATTACCGAATCGGGTTCCCGAAACAGCACGCAATCCGTGAAACCAAACCGTTGGTAGGCCTCAAACGCCTGATCCACGAAAAAGGTGCCCGAGCCTTCCGAAGTGTAAACCTGCGTGCAGGCCGTGCCGCAAGCAAAAACCACAGCGGCTGCCAACAAGTCGGGAAGTTCCTCTCCGCGTTGGAATGTGGCGTCAACGGAATCCAGCAACACGTTCAGTTGCGGAAATGACGGGAACTTCAACGATTCCCAATCGTCATCAATCTTGTAATTACGACCTGCGTAACTATGGTAATAGTCATCATTGTCATCAAAGCGGGTGTTTTGTGTCGTTCGCAGATAATTGATAATCTGTCCCATGGCAATGGCGGGGCATCCAGCATAACTATATGCGTTGCCATTCATCGGATCTCTTGGACAAAGCTGATTGTATGGATAATCCTGCGTCCAGTGGGAGGTAAGGAAAGAATCTTGCGCAAAGCCAGTTAAAGCGCAAAACAGAAGCAGCATGGAAAGAACTCTCGACATTTTATTTCAAATTTGATTAGGCCGCAAAAGTATGAATTTTTTATCTTTGCGACACAAAAGTTGACCAAGCGTTATGACAAAATTCCTGAAATTCTTGACTTTGTTCATCGGCATCGGTGCAGTGATGGGTGCCGCGATGATGTGGATTGATCCCTCGGGCCAAATGTGGGGCATGGAGCCATTGTTGGAAATGCTGCGAGACAAAATGCCTTGGCCCAACATCTTTTTCAAAAACTTCATCCCATCAGGCTTTGTGCTGCTCTTTTTGAACGGCTTCACCCAATTTGTAGCGGCATTTCTGCTGTTCAAGAAACATCGCCTTGCGCCTTGGGCTGTCCTTGCCTGCGGCATCATCTTGATGCTTTGGATTGTTCTTGAATGGTGGGTGTGGGGCTTCAATTTCATGAGCAACATTTATTTCGTGTTTGGATTGGTTGAAGCTGTGGCCGCCATCATCTGTTTGAGGAGACAAAGACAGTCATAATGGCCAACATCATTACATCCATTCGTATCTTGTGCAGCATTGCATTATTGTTCTGCCCTGTGTTTTCGACGGCATTCTATTCACTTTATATCACTGCCGGCATCTCCGATATGGCCGATGGTTGGGTCGCAAGAAAAACAAACACCGTCAGCGCGTTTGGCGCCAAGTTGGATACGATTGCGGACTTTGTTTTTGTCGTAGTTTGTTTGGTTAAGTTGCTCCCAGTCATGGACATCCCTGTTTGGCTTTATGTCTGGGTGGGCATTATTGCACTAATCAAAGTTGTCAATATCGTCTCGGGATTTGTCGTCCAGAAGCAATTTGTGGCCGTCCATAGTGTGATGAATAAAGTCACGGGGATATTGTTGTTTTTCCTTCCGCTGACATTTTCCTTCATCGATTTGAGATACAGCGCAGTTGTAGTTTGCCTTATCGCCACCTTTGCGGCGGTACAAGAAGGGCATTTTATCAGAACAAAAAAGTCAAAAGAATGAGCAATATGGAAACAGAAAGAATCCTGCTTCGTCCTTGGCGCGAAGACGACGCTGAAACACTTTTCAAATACGCCAGCGACCCCGAAGTTGGACCTCGCGCGGGTTGGCCACCGCATCAATCCGTGGAAGAAAGCCTGGAGATTATCCGAACTGTTTTCAGCACCGAAACCATGTGGGCTGTTGAGTGGAAAGAAACAGGCGAGGCCATCGGCTGTGTGGGTTACCTCCCAGCACCCTCATCGAACTTGCAGATTGACGAAGACCAATGCGAGGTGGGTTATTGGATTGCCCATCCCTATTGGGGAAAAGGCATCTGCACGGAGGCACTTCAACTGGTCATCGACTATTGTTTCAACGAAAAAGGCTTCTCTGTCCTCTGGGGCGACTATTTCCTTGATAATCCAGCCTCCGGTCGCGTGATGGAGAAATGTGGCTTCGTAGATACCGGTGAGGAAACACGATGTCCCAAGCTGGAAGTCGGCTCAGACCGCCCTGTAAAAGTGATGAAACTGGTGCCTAGTTAATCCAAGATCATTTCACCTCAGAAGAATTTCCCGAAGTAGGACTCACCAAACAAACGGAATCAACCGATACCGTACACGCTGCATGTATTCGCTGTAGCCAGCAAGTCCTTGTTTCAGCACCACCTCTTCATTGCGGATGCGTTTCACAATGACTGGAATATACAAAAGCATGATGACGAAAGACCATACCGAGTTAAGTACCAAAGGCATGGATAGAAACAACAACAATGTGGCAAAATACATGGGATGGCGGACGAAGCCGTACAAGCCCGTATCAACGACTTGCTGCTTGTCCTGAACTTCAATGGTTCGTGAAAGCCACACATTTTCACGCAAGACTTCAGCATAGAGAATATAACCTATCAAAAAGACCGCTGCTGCTACAAAAACCACCCAATCAGGCAGCATATACCACAAAAAACGGCGGTTGAAGCCCGCCACTACGAACATGGCAAGGAACAAAAGGCCGCTAATTAATACCACGGCCTTCTGCTCATTTTGTTCTTCTTTGGCATTCAGGCGTTTGCGAAGCAGTTCGGGATTGCGGAACATCAGGATGATGCCAGCCACGAACATGGGCAAAAACAGAATGCCTATGAAGAGCCAAGCTTCCCAATAATTGAACGTTCCTGCAGGCAAGAACAGCAAAAGTCCTACAAGAACAACACCGGCGAAAAACTTTGTCAGTGCCTGGAAAAAGAGTTTGGGTGTCATGGATGTAAAATCTTATTGTGCTGTCAGACAGTGATTTGCATTGAAGGTTTTTGAATGGCTTGAAACAATTCCGGCAGTCGTTTCGAAATCGCCACAGGACGGCCATTTTCAATAAAACAATGGATGCTTTGCGCAGTGCAGACCAGTTTTTCGCCTACGCGCATCGTGTAGGAAAATTCAAACTTCATCTCACTGACTTTGCTGATGGAGACCTCTATTTCTATGATGTCTTTGAAGGTCGTGGGACTCTTGTAGTTGCATTGGATGGAAACGACAGGGGAGAAGACACCTTCCGCCTCAATCTTGTCGAAGCCGTAACCAAGTTTGTCGAGGAAGTCCACACGGGCCTCTTCCATGAAACGGACATAGTTGGAGTGATGCGTCACGCCCATGCGGTCACATTCGTAGTATTTCACTTCATGTTTATAGATGTGCATAATGTTGAATCATTTTATGGCTTTTCATTGGTTTTCGATGCAGGCCTTCACGAAATCCATGAACAGCGGGTGGGGATGGAGCACGGTAGAGGAGTATTCGGGGTGGAATTGCGTGCCGATGTACCAGCGGAGATTGGGAATCTCCACGATTTCCACGAGCCTGGACGCTGGATTGATGCCCACGCACTGCATTCCGTGGCTTTGGAACTCGTTGAGATAGCCGTTGTTGAACTCGTAGCGGTGGCGGTGGCGTTCCTTGATAAGGCTTTGCTCGCCGTAGGCTTCCCAAGTGCGGCTACCCTTGACCAGCTCGCACTCATAGGCACCCAAACGCATCGTGCCGCCCATCTGCGTAATGTTCTTCTGATCCTCCATCATGTCGATGACGTTGTGCGGTGTCCTGACGTCCATTTCGCTGCTGTTGGCATCGGCATAGCCCAACACGTTCCTCGCAAACTCGATGACCATCATTTGCATTCCGAGGCAGATGCCGAAAGTCGGGAGGTCGTGTGTGCGTGTGTATTCAGCGGCGATGATTTTGCCCTCAATGCCGCGCTGACCGAAGCCGGGGCAGATGACGATGCCCGCCATGCCCGCCAGTCTCTCGCCGACGTTTTCACGGGTAATAAGCTCACTGTTGATGAAAACGGCCTTTACTTTTCGGTCGTTGTAGGTGCCTGCATGGGCGAGGCTTTCGAGGATGCTTTTGTAGGCATCTTGCAGGTCGTATTTGCCCACGATGCCGATGCTTACCATCTCTGTGGCGCGTTTGCGGCGTTCGAGGAAGTTGCGCCAAGGTCCTAGTTCGGGTGTTGGGCCGACCTCCATGCCCATCTTTTTCATAATGATGGCGTCGAGGTTCTGCCGTTGCATGTTGACCGGCACCTCATAGATGCTCGGCAGGTCTTGGCTCTGGATGACGGCTTCCATCTCGACGTTGCAGAAGTGCGCGACTTTCTTGCGGATTTCATCGTTCAGGTCGTGTTCCGTGCGCAAAACCAAGATGTCAGGCTGGATGCCCATGCCTTGCAGTTGTTTAACACTTGTCTGGGTCGGCTTGGTTTTCAGTTCGCCTGCCGCAGCGAGATAGGGCACATAGGTGAGATGGATGTTCAAAGCCCTGCTCGACCCCAGTTCCCACCTCAACTGACGGATGGCCTCAATGTAAGGCAGACCTTCAATATCGCCGATGGTACCGCCAATCTCGGTGATGACGAAGTCGAAATGTTCCTTAGTGGCGTTCAGCAGAATCCTGCGCTTGATTTCATCGGTGATGTGTGGCACCACTTGAATAGTCTTGCCGAGATAGTCGCCGCGCCGCTCGCGCTCAATGACACTGAGGTAGATGCGACCCGTGGTCACACTATTGTCGCGCGTAGTCTGGATGCCCGTAAAACGTTCATAATGACCGAGGTCGAGGTCAGTCTCAAAACCGTCGGCGGTAACGTAGCATTCGCCGTGTTCGTATGGATTCAACGTGCCTGGATCAACGTTAATGTATGGGTCAAACTTCTGGATGGTGATTTTATAGCCTCGCGCCTGCAACAGTTTCCCGATTGAGGCCGAGATGATTCCTTTTCCCAATGAGGAGGTCACGCCCCCCGTAATGAAGATGTATCTGGTTTCCATGGCAAAAATAAAACGGCAAAAATAATTGTTTTTTCGTCTCGAACCTATAAAAAAAGCTACCTTTGCCCCGTTGTTATAATTCTAATTTTAATTGTCATGAAAAAAACTCTTCTTCCTTTGCTGACGCTTTTGCTTTTCTTCACAACCACAAGCAAGGCGCAAGTACAACATTTCGCATGGCAAGGTACACAGCGGGACTATCTCGTCAGGACGCCTTCGGAATATAATGAAACCATGCCGGTCCTGTTTTTCCTGCATGGCTTAGGCGACAACATCACACGCTTGGACAATGAATTCCATTTCCAGCAAGTCGCCGATGATTTCCATTGGATGATGGTGGTGCCGCAAGCCATGCAACAATCGGGCTACACCATGTGGAACGCTGGCCTGACGAGCAGTAATATTGACGATTCGGGCTTTCTGATGGCGCTTCTCGATTCTCTTGCTGAGCAATATCCTGTCAATTTGGACAGTGTCTTCTTCACGGGTTTCTCGATGGGAGGTTTCATGACGCACCGCATGGCTATTGAGCATGGTGACCGCATCACGGCTTGTGCGCCTGTGAGTGGACTCATCACGTATTCGTTGGCTGCGCAAACAGCGGTGGCGCCAGTCAAGATGTTGCACATCCATGGCACCTCTGACCCAGTGGTGGGTTATGATGGCAACTCGCAATACTTCGGCATGAACCTTGGTCTTGGCGTGGAAGCTATCCTCAACTATTGGCAAGATGCCAACCATTGTGTCGATGAGCCTGTCGTTGACACCTTCCCAAATCTTCAGAACGACGGATTGCTTTTCGTGCGCTACACTTACAAGGGCGATGCAACGTTGCAACACATCAAGGTTATCGGTGGCAATCACAGTTGGTATCACAACGAAAACCAGTATGACATCAGTTATTTGAACGAGATCCATAAGTTTTTCAGCAAGAAAGAAGGTGGAAATGTGGGCGTTGACGAGCTTGAGCAAAACACGATAAAGCTTTGGCCCAATCCTACTTCGGGCGAAATCACCATTGAGACGGCAACAGAAGGCCAATTGGAAGTGATGGATATGCTAGGTCGCATTGTGGTTAAGTATTCTGTGCAGCCAGGTGTGAACCACATTAATCTTGGCGACCTGCCACAGGGAATGTATTTTGTGAAGGACGAAACCACGGGAGCGGTATGCAAGGTTTTGATACAATAACGATGAGATGGACAGCCTGACACCCAAATTCGATACTTGTTTTTTTGAACGTTATGCGATGGTTACCTTGGCCACGCTGATGGGTGAGCATTATGCACATCTCATCAATCGCGACCGTCCCGATCTTCAGGATGCCATTCAAGGCATTGGCATTGAGGTGACACGTGCCATTCGCGAGAATAAAAATGTGGCCCACGCGTTGGTGAACGAGATGGCGGGCGAGGAGGTGATGGAGGTGAATGCCGCTGACTTGACCCACATCCAACAGAGTGGTTATGCCTACGGTTTGGGCGATGGACAGATGATGGGTGCGAAGGAATACGAATACTGGTCGTTAGCCATGCCTATGCAACGTATTCTCGAGAGTAAGATGCTCAAGGTTAACAACGGTTTCTACGGTGATTTCCAAGAGTTTGGGCTGTTCGTTTTCACTAAAGAAAACCTTAACGAAAAACAGGTGCGTCAAACCGTCGACTTTGTGATGGAACGTCAGGCCGCACTCACACGCAGCTATTCACAGCTTTTCGTATCGCAAATCCAGACTTTGTTCGTCTGCGATTTGGCTTCAGGGCATTTCAACAAGATGAGAATCAGTCCGGCGCAACGGCGGCAGTTCTATGAAAGTGCTATTGCGCAATAGGTTTATCGAATCACTTTAGCATAGTAGTATTGGTTTTCTCCTTGAATCACAAGGAGATAGATTCCTTTCGCCAAAGGTTGGAACACCTCTCCTAATTCAATGCGAGTGATTCCTGAAAGATGGTATCCTAAGTTTTTATTAACCAAAAGTTTACCCTCAGATGAAACGATATTGAGCATCAAGATGCAGTCGTCGTCCATTTCGATTTCAGCGTAGCTTGAGGTCGTGATGGGGTTGCCCACGATGTGGATAGGGTTTTCATTGTGAGTGCTTTCTTGAATGCCCGTTCCCGAATACTCGTAAGCACCCATATCGATTTCATTGCCTTTGACGCGCTCATGGCCGTTCAAGTCAAGGCCCTTGAGAATGAATTCAGGCGTTTCGGGTGAGCCTGCATCAATGCAAGGACTCTCTTGGCTCAGAAGGAAATCCTTGTTTTCAATGTCGGCGAAAAGCGGGTCTTTATCGATACAGTTTTTGTAAACTTTAATGACTTCGTGGTTTGAAATGTTCTCCCATCCAAACTGGACCAAGCAGTTGTGAAACTCAGGGGCATAGTCGTCGTAAGTCCACGACCACATTTGCACAGGCTTGTCGAGAGGAATTTCGTTGGTATTGCCATAAACAATGCAGTTGCGCACGATGGGTGAGCTGTGCTGGTAGAAGAAAATGCCGCCACAGTTGACGCCAAAGGAGTGGTTGCCGACCACAGTGAGGTTGTTGATTTCGGGCGAGGAGTCGCTGACGGCTAAGCCACCGCCGAAATGCCCTGAAGCGTTGCTGGCAAACAGCGAATTGGAGATGCTGCACGGGTAGTCGTTGCTGCGAATCAGGTAAAGTCCCGCGCCGTTGATGCCGTAGTTGTTCTCAAAGATGCAGCGGTCGATGTTGACGGCACAGCTGTCCAAGCTCAAGGCACCGCCGATGGCATTTTGACCGATGTTGTGGCGGAAGACCATGTCGGTGAGTTCCACTTTGCAATTGATGAAACGCAGTCCGCCGCCGTACATAAAATAAACCGTATCCAAACCAGTGTATGTCAAATTGTTGTTCACAGCGCAATCATGCATCACCACAATCGAATGCTCGGCGTTCAGGGCACCACCATGCTCGCGTGAGAAGTTGCAGAACAGAGTGCTATGGCTGATTTCCACCTCGTCGCAGTGGTAGATACGTAGGGCACCACCGTCCTGGTCTTTGTCGAGGGCGGCTTTACCGTATTGCAGGCGGCAATAGTCGAATGTTGCGCTCGCATTTTCGAGGCGGATACCATTCCACCCACCTTTGTCCCCATTGAAAAGATGGAAGCCTGTCGTATCGGTTGTGGTGAAGATGATGGAGTCTTTTTCAGTGCCCAAAGCCATCAATGAGGTACCGTTTTTTGCTGTGATGCTGTAGAAGTCGTCGAAAACCACGGTCGTTCCGGGAAGGATGCGCAAGGAATCCGGAATCTCAACATCTCCTATGACTAACACCGTATCGGCTTCCCAAACACCTGATTGCGTGCCGGATACTTTGATGGTTTGTGCTTGCGAAACGAGTCCGCACAGCATGAGAAAAAGGAATACTCTTGTTTTCATCGTTGAAAGAATTTGGGGTTTTGTCGCGCAAAAGTAAGGGTTATTTTTGATATGCGCCCCATTTCGCCAAATTTCATTACTTTTGCAGCCGAATTGAAAAACGAAAGCATCATGCCCATACCAGTCATAGGAGCCTTAGTGAAGGCTGCAGCTGAAATCAAGAATATTCCGGTCGAGATACGCCAGAACCACACCGACCCCATCAGGGCGCAACGGAGGGAATTGCGCAGGTTGCTCGTCAAAGCCCAGTTCACGGAGTTCGGCAAGTTCTACCATTTCGATGAGATTTTGCTCTCGAAAAACATCTTAGAAGAGTTTCGTAGACGCGTTCCTGTGTTTGACTACAACAAGATGCACGATGCGTGGTGGCACCTCAACCTTGAAGGCGAACGCAACATCGCCTGGCCGGGAAAAATCAAATATTTCGCCCTCAGTTCAGGCACTTCCGAGGCAGCCAGCAAATACATCCCCATCACGCGGGCGCTGAACAACACTATTACTCGGGCGGGCATCCGGCAGTTGGTCTCCGTCACACGCTACGATTTTCCCTTGGGCTTCTACAACCGAGGCATCTTGATGATTGGCGGCAGCACTGACCTGCAATACAACGCGGAATTTGGCTACTATGCCGGCGATCTTTCGGGCATTTCGGCGAGCAAAATTCCGTCGTGGTTTGAGCGTTTCTACAAACCTGGACAGAAGATTTCAAAGGTCAAGGACTGGGCCGAGAAGATGGATTTGATGGTGAAGGAAGCGCCCAAATGGGACATCGGCGCTATCGTGGGCGTGCCGGCTTGGGTGCAGATTCTACTGGAGCGCATCATCAAGGAATATCATCTGAAGACCATCCACGACCTTTGGCCGAATCTGATGGTTTACGTGCATAGCGGCGTGGCCTTCGCACCCTACGAGAAGAGCTTCGAGCGCATCTTTGGCAAGGAGGTGTTGTTTGTTGAAAGTTACTTGGCCTCAGAAGGTTACATCGCCTATCAGGTCGACTTGAAGAAACGCGTCATGCAGCTTTTGGTCGACAATGGCGTCTATTTCGAGTTCGTGCCTTTCAACGAGGAGAATTTCAACGAGGACGGCAACATCGTGGAGAATCCCAAGACTTTGCTGCTCAGCGAAGTGAGGGAAGGCGTGGATTATGCCATCTTGCTCTCAACCTGCGCTGGCACGTGGCGTTACCTTATCGGCGACACCATCAAGTTCCTGAATACCAAGGATTGCGAAATCGTCATCACGGGGCGCACGAAGCAGTTTCTGAGCATCACGGGCGAGCATCTCTCGCAGGACAACATGACCCGTGCCGTGGAGATGATGGCCGAGAAAATGGGCGTCAACATTACCGAATTTACCGTGTCAGGTGTGCGGCATGACACCATGTATGCCCACCATTGGTACCTCGGCTGCGACGAACCTATCGACAAGCAACAAGCCCTCAAACTCATCGACGAAAACCTTTGTCAACTCAACGACGATTACGCTGTGGAGCGCACCCAAGCCATCAAGGAGCTGTTCATTGACGTGCTGCCTACGCAGCGTTTCTACGAGTTCATGGAACAGAAAATTGGTAAGTGGGGCGGTGCCACGAAGTTTCCGCGTGTGCTGAAAGGCAAGCGCCTTGAGATGTGGGAGGAATATGTGAAAAGCTTGCAGTCGTAACGATGGAAAACACGCCTGAGATTTTTGACAAAATGCCCGAATTCAGCCGCATCGGGTCGTTCAGCTTCCTTTTTTGGGCCATCCTGATAGGGCTGTTCCTTTCCGTGGTCGTCAATATGGGGCCGGCCTTCATCACTTTGGTGCAAACCAGCCTTCACCGTGGCTTCAGGTCGGCGGCGTGGTTCGCCACAGGTGTCATCCTCAACGATGCCATGGTGGTTTCGCTCTGCATCTTGACCTCGGTCCAGGTCGTGATGCGAACGGGTTTTGAGGCGGCCTTGGCGTGCATTGGTGCTGGCGTGATTTTGCTGCTGTTCGGTATCTTCACCTATCGGAAGAAAGTCAAAGACCGCGAGCAACGGGAAAAGATGATGGAGAAGCGTTCCGAAGAAATCATGAAAAACAACGATAAAAGGCCGTCATGGTTCGTTTTTTTTGGCAAGGGATTCATTCTCAATATCTTGAATCCTTTCGTGTGGCTGTTTTGGTTTTCGGCGGTGGCCATCGTGGCGGGCAACATGGGTGGCAACAAGGTGAGCACCATCGTGTTTTTCGGCATCATCCTCGGCACGACATACATGATGGAGTTGCTGAAGGCTTGGGGCGCGGCCAAGCTGAAAAAGTTCTTCAATGCCGAACGCACGACCTTATTAAATAAGGTGACGGGCGTGCTGCTAATGCTTATTGGAGTGTACTTTATTGTTTTTCAGGGAATTATAAATCTGATTTAAACGCATTCCACGGCAAAACATCGGGCAAAGGTGCAATGATGTCAAGTTGGGTCTTGAGCACGGGATGTTCAAACGCGATGCGATAAGCGTGAAGGCTGATGGAAGCGTCGGGGTTGCTGCGCGGGTAGCCGTATTTCAGGTCACCACGGATGGGACAGCCGATGTGCGCCAACTGGCAGCGAATCTGATGATGCCTACCTGTAAACAACTCGATTTCAAGCAAGTAGAAGCTTTCTGATTTTCCAACGACACGGTAGCTGAGTCGCGCCAACTTGGCTTCCTTGGTGCCTTCAGGCACTACAAACGACTTGTTCAGCTTCTCGTTCTTGACGATATAATCTTCCAACACGTCAGCCTGCTTGGGTGGATGGTTTTTCACCAAGGCTAAGTAGGTCTTGCGGAAGTCGCGGTCTTTCACTTTCACCGTCATTCGGGAGAGAGCCTTGCTCGTCTTGGCGAACACCACGGCACCGCTCACAGGTCGGTCGATGCGATGGACGAGGCCGGCGAACACGTTGCCTGGCTTGTCATATTTCTCTTTGATGTATTCTTTTACGTCGTCAAGGAGGCATTTGTCACCCGTCTTGTCGCCTTGCACGATTTCCGAGGGGAGCTTGTTGACCACGATGAGGTGGTTGTCTTCGTAGAGAATCCTATCAGCAATATTACTCATAACTCCTAACTTTCAACTGTTAACTACTAACTATAAACTTTCCACAATTACCCCACTACCCAACACAAAGGGTTCTGTTTCGTGATACATAACCCCAAACTGCCCTGGTGCCACGCCCGAAATGGCTACCTCCGATACAATGTCGGCACCGTATTCGGTAAGGCGAATCGTACCGTAAGTGAACTCTGGTTGATGCCGTATTTTGAAGCGGACACGCTGTCCGTCGACGAACTGCAAGGCAGGATTCATCGGCTGCAGGTCGCCCAAAGGGACGATGTTGGTGTATTGTGCCACGGGGTCGTAGCCCTGCGACACGTAGACGATGTTATTCGGGATGTCTTTCTTGACCACAAACCATGGCCCACCACCCAGGCCGAGACCTTTGCGCTGTCCGATGGTATGGAACCAAAAGCCCTTGTGTCGGCCTAATTTCTTGCCCGTTTCCAATTCCACGATGTCGCCAGGCATCTCACCGAGGTATTCGCGGATGTAGTCGTTGTAATTAATCTTTCCCAAGAAGCAAATCCCTTGACTATCATGGCGTTCCGCACTCGGCAACTTGTATTTGGCGGCCAAACGACGTACTTCGGGTTTAGGGATGCCGCCGATAGGGAAGATGACTTTGCTCAGTTGGGGGTATGTGATGCGACCGAGGAAATAGGTCTGGTCTTTGAAGGAGTCAGCCGCTGTGCCGAGCCAGAAGATGCCGTTCTCGTCTTCCCATGAGCGGGCGTAATGCCCCGTGGCGATTTTGTCGAAATTATGTCCTTCCTTCTCCTCGAAGGCACCGAGCTTGATCCAGCGGTTGCACATTACGTCAGGGTTGGGCGTGAGGCCTTTGCGCACCATCTCCATGGTGTATTTGCCCACGGTCTCGAAATACTCATGCTGTAAATCAACAATGTCGAACTGGCAGCCATATTTCTTTGCAATGTAGGTCGTTATCTCAATGTCCTCCTCCGATGGGCAACTCGACAAATCCTCTTTGCCCTCCATACCAATCTTGATATAGAAGATATGCGGGTCGTAGCCCTGCTCTTTCAGCAGCGGCACCACCACGGAGCTGTCGACGCCCCCTGAAACCAATGCGGCTATGTTCATGGTCTTGCTATTTGCTGCAAAAATAGATATTTTTCTGTTGTAAGGCTGCCATAATATGACAGCCCTACATTCATTCCGTCATCGAATAAGGCTTATCCTCAGCCTTCAATCCGCGCTCCAAATTCGGCTCAGCACCCATCTCAAAAACCAGTTCTCCCCCCTGCATCAATTGTTCATGTGTGAGATACAATCGTTTGATTTCCTGACCGTTGAGCGACATTTTCTGTACATAACGGTTCTCGTCGCTCACCTTGGGTGCCTTGATTTCCAAAGTCTTGCCGTTGCCCAAACGCACTTTCAGGTAGGGCAGATAAGGCGCACCCAATACATATTGGTCGCTGCCCGGGCAGACGGGGTAGAAGCCCATAGCGGAGAAGATGTACCACGCCGACATCTGTCCGCAGTCGTCGTTGCCGCAGAGGCCATCGATGTTGTTCTTGTAGAAACGGTTCATGATTTCGCGCAGCCAGTATTGGGTCTTGTAAGGTGCTGAAGTCCAGTTGTATAAGTAAGCGATATGGTGTGCTGGCTCGTTGCCGTGGTTGTAGCAACCCATCAGGCCTTCCTCGGTAACGTCTTCCGTGTTCTCGAAGAACTCGGGCGGCAGCTGCATGACAAACAAGGTGTCTAAATTGTGGATGAACTGTGTGTCGCCCCCCATGGCCTCTATGAGACCTTTCACATCTTGTGGTACATAGAAGGAATACACCCAAGAGTTGCCTTCCACGAAGCCCTCTCCCTCTGTGTCCATCAAGCTGAAAGGCTCCTTCCAAGTGCCGTCGCTCATCTTGGGTCGGGCGAAACCTAAGTCGGTGTCAAAAGTGTTGCGCCAGTTGGCGGCACGTTGTTTGTAAATGTTGGCCATCTCAGTGTTGCCTGCTTTTAATGCGGTTTGATAGATGGCCCAGTCGTCGTAAGCGTATTCCAAAGTGATGGAAACACAGCCGCTGTTCTTGTCGAAAGGCACATAACCCAAATTCTGGTAATCGTCGAGGTTGACGTAATAGGGACAAGTGGAACTTTGTCGCATGGCTTTCAGCATGGCATCTTTCTGGTTTGCAACGTCTTTTGTGTAGGCATCGGACAGAACAGAAACGGCGTGATAGCCAATCATGCACCAGTTTTCGTTGCCCATGTGTGACCATACGGGCAACAGTCCGTGGACACTTTGTTCGTTATGTTTCAGCATCGACTGCACCATGTCGGCATTACGCTGGGGCTGCAAGAGATTAAACAGCGGATGCAAAGCGCGATAGGTATCCCAAAGCGAAAACACGGTGTAATTCGTGAAACCCTCGGCCTGATGAATGTTGTGGTCGATGCCACGATATTGGCTGTCCACGTCCATGTAAATCGACGGATTAATCATGGTGTGATAGAGCGATGTATAAAGCATAGCCTTTTGATCTTCTGTGCCTTGAGCTTGAAGAATGGAAAGCTCTTTGTTCCATTTGGCTTGGGTCTCGGCCAAGAGTTGCTCAAAACTACGGCCATCGGTCTCGGCGTGAAGGTTACGCAAAGCGCCTTCAGTACTTGTTGCGGATAGTGCGACCTTCATTTCCAAGGTTTCAGGCTGGTTGAAAGTGAAATAAGCCACAATCTTGCGTCCCGTCATCTCGGGGAAGTTGTGTTTCACATCGAACTTACCCCACATGCCATTGTACTTGGGCTTCTGCAACTCACGGTAGCCATAGTCGGCAATAGGCTGGCTAAAACTGATGGCAAAATAGGTGTAATTCGTTCTTGCCCAGCCGTTTGTAATTCTGTAGCCCGTCAACAAAGTGTCGTTTTCCACACGCAAATTGGCCCATAAAGTTTTGCCGTCGTAATTATAGATGCCGTGCTGCAAGTCCAAAATGATGCTGCCATCCTCGCCTTTTGGGAAGGTATAACGATGAATGCCAGCGTGTTCCGTGGCCGTCAGTTGGGCCTTGACACTGTAGTCCTGCAAAAATACTTCGTAATAGCCTGGCATCGCAATCTCAGTGTCATGGCTGAAACGGGAACGATAGCCCGCATCGGGATTCGTCTGCGTCCCTGGGTTGAACTTAATTTCTCCCGTGACAGGCATCACCAAAATGTCGCCCAAGTCGGAGTGCCCCGTGCCGCTGAAATGGGTGTGGCTGAAACCAACAGTAGTGCTGTCTTTGTGTTGATAACCAGCACAGTACTCATACACACGCGGTTGGTAACGGCCATCGATGTCGTGCGGCACGGTGTCTGTGTCGGGACTAAGCTGCACAATGCCGAAAGGGGCACAAGCCCCTGGAAAGGTGTGCCCCATACCGTTCGTCCCGATGATAGGATTGACGTATTGGATGTAGTTTATGACAGGTTCTTCAACGTCTTTCGGTTTTTCGCTGCACCCCAATGCCAATATGCAAGTGAGGATCAAGAGATTTGTTTTTTTCATGGTCAGCGTTTTTCGCCTGCAATCACCACACACCCGCGTGCGGGAATCTGGTAATAAATCTCGTTGTTATACATGTCCTCGCAACGCACAGCGGGAATCATGTAGTTGCCCTCGTAGGTGGCGTTGGCTTTCAGGGTGAAGGTCTTGCGCGAGTTGGGCGCGAGGTCGAAGTAGAAGTAGGCGCGGTCGTCGCGGTAGTCGATGTGCTTGGCACCGCTGTTGGTCTCGCCGCCCGTCATGCGGTCGTTCATCAACTCCCAGCCCGAAGGCAGGTAATACGACAGAGCCAGCTCAGTAACTTGATATTCGCTCGGGTTCTGCACCGTTATCTGCACTTTCACATCCGTTCCAACGCTCAAATTGGCCGGATTCAGCGAATTGCCGTTCTTGTCGGTGTAAGTCACGGCCATGCGGATGAAGTTGCCGCTTTCCTCCATGTCGTACTCAGCCACAGCGGTTTTAGTGAAGATGTTGGCCACCAACTTCTGACTGCCGTTGTTCTTGATTTCCATGGAATTGTTGCCCACTTTTGGCACAAAGCTAAAGCCTGCCGAACTCATGTTGGTGTTCAGGGTGTGCTCTTCGCCGTTGGCTTTCACGACCGCAGAGAGGTTCTCGCCCGAAACCCCTTGTTTCTCAGCGTATTTGCCCAAAGTGAACAAGGCAAAGGCCGTCGATTGCGTGTCGAGCCAGCGACCGCTGTTCAGGATGCCGCAAATCGTGTTGATGTTGTTCTTCACCGTCTGGTCGTCGGTGCTGCAGAGCATCTGAGCGTAAGTCAGGAAGGCAAGGTCGCGGATGGTAGAGCCAAATGAAGTGTAGTAATCCGACATCCTTTCACCCTCGGCCACGTTAGGCATCAGGTTTTGCGCGATAGTTGTCTTGCCCGTTTGCGCGAAGGCGGCAGCGGTCAAGGCACGTGTCAACGAGTAATTCATCTCTTGCTCCTTGAAGCGGTTCATGGCACCCATTTCTGGCGATCCAGCCAAAGCCAAGACGAAAAGGCGATAGGCTTGGATGGTCTCGCCTTGCTTGAAGTCGGGGTTGTTCTTCCACTGCTTGGCCTTGTTGCTCTGGTAGTTCTTCAGGCCGTCGATGAAGTACTGCGGCACGTTGAAGCCTTGTTTCTGGGCTTCGACGAGGAAGTGCAGCGCGTAAATCTCCGTCCACGGGTCACTATAGGTGCCACCCACCCAGTTGGTCATGGAGTTGTCGGCCTTCTGGTAGGATTTCAGGTTGGTGATGGCCGATTCGATGTTGTTCTTCGTGTTGGCCTCGTCGCTTTCGCCTTGTTGGATGAGGTAGTTCAGATAGAGTTGCGGGAAGGCCTTTGAAGTAAGCTGTTCGAGGCAGCCGTGCGGATAGTCGGTGAGGTAATCAAGGCGGCTGAAGAGGTCGACAGGCAGCAAGGACGACACCGCCACCTTGCCTGACTGCGTGCCAGCCATGCCTGCCAGCTCAAATGGGATGGTCAGGCTTTGGCCACCCTCGATTTCTTTGATAATCACGTTTCTACGCTCGGCGTAAGGCATACGGATGGGTATGGTCGTCGAAGACTCTGCGGTATAGCTGCCGTCGGAAATGCTCACCTTCAGCGTGGCGTTGCCCGTGGTTTCGGGTACGCGCGTCTTGACAGCAATCAGGCCTTCGCCGTTGTTGTCGATGCTGACCGAAGTGGGCAGCGCGCCAATGGCGTCGAGGTTCTTGTTGTCGAACTTCACCGTCAGGCTCTTGCCCTTCATGGTGGGCGACAGCACCTGCACCTTCAGGGTCAATTCATCGCCTGGGGCGACAACACGCGGCGCGGAAGCGTAGAGCGTAATCGGGTCAAGGACGGTCATTTTCTTCTCGGCGCTGCCAAAAGCTTTCTTCTCGCCCTTAGCCACCACCATAAAGCGCAGGGCACCAGAGCATTGTGGTACCTCAAACTCATGGTTGTTGGTGGCACCGGCCTTCAGCTCGAAGGGGCCCAAAGTGACTGCATAGGCCTTGAAGCGGTTATCCAAAGTGATTTCTTGGTTGAGAATGCCGTCGCCGCCGATGGCATAAACAGAACCCAACTCGCCGCTGAATGCATCAATGACGGCGCTATAGTTGTCCCAAGTGCGCACTTTCAGCGACTGCTTGCTGTTGAAGTAGCCGTAAGGATTCGGGGTCGCGAAGTTGGTCAGGCCGAGGATGCCTTCATCCACAATGGCGAGGGTGTAAGTCATGGCCTGTTTGTTGGCCTCGCTTATTTTCACCTCGATTTTCTTCTTCGTGTTGGCAGTTTCGGGAGCGGTAATGCTGGGTTGCAGTTGCAGTTTCTTGTCTTCGACCTTCACTGGCACTACGCCATAGAGACGGATGGGAAGGTCATTGGCAGCATCATGTGGCTGAATCAGAGCGACATAGATGTAAACATTCGGAATCATCTCTTCCGTGGCCTTGATTTCCACCTTGCCCTCTTGACCAAGATTTTCAACGAGCATGGTTTGCATCACCTTGTCGTTGGCCTCAACGGTTACAAGAGCTTTGGCCTTGTCGTTTGCGGGGAAGGTCACCACAATCTTGTCGCCCACTTGATAGCTGTCGGCAGAGGTCTTCATCGAAAGCTGCGCTGGCGCGCCCGAAGCGGACGAACTGTGGCCGTAGCCCCAATCGAAGTAGATGACTTTGGCAAAACTGTGGCCACCTGCCTCGTCGTTGACCACTAAGAGATAGCTGCCCCATTTGTCATCGGGGATGTTGAAGGTCACGGAGGTTTTGCCGGTACAGGTCAGAGTGCCGTTTTGGATAGGACGTTTGTAAGTACCTGAGGCATAGTTTTGTAAGGTATAAGTATCCTCCTCGCTCGACCACCACCAATAGGAATCCAGTTTATAGAGGGCGTATTCAATCGCAACGGAGGTCTTGCTGAGCTGGCCGTTTTCATTCACCACGGCGATGTTGAATTTCCAGTCCTTGTCGGTGTCATAGTAATTGCCGTATTTGGCCTTTGGCTCGGGTAACTCGACGCCGACGTAACGGCTATAGGGCGACAGCATGGCCTTGTAGGACGCGATGCTGAAATCGCCGCCCTGCTCGAAGACCTTGACCGTAAAAACGCCGTTCATCATCTGTTGCGAAGAGAGATTGCTCAATGGGTCGAAGCTGACATTGGCCACGCCTTCGCTGTTCAGCGGACCGCTGAAAATCGACATTTCCTCGGGGTCGAAGCGTTCGGTTTCGTTGTCAAAGCAATAGTTCGCGAAATCCTTGAATTGGGTCTTTCCGCCACGCACTTTCACGTCGACTTCAGCCTTCAAGCCAGTGGCTTTCATGCCATTCAACCATTTCGAGGACAGGGCCACGCGCTCAGATTGGGTCAGGCTGATGACTTCGGGGAGGTTGAAATTGATTTCCAAACGATTGGGCTTCACGGTCTCCACACGGAGGTTTTTCGTGATGGTCGTTGTGCCAATCTTGAAGCGTGCAATCCATAGGCCAGTTTCGTCGCTGACGTTGGTCGGGACGGTGTAGCAATACAGGCCGTTCACAGGTTTGGTGTTTACTTGTTTGGCGTACAAGCGACCGGCGGCGTCCACCACTTCGAGGACAACGGGATAATTTTCAGGCAGTTGTGCGTCTGCATCGCTGAGCATGAGGTTGAGTTGCAACTCGTCTCCAGGACGCCACACACCACGGTTGGCGTAAGCAAACCCGATGACACCCTTCTCGACAGGCTCGCCATCCACATTGAAACGGCTGTACGACAGTGCATTACCATCATTCAGCTTAATTACCGACTTGCTGCCTTTTCTGTCTTTTGCCACAATGAAAGCCGGACGGTTGGCGCATTGCATCTGCACATGACCTTGACCGTCGGCAGAGGCTTTGGCCAAAAGCTGCTTCTGGAAATTGTAGGCTGTCACCTCGGCACCCGAGGCGGGCGTGGCATCGGAGATCTGGAAGACGTAAGCGTCTATCACGTCGTTGCGGCCCATCTTGGCAGTCACGGCGAGGTCGCTGACAACGATGTTCTTCAGTTGCTCCACATAGTTATAGAAGTAGTAGCCGTTGGGGTCGCCCCATTCGCCTTCGTAACGGTATTCCTTGTAATCGTAGCCCTCGCCGTCCCAATAGTCGGCTTCGCGCTGGGCGTTTTCCATATCGTCTGCTTTCATCTCCTCGGAGGCGAAGGTGTAGTCGGCGGGGCCGAAATTGAGGCTCAGCTGGTACATCGCACCAGGTTCCACCTTCACGTAGTCGGAAAGCACGATGGGGAAGGTTTTCCACTGCGTCGGGTAGGGGTTGTCAAGCTGCAACTTGACTTTCTTCTCCAAGCGACCTACCTTGCGCACGCCATAAGTTTCAGTCAACTCGTTGTCTTGAAGGAAGGAAAGGATGTTGTCGTCGTAGATGCGAATAATTCTCAGCGTCACTGAGTTAAGGCACATCGCGTCGAAATACACGGTGGTTTCCTTGATGTCGGGGATGATGACGCCATCGTCGGTCCAGCGCACCTTGGGTTCGTAGTCGGTGAGCGAGAACACAAATTCGGCTTCCTCCTGCATAATGTCGTTGGCTGCGCTGCGAATGCCGCTCACTTTCATTCCAATGTCCTCCATCTGATAGCGGTAGAGGTTGGACTTGTCGAAATAGAAGTCAATCCTATTTTCCTTGATATCAGACTTGTAGGCCAATTTGCTTTGGTCGAAGGTGACGAGGCCGTTGAGGTTTTGGCCTGATTTCAGCGGTTGCGAGAAAAACAGCGTGCCATGACCCGAGGTGTTGTCCAAATCGAAGGCGACTGGCACAAACTTATCTTTGGCATACACGGTCAGGTCACGTTTGATTTGGGTGGTCGAGTTCAAGTTGGCACCGCTCATGTTCAGCGCCACCTGGTAATCTTCATTTTTGCGCGACATTCCCTCCACCTCAAATTCGTAGAGATTGTTGCCGAGGTAGGAGGTCGTCATCTTGTACTTGCTGCGGAAGCCGTCTTCAAAAACCTTTTCGGCATCCTCAGGCTCAATGGGGGTGGCAAAGGCCACGCGTAGGCGATAGCCCATAGCGTCTTTCAAGGTGCATACCGGCTCGACGGCAGCCAAGCTGAAGTTTTGCCTGCGCACGCCGAAACCAAATTGCAGCGGTTCAGCATTCGGCAGGTCGATGAACTCCGAAATCTTAAAGTTGCAGACGTACTGCTGGCTGTTGTCGATTTTGTCGTACTGGAAGGCGACGGTGTTTTCGTCAAGCCAAACGGCTTTTCCCTTCAGTTCCGGCTTGAAACTGAAGGCCTTGGCGGGGATGGACTCACCGCTTTTCACTTTCAGCGCTTGCGGGTCCTTGAAGCGCACCACGATGGGTTCGCCTTCGCTGATGACACCCGAGGTGTAGCTGTCAAGCAAGGGCAACAATGCCTCACTGACGGGGGTAATTTGTTCGACAATCACGCGAGGCGTGCTGACAGTGGCGGTCTCCTTCTTGCCACAACTTGACAAGAAGACAAGCAGCAACAGTGTGAAAATCAAGCTGATGCCGCTAATTTTTCTCAATTTTGGTAAGTAACTCATATCAGAATAATTTGATTTGTTTCATGAGGGCAAAAATAAGAAACAAAATGATATGCAAGGAGAGTGTTTTTCTCAATTTTGCAGAAAAAAAGAAAAAAAATCGCGAAAATGTTTTGTGAAATGAAAAATGTTGTATTTTTGCAGCCGCAAACGAGGGGCATTAGCTCAGTTGGCTAGAGCGCTTGCATGGCATGCAAGAGGTCATCGGTTCGACTCCGTTATGCTCCACAAAACAAGAAACCCGCTGATTGTTGGCGGGTTTTCTTTTTTTTGTATGATTCGGAGTCCTTTTTTGTCCACATGACCCTTTTTTGCCTATCTTTACTGCCTCAAAACACCAGTACTATGAAAAAGAAAATGATTACTAGCTTACTAGCCCTGTTGGGATTGGCCACGGCTTGTGCCCAACAGGGCCCTTATGAAGTCGATAGCTTTACCACAAAAAGCGGCAAAACGATCAAGTTCTACGCTTTGGTTCACTCCTCCATCCGAATTGAATTTGACGGCAAGGAGATAATGATTGATCCTGTGACGAAGTTGAGCGATAAGACCATCGACTACACCGTCATGCCCAAGGTAGATTACATTTTCGTGACGCACGAGCATCATGACCATTTGGACAATAACGCTATCGAGCAACTTTCGGGCGACAAAACCCAGTTGATTACAAACGAACGCTGCGCCGAGATGCTCGGTTATGGCACGGTGATGGCCAACGGCGACATCCTTCAGTTAGCTGATGATTTCACCGTTGAGGCCGTTCCCGCATACAATACCACGGATGGGCATCAGCAATTCCACCCTAAAGGAAGGGATAACGGCTTCATCCTTATGCTTGACGGGTTGAGGATTTACATTGCTGGAGACACGGAGGACATCCCTGAAATGGCTGGAATCAAAGACATTGACATTGCTTTTCTACCCTGCAACCAGCCTTATACCATGACGGTCGAGCAACTTGTCAATGCGGCACGAATGGTCAAGCCGAAAGTGCTATTCCCCTATCACTACAGCCAGACAGATATGAGCGGCATCTCATCACAACTGGAAGCCGACGGGATTGAGGTGAGGATTAGGCATTACGAATAATCATGGAAGACTAAAACTGCCTGAAGGAATCAAGGTGGATTTGTTTGAGGGGGTTCGGGATGCTGATGAAGAGGGCAGTCTTAACAAAACAAGGCCTCTGCAACACCATCGGCGAAAAGCATTTGATGGTCGTTAAGGTAAAGAAATTCACATGTTTGCGTGAGCTTTCCCTGCTGGATGAGCGGTTGGGCTTGCTGTTCGCAATAGCTTGAAAACTGTTCGCCCATCTCGCGTTTTAGCCATTTCAAGTCGATGCCCCAATGGGTGCGCAGTCGCAGCATGACGTATTCGTTGTAGCTTTGCTCGGGCGAAAGCGTTTCGTGTCCTTCGTCACGAAGTCTCGCGTCCAAATACTTCTCCACGCTGGCCACATTCCATTGTCGCGATGTCCCGTCAAAGGAGTGAGCCGAAGGGCCAAAGCCCGCGTATGGCGTTCCAAACCAGTAGCTTGCATTGTGTTTGGAGTGTATTCCACGGCGACAGAAGTTGGAGATTTCGTAATGCAAGAAACCTTCTTTTTCGGCGCGTTGACAGAGGATTTCATAGTCGCGAAGGGTATCGTCCTCGTTGACGGGCATGGTTTTCCCCAACTGGATTTGCTTGGTGAGGATGGAATTGGGTTCCAAAGTGAGCGCGTATGCTGAAAAATGGGGGATGTTTGCCTCAAAAAATAGGTCGAGGTTGCGGTTCCATTGTGTGGCGTTGGAAGTCGGGAGACCGTAAATCAGATCTATGCTAAGGTTTTCAAAACCAGCTTGTTTGGCCCAAACGATGCAGTTTCGGGCGTGTTCAGCATTGTGCTTGCGACCCAAATACTGCAAATCGTTGTCGAAAAAACTTTGGATGCCGATACTGAGTCGGTTGATGCCGATGTTGTGCAATGCGTGCAGATATTCCTCCGACAGCGTGTCAGGATTGGCCTCAAGGGTAATTTCAGGGTTTTCGGCCAACGGATAATGTAAACGAATGTGGTGCAGCAAACTCCCGATTTCCTCTGCAGAAAGCAGGGAAGGGGTGCCGCCACCGAAATATATCGTCGCAACCTTTTCGCCTTTCAAATAATCCTTACGCGCAACAATCTCCGCTTTTAATGCTTCCAAAAACCTGTCTTTCAACTTGATGGACGGAATGGAGTAGAAGCCGCAGTAGCCGCATTTCGACTTGCAGAAAGGGATATGGATGTAGAGGCCTGCCATGATGCAAAAGTAAAAAAAGTTCCGCCTAACGCGGAACTTTTTTAGTGGATAGTTGTCAGTTATCAGTTGTCAGTTTATACTGGCTTTGGTTATCTTTCGATGAGTAGTTTGAGGTTCTTTTCACCGCGCGTGGATTGCAGGCGGACGAAATATATGCCCTCTTGCAGGTCATTAAGGCGGATATTTTCAAAGCCTTCGTTTACTTTCAATACGCATTGGCCCAACATGTTGAATACCTCAACTTGAAGAATGTCAGTACCTTTCACGCAAACCGTTTCTTTTGCGGGATTCGGATAGAGGCTAAAAGCAGCTTCGTTTTCCTGAACATTGTCCCAAAGCACGGTCACAGAAAGAGGGTCGGACTCGGCCTCGCAGCCGTCGTCAAAGATGGCGATGACCACGTATTCATGCGTTTCGTCGAAGTTAACTTCATTGTCAATCCATTCGGTTTCTTCGACCATGAAGCCCGTCAGCAATTCGCCGTCTTTCTGGATCATGTAGCCTATCAGGTTGCCCGTTGAGCCAGCTTCGGGCTCGGTCCAGAAGAGGCGTACTTTAGGTGTATCACCATAAGTATCGGCATCTAGGTTGCGGACAGGATTGCAACTAATGACGACTTCCTCCTCGCGAATCCATCCCATGCGGTCGTTGCTGCCCTTGTAGGTGCCAAAGGCCAGATTTTCAACGGGTTGGTTCAAGGCATAAGCGGTCACATAAACAGGATCTTCGGGCGAGAAATTCTGCACATAGCTGAGCGTCACAATCTCCAACTGGCCGTCGCCGTCGATGTCGCCGAAGTTAGCGCCGTTCATGTAGGTGAGGCCTTGCGGACGAAGAGGGAAACCTTCGGTGACTTCAGTGCCGTCCATCTCCCAAGCGCGGATGAAGCCTTCACCGTCTTCCATCAGGTTAAAGTCGGTGATGATTTCGTTCTCGCCGTCGCCATCGATGTCGGCTATAGAAATGAAGCCTTCAACGCCGGAACTTAGGTTGAGCGGGAATCCAGGAGCCATGTTGCCGTTCATGTCGTATTGGAAAAACACATTGCCTTCGCCCGAAACGCCCATGAAAATGGCATATTCGTCGCCATTTTTGGCCACCGTCGGGGCTGAATAGGTCCATGAGTTAACGGGTTTCGGCCATCCACCAAGGTATTCGCCGTTCATGGCATTACGCACATAATGGTTCGGGTTGTCGCCGTGGCAGGCTCCCACGAGACTCCAGTTGCCATCGCCGTAGAAATCGACCACGAGCGGCGACTGGTAGGAATACTTGTAGGCTTCGCCGCTTTCCACTCTATAAATCTCCTCGCCCGTATGGCTGACACAAATCAGCGCGGAGGTGGTGGAAACGAACATTTCAAGGAAGCCGTCGCCGTCAATGTCGGCCAACGTTGGAGTGAACGCGGGTGTCGAGGGCATTTCGAAGGGGAAACCGTCGATTTCCTCGCCTTGAAGGTTCCAGGCGTGGATGCCAGCAGAAATGCTTGCCGAAGCCTTACCACGACCGCAGAAGATGATTTCTTTGGTGCCGTCGTTGTTGAGGTCGGCCAAAACAGGGGCGCAGATGAGCGGGTTGTTGTTCGTCACGATGGAAAACAGCACCTCGCCCGTATTGCTGAACACGTTGAAGCCGCCTCGGGCATTGCCGTATGCAGTGAGCACCACAATCTCAAGGGTGCCGTTGCCGTCGATGTCGCCGACCGCAGCGGGATATTGGGCCATGCCGCCTGCAAGCGTTTGCGTCCAAAGCACGTTGCCTTGTCCGTCGATGACATTGATTTCCTCGTTATGGCAGAGGATGATTTCGTCTGCGCCGTCGTTGTTAAGGTCTGCTAAAGCCACGCCACGCATGGGCTTGTAGGTCGTGTTGGAGCCGAAGCTCAACGGAAATCCCGGCATGGGTGTCAGGCCATCGCGAGCTTCAGGGGGAAGCTGTGCACGGAGCACGTTTTCTGTCCTAATGACACCTTCTTCGTCCATGAAGGCACGGGTCACGTTTCTTTGGGCTTGTGCCGTTATTGACAATGCCAGTAAAGCAAGTAATAGTAGAGGTAGTTTTTTCATTTTCTTGATGTTTTTGGGAAGAAAAGGCCGTGCCATTTGCCGGCATCACCAGCGAACGACACGGCTCTGAGTTGTTAAGAATCGATGGGATTATTTCTCTTTCTTGCAGCAGCCGCACAAGCACTTGTAGGCAAGACCGGCGAGGCAAGCACCCACAAGCGGAGCCACGATGAAGAGCCACACCTGACCCATAGCGCTCCAAACGCCGTTGGTGTTGGAGAACAGGGCGACGCCAAGCGAACGGGCGGGGTTGACCGAAGTGTTGGTCAGCGGGATGCTGATGAGGTGGATGAGTACCAGGGTAAGACCGATGGCCAAACCACCAAACTTGCCGTTGGCGTGGCAACTGTCGGTGACGCCGAGGATGACCATCAAGAACACGAAGGTCAGCAGGGCTTCAACGAGGAAAGCACCACCAGTGGAAATGGCTTGATAGCCCGTATCGGGACCACCGCAAGCCTTCTGGAAGGCTTCACCGAAGCCGTTGGCAGCGAAAACACCAGTGTCACCAGCACCCGTGGCTTTCCAAACGAGGAGAAGCAAAGCACCAGCAATGATGCCGCCGATGAACTGGGCAGCCCAGTAGCAAAGCATCTCCTTCAGCGTCATGCGGCCATTGGCCCAAACGCCGAAGCTGACGGCGGGATTAAGGTGTGCACCCGAAATGTGGCCAATGCCGTAGGCCATGGCTACAACGGTCAAACCGAAGGCGATGGAAACGCCAAGGAAACCGACATGTCCAAAGAGAGCAGTACCGCAACCTCCAAAGACCAAAACGAACGTGCCGAACAATTCGGCGAAGAATTTGTTACAAATTTTCATAACGTTTTAATTTTTAATTGGTTATTAGATTAGTTAAGCTCATTTTCAGTTGAAAAAACCTTCGGAACAACTCCTTAGGAATACCGCAAATGTACAAAATAATCCAAAGCAACAACTTTTTTGAAAGAAATTGTCATTGAAAAGACAGCAGTTGGCCATCAAGCGGGAAAAAAACCGATTCAATAAAGGAAATTGTCGTAAGGATACCGTATTGCGTGCATATCGCGGATTTCCTTGTAAAGCAAATCCCTGAATTCCTGATAGTTGTCGCGGTTCTTGGCGGAGATGAAGATGCAGTTGTCGTTCATCTTGGCCATCCAAGTCTTTTTCAGCTCCTCATAGGAGACGTTGCGCTTGGTGGACGGCGTCAAGTCGTCGGGGTCTTTCTCTTCCCAAGTGTAGGCGTCGGTCTTGTTGAAAACGACAATGATCTTCTTGTCGGCGCAGCCCAACTCGGCCAAGGTCTGGTTGACCACTTCCATCTGTGCCTCAAAGTCGGGATGAGAGATGTCCACCACATGCAAGAGGATATCCGACTCACGCACCTCGTCCAAAGTCGACTTGAACGATTCCACCAGATGATGTGGCAACTTGCGGATAAATCCCACAGTATCAGAGAGAAGGAAAGGAAGATTTTCTACCACCACTTTGCGCACCGTCGTGTCGAGTGTGGCGAAAAGTTTGTTCTCGGTATACACCTCCGACTTGCTTAGCAGGTTCATGATAGTGGATTTGCCGACGTTGGTGTAACCCACGAGAGCTACGCGAACGAGTTTACCACGGTTCTTGCGTTGCACGGTCTTCTGCATGTCGATTTCCTTTAGTTTTTCTTTCAACAGCGCGATTCTGTCCAAAATCAAGCGGCGGTCGGTCTCGATTTGGGTCTCACCAGGGCCACGCATACCGATACCACCGCGTTGACGCTCCAAGTGGGTCCACATACGAGTCAAGCGCGGCAGAAGATATTGATATTGAGCCAACTCCACCTGCGCCTTGGCGTGTGCTGTATGCGCATTGGAGGCAAAGATGTCGAGAATCAAACTGGTACGGTCAAGGACGCGGCACTCCAAAGCCTGCTCCATGTTGCGGGCTTGCGTCGCGCTCAGTTCGTCATCGATGACCGCCAGTTTAATGTCCTCCGCCTTGATGTATTGGTGGATTTCCTCCAACTTGCCCGAGCCCAGATAAGTCACGCTGCTCGGATGGTCCATGGTCTGCACGAAACGCGCCACGGGGATGCCGCCAGCCGTCTCCAGCAAGAACGCCAATTCGTCCAAATATTCCTCCGTGCGCTCGCGACCTTGTTGTTTTGAGGCCACTGCGATGAGGACTGCCCTTTCGGGGATTTTTTCGTAAGTTATGAAGTCTCCCATGTCGAATGCGGAATTATGAATGCGGAATTCGGAATAATTACCCTTGGTAGCTTTATTCCATATTCCGCATCCAGCATTCCGAATTAATATTGTCTAAATCCTATAATCTTTCGCACTTCATTCAAGGTCTTCGCCGCGCTCTCGCGGGCCTTCTCGGCACCCATGCGGGCGATGCGGTCGAGGCGGGCCTCGTCGGAGGAGAACTCTTTAATTCGCTCGCGGATAGGCGCAACAGCCTTCTCCAAATCATCAGCTAATTGCTTTTTCATGTCGCCGTAGCGGATGGAGCAGTCGTTCCACTTCTCATCGAAATATTTCACCGTCTCTGGCTCGCTGACGATGTTCATCATCGTAAACAGGTTCTGAATCACCTCTGGCTTGGGGCTGTTCGGCTCGGTCGGACCGCTGTCGGTGACGGCGCGCATCACCTTCTTGCGCATAGTCTTCTCGTCCTCAAAGAGGTAGATGCAGTTGCCATCGCTTTTGCCCATCTTGCCGCTGCCGTCCAATCCAGGCACTTTGATGGCATCGCCGCCGAAGTAATAGTTCTGCGGCTCGGGGAAGAACTCCACCTTATAGATATTGTTGAAGCGGCGGGCGCACTTGCGAGCCATCTCCATGTTCTGCTCCTGGTCCTTGCCCACGGGCACCCATTTGGCGCGGTGTTGCAGGATGTCGGCGGCCATCAACGTCGGATAGGTGAACAAGCCAGCGTTCACATTGTCAGGTTGTTGACGTGCCTTCTCCTTGAAGGTGGTCACACGCCCCAACTCGCCGATGTAAGCGTTCATGTTGAAATAAAGGTACAGCTCGATAGTCTCCGGCACATCACTTTGGATGTAGATGGTGGCCTTTTCGGGGTCGATGCCGCAAGCCAAATATTCTGCCAAGATCGTGCGAGCCGATTTCTGTATGTTTTCAGGCGTGGGGTGCGTGGTCAGCGAGTGCCAGTCGGCGATGAAGAAATAGCAGTTGTAGTCTTCCTGCATCTTTACGAAGCTGCGCACGGCGCCATAGTAGTTGCCGAGATGGAGGTTTCCGGTGGGGCGGATGCCGCTCAATACGATGTCTTTTGCCATGTTGTAACAATTTGCCTGCAAAAGTAATAAAAAAACTGACGCACGACAAAAAAGCCTGTCCCTTTGCGAGACAGGCTTTCGTGGCTTTTTGACCACAACTTCTTACTTACAGCTTGATATCGTCGCCTTTGGCGTTAAGGAAGTTGTACTGCAGCATGTGGAAATCGGGCATGGATTGCACTTTGAATCTCTTGCCGTATTTCTTCATCCATTTGCGTCGAATCGAAAACAGGCCATCTATGCAGAGATAGGAATAGATAAACGGGTGCACCTGTAGTGTGATGTGGTTCTCGTTTTGGTCGACGAGCAGGTATTTGAGGTTGTTTTCGATTTCGTCGATGAACAGGATGGCGGGCCTGATTTTGCCTTCTCCAGCGCAAACAGGGCATTTTTCCTGGACGAGCACCTCGGTTTCGGGGCGCACGCGATGACGGGTGATTTGGATGAGGCCGAACTTGGTGGCAGGTAGGATGGTGTGCTTGGCTCGGTCGGGAGCCATGGCTTCCACAAGTGCGTCGAAGAGTTTCTTACGGTTTTTCGCTTCGTGTAAGTCGATGAAATCGACAATGATGATGCCGCCCATGTCGCGTAAGCGCAATTGTCGCGCAATTTCCTTGGCGGCATCGAGGTTGACTTGGAGGGCGTTCTCTTCCGGCGTGTTGTCTTTGTTCAATCGGTGGCCGCTGTTGACGTCTATGACGTGCATGGCTTCCGTGTGTTCGATGATTAGGTAAACGCCGTTTTTGAGCGAGACCACGCGCCCGAAAAATCCTTTGATTTGCTTTGCAACATTATATTGCTCAAAGATTGGGAGTTTGCCTTTGTAAAGCTGTAGGATTTCAAGTTTTTGGGGCGCAATAGTTTGGAGGTAGTTGTGAATTTCTTCATAAAGTGTTTCGTCGTCAACGACGATGTTGTTGAACGACTCGTTCAGCAAATCGCGCAGCATGACAGAGGTTTGGTCCATTTCGCTGACCATCTTGCCAAAATTGGTCATTTTTGTCATCTCGACTGTGCAATGTTCCCATTTGTCGATGAGTGACCTGAGGTCGGTGTCAAGTTCGGCCACTTTTTTGCCTTCGGCCACGGTGCGGATGATGACGCCGTAATTGTTCGGACGGATGCTCTGGATGAGACGTTTGAGACGGCTACGCTCCTCGCTGCTTTTGATTTTCGATGATACCGAGACGCGGTTGGAAAAGGGGACAAGGACGAGATAACGTCCGGCAAAGGACACTTCTGCCGTAATTCTCGGCCCTTTGGTGGAAATGGGCTCCTTGGCGATTTGAACAGGAATCAAATCACCTACGGTGAGGAAGTCGGCGATTTTTCCCTTCTTTTCTGCGTCGGGTTCCATCTGGAACTTGGCCATGGAGACATCCTGGCCCGAAGTGACCATTTTTTTGTACTTGAGCAAGGAATTGATTTGCGAGCCAAGGTCAAGATAGTGCAGGAAAGCCTCCTTATGATAGCCCACATCAACGAAAGCCGCATTGAGACCCGGCAGTATCTTTTTGACCTTGCCCAAATAAACGTCTCCTACCGCAAACTGGTTGTTGGTCTTCTCTTTGTGAAGTTCGACAAGTATGTTGTCCTCCAACAGTGCAATGTCAACCTCCGAAGCGTGCGAACTGATAATCAGGTCGCGCATCACCGTCTTTTCCACCGTCGCAACGGTTTCAACAGTTTGTTGTTCTTCAGACATAGTGTTTTGCTTTTGGGGTTAACGAATTGATTGATAAAACAATAACACAACATTGTGTTGCCAATGCTGTGTTATTGTTCCTTTTGACCTCAAAGAAGATTATTTCTTCTTGTGTCTGTCCTTTCTCAAGCGTTTTTTGCGCTTGTGCGTTGACATCTTGTGTCTTTTGTGCTTCTTACCGTTTGGCATAGTATTGCGATTTTGTGTTGATTCTTACTTGACAGCGTTCATGAAGGTCTTGGCAGGCTTGAAGGCCGGAATCTTGTGGGCCGGGATGGTGATGGCCACATTCTTACCAATGTTACGGCCAGTCTTTTCAGCTCTCATCTTGATGATGAAGCTACCAAAGCCTCTCAGATATACGTTGTCACCCTTAGCCAGAGAGTTCTTAACGACTTCCATGAAGTTCTCAACAACATTTTGAACAGCACCTTTTTCAATGCCTGTCTTGTTGGCGATTTCAGCCACGATTTCTGCTTTTGTCATTTTTTTACTTATTTGATGGTTAGAATTACTGTTTGTTGTAAATTTGCGGCAAAGGTACGAACAATTTTCATACGAAGACGATTTTTGTTCAATTTTTTTCTTCTAATGAGTTATAAATAAAGAATTTCGGCAACAACAGACGATGAAAATCATACAAGACACCTTGATTAATTGGTATTCGGAAAACCACCGTGACCTGCCTTGGCGACACCATCCCACGCCCTATCAGGTATGGATTTCGGAGGTTATTCTGCAGCAAACTCGCGTCAACCAGGGCTACGATTACTACCTTCGTTTTACCGAACGCTGGCCCACCGTCGCTGACCTCGCCAACGCCACTGAGGAAGAAGTGCTGAAGATGTGGCAGGGATTGGGCTATTATTCCCGCGCTCGAAACCTACACCAATGCGCCCAGCAAGTGGTCGAAGAATATGGCGGTGAGTTTCCTGCTGATTTCGACAAGCTGCTAAAACTTAAGGGGATAGGAAACTATACGGCGGCAGCCATCTCTTCCTTCGTGTTCAACTTACCTTACGCTGTGGTCGACGGAAATGTGTATCGCGTGCTTTCCCGTCTCTTCGACATCGAAACTCCTATTAATATTAATGAAGGCCAAACTCTTTTCGCCCACCTTGCTGATGAATTGCTCAACCGCGAGCAGCCCGGACTCCACAACCAAGCCATGATGGAGTTTGGCGCGCTGCAATGCACGCCCAAAAATCCCAATTGCTTGCTTTGTCCGTTGCAATCGCATTGTTTGGCTTTTGTGCACCAAACGGTTATGCAAAGACCCATCAAGCTGCAAAAGACCAAGGTCAGTACAAGGTATCTCAACTACTTGGTTATCAGGATAAACGAACAAATCTACCTCCATAAGCGCAGTGACAACGACATCTGGCGCAACCTCTACGATTTTCCTTGCATTGAAAGTCAGGAACCAATGTGCGTGGAGCAAGTCATCCAATCCGAGGGATTTCGACAATTCATTGGAGACAAACCATTTACGATAATAAGAATTTCCCCGACCTTTACCCACAAGCTCACTCATCGCACCCTCATCGCGCAGTTCATCGAAATAAAACTTGAAGAAGAATTGTTGCGGATTGAAACAAAAGGTGTATTTTTGACCCCTGAAAGTGACTTGGGAAACTACCCCATTCCACGCTTAATAGACTTATACCTAAACACTTAAAACGAAAACATCATGGCAAGTTTGAACAAAGTCATCCTCATTGGCCGTCTTGGTAAGGATCCTGAAATCACTACTTTCGAGAACGGCAACAAGAAAATCAGCGCCACCTTGGCTACCTCGGAACGTTACCGCGACCGCGACCAGAACTGGGTGGAACAGACTGACTGGCATAATATCGTCGTTTGGGGCAATCTCGCCAACGACATCGCCGATGGCCGTCGTAATTATTCGAAAGGCGACCTCATGTATGTCGAGGGCAAGTTGCGCACTCGCCAATATACTGACCAACAGGGTGTTGTGCGCTATGTCACGGAGGTTTATGCCGACAAGATGATGCAGATGGCGCCTGCACGTCCGGCTCAGCAGTCGTCATTCGGTCAGCCTTACGCTCCTGCCGTCGAACCCACACCAGGATACGTGCCACAAGGCAATGCCAACGAGTCGAATGACCTGCCATTTTAACAAAATTGGTCTCCATGTCGGGAAAAAAAACTATTTTTGCGGCCTGAACTTAAAACGATACGATTTTGGAAACACCTGACCCTGACCCTCTCATAGGACTTCTCGCTGTTGTTTCAAACAACTTTTTCACTGGATTTACCGTCAACGCCATCATTGGATTGGTCGTATTATGCCTGCTCCTCATCGCCTCAGCCTTGATTTCGAGCAGCGAGACGGCGTTTTTCTCCTTACAGCCCGCCGACATTGACCATCTCGAATCGCGTGACGATACCAAAAGCAAACTTGTATTAGGCCTTCGCGAGAAACCCAAGACCCTTTTGGCTACCATCTTGATTGGCAACAACTTCGTTAATGTCACCATAGCATTGCTGGCTACGTACATCATGGCGCAACTGTTCGACATGGTGAACTATCCAATAGCTGCCTTTCTTCTTGAAGTGGTAATTGTCACCTCATTAATATTAATTGTGGGTGAAATTACGCCAAAGATTTATGCCAGCAAACGGCCCGTCAAAGTGGCGCGTTTTATGGCAAGGACTTTGCGTTTCCTCAACGGCCTCTTCAAGCCTTTAAGTCGACTGCTCGTCAACTCTACCTCGTTTATGGACAAGCACTTGGAGAAGAAAAAAGGCGAAATCTCGATGGAAGATCTCTCTACTGCCGTGGAAATCGCCACCGAAGAATCAACTCCACCTGAAGAGAAACAGATGTTAATGGGTATCGCCTCGTTCAGTGAGAAGGAAGTTAGCGGCGTGATGATTCCGCGCGTCGACATTATCGGTGTGGAAAAAGGCATGGAGTTTTCGGAGATGCTTGCCATCGTCATAAAAAGCGGATTTTCAAGGATTCCTGTCTACGATGAGACCATGGATAAGGTGACAGGCATCCTCTATGTGAAAGACCTACTTCCTTACTTGGACGCCCAGTCTTACGAGTGGCAGAAGCTCATCCGCCCCGCTTTCTTCGTGCCTGAGAACCGCAAAATCAATGACTTGTTCCAAGATTTTCGCGAGAAGAAGATACACATAGCCATTGTGGTGGACGAATACGGCGGCACATCGGGACTAATCACAATGGAAGATGTCATCGAGGAAATTGTGGGTGAGATTAATGACGAATTCGACGAGGCCAATGTGGAGGAGCACTACAAAAAGCTTGACGATGGTAGCTATCTCTTTAAGGCTCAAACCAGTATCGTTGACTTCTGCAAAGTATTTGGCGTGGACGAAAACTACTTTGAACCCATGCAAGGCGAGGCTGACACCTTGGCGGGACTCATCCTGGAAATCGAGGGACGTATCCCTGAAATCGGGTTCAAGTTCAGTTTCGAGAAGTTCCACATGGAAATCACCGACGCTGACCCGAAGCGCATCAAGGAAGTGAAAGTTATATTTGATGAAGAATAAAGTATCCATAGTACTTGCGGCTTTTGCCATTCTGGTCGTCGCTTTCTCGTGCGACCGCCAGTCGAACTATCTGCCCAAACCGCGCGGCTATTTCCGCATCGATTTGCCTGAAAAAGTCTATTCCAAAGTCGACACATTGGAAAAATATAGCTTCGAATGCCCGCAATATGCGCTTGTTACGCCCGACCCTTATTCTCCCGACGAAAAGAACTGGGTCAACATTGAGATGCCGCAATTCAAAGGTTCCATCCACTTGACGCACAAGCCTATAGATGGAAACTTGGGCGAGTATTTGGAGGATGTCCACACGATGGTCATCAAGCACTTGCAAAAAGCCAACGGCGTGCGCGACAGCCTGATTGCCAATGAAGAACATGACGTTTATGGCCTGCTCATTGAGATGGACGGCAAAGGAGTGGCCACGCCCTTGCAGTTCTACCTCACCGACAGCACGAGGAACTTTGTGCGTGGTGCCTTGTACTTCAATTTCAAGCCCGACAACGATTCGATGCAGCCCGTCATCACCTTCATTCGCAAAGACATTGACCACTTGATTGAGACGTTTGAGTGGAAATAATTTGCAGGTTTTTCCCTATCTTTCAACAAAAAATCTTATTTTCGCGGCGCGAAAAACTTTTTGCACCGATGTAAACGCAGTATTCACTTTAAAGAAAGGGGGAAAGGCCTATGATTAACAGCCTGAAAATCGGGAACTTGACTTGGCGTCATCTCAACAACCCAACCGAGGAAGACTTCGAATTCCTCAAAGACCGGTTTCACTTCCACCCCCTAGACATCGAAGACTGCAAATCCGTCAACCAACGCCCGAAAATCGACATTTACGACGATTATTACTTCCTTATCCTCCATTTTCCCAACTTCGACCGCCAGAACAAGTTCGTGAAAATCAAGGAGGTGAAGATTTTCTGGGGCAAAGACTATATCATTTCCATAGAGAAAAACCCTTGGGGTGTGTCACAACTCTTTGAGGAATACGAGGAGCGCATCAAGAACGAGGAAGAGATGAACTTCCGCAACTCCGACATCCTGCTCTATCGCATCCTCGAAAAGCTGATGACCGAGTCGGTGTATTTGCTCCGCAAGGTGGGCTTGGACGTTGAATTAATCAACCGCGAACTGCTGCAGGAAAAACAGGTCAAAATCATCGAGCGCATCAGCGTAACGCGCAAGAACCTCATCCTCATCAACACGATCTTCAAGCCGCAGCTGAGGCTCTTCCATCTCTTCGAGACGGGTAAGGTGCGCGGCTTTACCGACGATGTGGAGTACATGGAAGACTACTGGGGCAACATCCTCGACTATCTACAAAAGGTGTGGGACATGACCGAGGACTACGAGGAATTGATCGAGGGTCTGTCGCAAACCTTCGACTCGATGCAGACCAACAAAACCAACGAAACGATGAAAATCCTGACCCTCGTCTCGACCATCATCCTGCCTTTGACCTTCATCACGGGGCTTTACGGCATGAATGTGGGTTTACCTTTCCAAGATAAGGCTTGGGCCTTTTGGGGCATCATGGGATTCATGGCGATAGTGGCCACGGCATTTTATATCTATTTCAGGCATAAGAAAATGATGTGATGTATGTAGAGACGTACGTCTCTACGACATCCATCATTTTACCAATAATTTCTCGTATTTCACCACAGCATCGCCCCACATCAATTTCACAATATAACAGCCTCGGGCAAAATCATCGGGCAACGTCAAAGTGAAATCGCCCACCGTCTTTCCAGTTGCCTTGAGAAGCACACGACCACACAAATCACAGATGACTACGGCGTCAAAGGTTTGAAGATTTCCGCTCACATGAAGCGATTGGCCAGCCTCGATGGGGTTGGGGAAAAAATAAACCGGCTCGTCCAAATGATTATCAACGACGTTCCAATTCGGATCCCAAATCATGCGGGCATATTCGGGGTGGTCGACGAAGGGGTTGCGGTTGTATTGGTAGTCGTCGTAAATGACGTTGTTGCGGTCGATTTCCTTCTGGCTGACAGGGTCTTGCTCGTTCCAGCGCATGAGCATCTGGATTGCCCACGGCAAGATCTCCGACTTGTTAGTCATGTCGCTGCTGCTCCAACTGCCGTCCTCGCTGTAGTAACGCACGCTCATGTACATAATGGCGCGGGCAAAGTCGCCCTTGTATTCGTCGATGGGTTCAAACACGATGCCCGAATAACCCGATGTCATGCAAGTGCCCAATTTCGAGCCGTTTTGTGAAGTCCATGAAGCCGAACGCACCTCGCCGAAGGGATAATTGCCACGCTTGTTGTTGACGTAGCCGTCCACGGGAAAGATGTGGTGCAAGTCGGTGCGCGCTGTACCGTCGTTATTGAACCAACTCTGCGGCCAGGAATGCTCGCGATTGTAGCAGTCGCCCTCGTTGCTGTAGTTGCCACATTGGTCTTGACCGAGGTAATAAGTATACGGCGGGTTGCCGTTTGGGCGGTCGGAATACATGTCCCACACCACTCCGTTGCCTTTGTTGTCGGTACTCCAGAATGCGTTCCAAAGGTTGCTGTAGGAAACAGTGCTGTGTCCCTTGATAATGTTGTGCAGAGCTACTTTCAACTGGTTGCCTGTCAAACCGTTGGCGGAATTGTAGTAATTGGCTGGTTGCGCCGAGACCATCAGCGCGAAAGACAAACCGATAAAGAGGAAAAGTATCTTTTTCATAGGGAATCTTTGAATTTTGAATCTTTTAATCTTTAAATCAAATCAGTAAAGAGATACAATATCGCGATGACGGCCATAAACACCGCTGCCGAAAACTCAATGAAACTCAGTTTTTTAATCATGCTTGGCGTAAATTCGACACGCACAGTGAAGAAGGCCCACAGAAAGCCCGCTACCACAACGGCCAGAATGAACCACAAGCTAAAAGGCATAAAACAGAAGCCCATGAGTGACATGAGGAGGGTGTTCATCGCGGCGAGAACGGAGAGGCCGAAAATGTCCCAATCCGACTGAACGGTGTAAAGCATCTTGCCCTTCAGTACTCGCATCGAATCGACGAACATCTTGACAGCCACCACGAGCATCATCACAAAGACCATGTACTCAGCCACATAGTTAAAGAGATGCGCCATCAGCCGACCCAAATTGTAGCCGATGATGACCGCAACGCCCTGGGTAATACCGAACATCAACGGGATGAGTAACTTCTGCGCAGGCTTGTCGTCCGCCTTGATTAATCCCACCGAGCGTGTGACCACGGGAGAAGTCAGGCAGAGGATAAAGAGGATGCTGAGGATGATTGCGGAGGTAGTCATAAATCACTCTTAATCAATTATGCAAGTTGAGGAACTGCGAACCGAGAAGACTCCTCCTCCAATGAAGCATCAAGTATGACGTTTTCGTCCTCATATTCGGCCACCAATTCGCATAATAGATTCAACTCTAGATTTTTTGGGTCGTCTTCAGCAACGCCTTCTCCTGTAAGAGGGATGAGCTCATCAATACGGGCCAATATCGCTCGCAATTCCTTTTCTGTTTTTATCAATGCCATATCTCAAATGTTTTTGATGTCCTTTATTCTGTCATATTCAGCATGTGTGCCAATGAAACGGATGAGAACATTCTGCGGCGTGAACTTGATGACTACCACCACACGATAGTCGTTCCCCTTTATGTTGAACACATATCGCTGATTGCCCACACTATCTACCGAATTGAATGTCCTTTTGATGTCGGCAAAGTTTTGCCATTGGGCCTCTTCTGTCTTTTTGACCCAACTAAGCAATGCAGCTTTGGCCTGGGGGTTCTTCGTGTAGTAGTCCTTGATAAACGTTTTGGAAATGATTCTCATTACATCATTTTTTGCTGTATGCCGCAAAATTACACAATTTTTCCAAAGCAACCTATTTTCCCAAAAACAAAATTCGGGGACACCTTAATTAAAAGGCATCCCCGAAAGGTTCTTGATTTGGATCATTTCATTCCTCGCACCAACACGAAGCGGGTGATGGAGCAAAGCCCCGAAGAGGCGACCCTATCACACCCCGATATGCATTGTCGGGCTCGTAATGATCAGCCCAGTCTCTTGAACTGGCAAGTGAAGTGGCGCATCAACTCAGCTTCCCAAGTGATTTCGAGACCGCGCTTGATGGTGTCGCGGCGGTCATACACGTTCTTCAAGGCCGCAGCAATCACGTCCATGTGGTTGTTGGTGTACACACGGCGCGGGATACAGAGGCGCACGAAGTCGTTGCCACCGAAGCGGTTCTCGCGCGTGACCGGATCGCGGTCGGCGAGGACATAGCCGATTTCGCAGGCGCGGATGCCGGCTTCGAGATATAGCTCGCAGGTCAGCGTTTGGGCAGGGAACTCTTCCTTCGGGATGTTGGTCAACACCTTGTCGGCATCGACGAAGATGGCGTGGCCACCGGCGGGACGCTGGTAAGGAATGCCATACTCATCAAGCTTGGCGGCCAAATAATGCACTTGCTTGATGCGGGTTTCAACCATCTCAAATTCGATGTTTTCCTTCAAACCAACGGCCAAGGCATCCATGTCGCGACCGTTCATGCCGCCATAGGTGAGGAAGCCCTCGAAGGGGATGCAGAACAGCTTGGCACCTTCGTACCAGTCTTTCTTGTTGGTAGCGATGAAGCCGCCCATGTTGACGAGAGCATCCTTTTTGGCACTCATCGTCATGGCATCGGCGTAGGAGTACATCTCCTTAGCAATCTCGCGCAAGGTCTTGTTCTCATAGCCCTTTTCACGGGTCTTGATGAAGTAGCAGTTCTCGATGAAGCGGGCACTGTCGACAACGACTGGCACGCCGTACTTGTGGCAGAGTTCGCAGGTCTCGCGGACATTCTGCATGCTTACGGGCTGACCGCCGACGGTGTTGTTCGTCACGGTGAGGACCATGAAAGGCACGTTGCCTTTGTTCTCTTTCAGCACCTTCTCAAGCTTCTCAAGGCTGACGTTGCCCTTGAAAGGCACCTCAAGCTGGGTGTCGTAAGCCTCGGGGACGGTGACGTCAATGGCGAAGGCCTTGCGGCTCTCGATATGTCCCTTGGTGGTGTCGAAGTGGGCGTTGCCAGGGATGACCATGCCAGGTTTTACCAAATAGCTGAACAGCACATTCTCGGCAGCACGGCCTTGGTGCGTCGGGATGACGTACTCAAAACCAGTCAGTTCAGTGATGGTATTCTTCATGTGGTAGAATGAACGGGCGCCGCCGTAGCTCTCGTCGCCCATCATCATCGCGCTCCATTGGCGGTCGCTCATGGCACCGGTGCCAGAGTCGGTGAGCAGGTCGATATAGACATAGTCTGACTTCAGCATGAAGATGTTGTTGTGGGCCTCTTCAAGCCACTTTTCGCGTTGTTCGCGGGTGGATTTGCGGATGGGTTCGACCATCTTGATTTTCCACGCTTCTGCAAATGGTAATTCCATGATATTAGTGTTTAGTTGTTAAGTTATTAAGTTGTTTGGTTGGAAGATTTTTTGAATGCAAACCTTTGACATGTTCTGTGTCAGTGTGAAGAACGAAACACTCCAAACGGTTTATCTAAGAGCTTGTCAAAAACGGTCACGCTCCTTCACGTTCAAATAAATCGCTTTGCCAATAAGCTTAGGCATAGTAATACATTCAAAAAACGCTCAAAATTACGGTTTTTTTTGGAAATGCAAGGGGTAAAGTGGGATTTTTCCTTATTTTTGGACTTTCAAATCAAGAAAAACAATCCAAAATTCGATTTTATCATGCTTAAACTCAAATCATTATTCTTAGCAAGCCTACTGCTCGTCGGCTTCACTGCCACGGCACAGGAAGAAAACGAACAGCGTGTCGGCGCCAACTGCACGAGCATCATGGTGGGCAAGAAAGCTTCCACCGATGGCTCTGTCATCACCTCACACACCTGCGACGGCCGCTACCGCACTTGGATGCGCTGGGAAGCTGCCGCCGACCATGAAAAAGGGGAGATGTACAAGGTTTACAAAGGCACCATGCACACCGAAGACCCCTTCGACAACCGTAACGTGGAACTCGTCGGCGAAATCCCGCAAGTGGGACACACTTATTCGTACCTCAACACGGCCTATCCCTGTCTCAACGAGAAGCAGTTGGCTATCGGCGAGACGACTTTCTCAGGCCCCGACACTTTGGTCAACAAAGATGGCATGTTCATGATTGAGGAGCTGGAACGTGTGGCCCTGATGCGCTGCGACAACGCCCGCGATGCCATCAAGCTCATCGGCAAACTAGTGAAGGAATACGGCTACGGCGACGGCGGCGAGTGTATCACCATTGCCGACAAAAACGAGGTGTGGCAGATGGAAATCCTCGGCGAAGGCCCCGACAAAGTCGGTGGCGTGTGGGCGGCCAAGCGCATCCCTGACGATGAAGTGGGTGTCTCGGCCAATATCGCGCGTATTGGCAAATTAGAGCGTAAGAGCAAGGATTTCTACTGCTCCGACAACTGCGAGGCCGTGGCCAAGAAATATGGCCTCTGGGATGGCGAGGGCGACTTCATCTTCTGGAAGGCCTTCCGTGCCGAATATGGTGGCGGCAAGAACTATAGCGACCGCGAATTCTTCATCCTCAGCCAGTTGGCTCCTTCGCTGAACCTCAACCGTGACATGCCCGAACTGCCTTTCTCGGTGAAGCCCGATGAGAACGTCGATGTGCGCAAAGTGATGGAACTCTTCCGCAGCACCTACGAAGGCACCGACATGGACATGACGCGCAACGTGAAGATGGTCAGCAAGAAACGCCAAGATGACGGTTCGATTGTCGAGGACACCATCATCAGCCCTGTGGCCAACCCGTGGATGAACGGCACGATGCAGAACACGCTGAACTATCTTGCCCCCGGCACCGTGAACTTCCAGCGTACCGTGGCCGTGGCCTGGAGCAGCTACCATCACATCATCCAATGCCGTAGCTGGATGCCCGACGAAATCGGCGCCATCTGCTGGATGGCTTGCGACAACCCTGGCCAAAGTCCCCGCATCCCGATTTTCTCTAGCTCCACCACCGTCCCCGATGGCTTCGACAAATGTGGCCAGCTTCGTTATCGTGACGAGGCCTGGATTTGGCACTACCGCAAGGCCAACAAGCTCGCCACCGTGCAATGGGGTCGCACCAAGAAGACACTGATGGATAACGCCAACCGCTTTGAACAAAAAGCTTTCGACGAAATCCCAAATGTGGAAAACCGCGCCATTGCCCTTATCGCGGAAGGCAAGAGCAAGGAAGCTACGGAAGTGCTCAACCAATACACCTCCGACTTCGCTGCCTCCACACGCCAAGCTTGGAAGGAGATGGAAAACAAGTTCTGGTACTGGTTCGGGACGGGATTCTGAAATAGTTCGGTCTAATATGAAAACGGGGTGCGCTAAATATTTGACGCACCCCGTTTTTTGTTCAAGATCAAAGTTTTAGTTTCTTTGTGAAATGGTAATGGTAATTTGTGTGTCGTAGTCGCCTAAGAGTAGTACCTCAGTAGTTCTGTCGTGGGTGCTTAACATGGGATCGATAGTAAAGACTACCTGACCATTGCCTGACCCGCTGGAAGGCGAATAATGCACCCAATTTGCTCCTTTGTCAAGACGCCAATTCAAGGTTGAGGTGATATTAATCGTGTATTGTCCTCCCAATGCAGTTGCGTTGATGGCATTAATGTCCGTTTCAAGGATGATCGGTTTGGCTTCTTGAACGACAATAGTCTTGTCCATAATCTGATTGTTATAAATCGCTCTCACCTCGGTGGTTCTTGGTGTAGGGGAATTATTGATATCAACGATGATATTTTGGATACCATTTCCATTGCCCGAATTGGTCACCATATAAATCCAGGAGGCAGGAGTTTCAATTACCCAAGATACATTGGCAGTAACATTTAGTGTCTCAACGCTTCCTGTATAAGCAGTATACAATGTGTCGGGCGAAAGCGATATCGCTGGAGGCTCATCGCCAGCTTCTTGGGTCACGGTGACGTTGCGCCTCAAATTGCCGGAAGAAATCCAAAACTCAAACGAACGAGGTTCCGTGATGATATTCGGTGCCACGGTTAACACAACGGTAGTATTGCCTGTTCCACTCGAAGCAGACAATGAAACCCATTCTGATTGCAAATCGGCATTCCAATCAACGTCGCAGCTAATGGTGATTTCCGCTGTGCCGCCATCCTTTTCAAATGAGAACTCCTGAGGATCAACTGTTAGGAAATGCGGATCGGGGGCAGCGTCTTGACGTACCCAAACAAAGAGCGATTCGATTGAACCGTTGGGAACTAAACAATCAAACCGAATACGCTCCTCACGGCTTACATACTCAATGTTTTCGGCCACATTGACCGTGACCTCGGCGTTCCCATCGCCTAAGGCGGGTTCAAATGTAATCCAGTCGGCTTCGGTGGTGGCTGTCCAAGAGATAGTACTAGTCACAGATATAGCCCCAGTACCGCCAGGGTATGTCATTTCGATGTCCATCGGATCAATGCTGAACACATAGCCCGATTCGTTGGACTGTTTCACCGTCACTTGTGCTTCAAGGCCGTCAGCGGCAAAAACCAATGTGGCTTGACGTTCCTCAGAGTCGCTGTCAAATAAGGCGACTGTCAGTTCAATACGGCTGTCGTTGGAGCCTTCGGTAGCCGAAGCTGCAAGCCAATTTGGCAAACCAGTCAGCGACCATTCCAAGTTAGATTCCACGTTGATTTCAAAAGTGCCGCCCCAACGGATGCATGAAATATGGTCAGGTGTTACACGGAGATATCCAGATTCTGAAGACATGGCTTCTTGTTTCACCGTCAATGAGGCCGAATTGTCCTTGGACGACACTCTGATTTCGCTTGAACGTGCCTCTGTACCATTGTTGGTAGAGGCTGTGAGCGTCAACGTGGCATCTCCAGTGCCTGATGTGCCCGAAATGGAAATCCAATTGGGATAAGTGCCTATCGTCCAATCTCCATTGGAAATCACAGAGATTTCGACGGAACCGCCTTCAGGAGCGATTTCAACCGTATTGGTAGAAAACGAAACTTCCACTTTCTTTCCACAACTGGCCACAAGCAGCAGTAGGCTGACCAGTGCAAACATTATGTTCAGTTTTTTCATATTTGATAGATTTAGATTTTCAGAATCAAAGGTTTACCAAAGCATAACGGCTGGACACACTCTTTATTATACGAACATGAAAAAAGGTGCGCCGTTTTTGACGCACCTCTCTTCATTAGGTTTTTTGCGAATCAATAGAACTTGGCTCTATTGTCCTCAATCTTGGTATTGTTCTTCAAAGCACTGTAAATGGAGCCACCCAACACTTTGTTGTTGAACTGGCTGGTCTTTTCCCTGAGGATGTCAGCATAATCTGAAGGTGTCTCAGGCTTGGCAATCTTCACATTCTTGACGATGAAAGCAGAAGAATTGCCTGCCACGGGACCGACTTCTTCACCTTCCTTCATGCCAAAGATGGTACCAATGATGTCGGCCTCAACACCGAAGTTGCCGAGAACACGCGAGTCGATGCTGACATCGGAAACCGAAGTCGACTCGGCACCGAGTTCACTCACCATTCTGTTCACGTCGTTACCACAAGCCTTCATCTTCTCAACTGCGATTTCGCCCTTCTTCTTGTTGATGATTTGGTATTTGGCTTGTTCGGCGACCACGCTCAACGGGGCATACCCTTCGGGAACGATATTGGTCAGAGCGGCGACGACAAACATATTGTCCATGTCAAAGATGGTGGAAATGTCGCCTACCTTGGTGTCGTCCTTGAAAGCCCAGCGTACGATTTCACGCGGGTTATCAATACCAGTGATTTGGTATGTGGAAGCGTTCATGCGAGGCATGGTGCGCTTGGTGAGGCCTTGCTCTTCGATGGCAGCATTGAACTGATCGTATGTCTTGTTCTCTGTCACGAACTTGTTGGCTTCGGCAAAGGTGTTTTGATAAGTTTTTGTGCTTGAAGTGATTTCATGCTTCAAGAAAGCCAAACGAGCTTTGAGCTGGGGAGCAGTCTTGTCCGTCACCTTGATGACATGATAGCCATACACCGTCTCGACCACACCAAGGGTGCCCACGGGGTTGTTCAAGACGAAATCGTTGAAAGGTGCTACCATTGCACCATCGGTGAACCAATCCAGGTCGCCGCCTTTTTCTTTCGAACTTGGGTCAGTGGAGAATTGTTCGGCCAATTCCGCAAACAGGTTTTCGTTCTTCGGGTTTTTCTTCAGCACGTTCAACAAGCTGTCGGCCTTGGCTTCGGCTTGTTCTTTGGTGATGCTGTCGGTGCTCCGAGTGGCTCCAGCATAGCTGATGAGGATATGGCTGGCTTTCAGTGAGTCAGAACGCTCCTGAAGGTCAACGATGCGAACCAAGTTGAAGGCATCTTCGTCTTCGTAGGGACCGAACACGTAACCCACTTCATTGCCGTTGTCGAAGATTGACTTTTCAATTTGCTGGGGAACGTCCTTGCGACCCATCCATGTGCTGTCATAACGCTTGTCGGAGTTGGCGTTGACGAAATTGGCCACATTGTCAGTAGCGGTGAAATCAGCTCTCATGGCTTGAACGTTCTTGAGGGCTTCTTGTCTGTCCTCAACAGAGGGCTTGATATCGAAGATGACGTATTCAATATCGCGGCGCTCGTCGGTCTCATATCTGTATTTGTTTTCTTCGTAATAAGCTTTCTTGTCCTTGTCGGTGACAACCACTGTTGAATCGGGAATGGTGTTGTAGCGCACGGCAATGACATCGGCCGAAGCTTTTTCGTTCTTGTTTTGGTAATACTTCTCGGCCAATTTGTTGGGGACAAAATAGGAGGCCTTGACCAAATTGTTGAACTTGGTCTCAAGGCAATTCTCCTTCAAAGCTCTCTCAAAATCCATCCACTGGACGCGAGCATCGGCGGGGAAGTCGTTCAGGTTCTGGAGATAATACTCCATCATTTCTCTGTTGAAGCTGCCATCGGCATTGCGGAAGCTCTGCACCACCCATTCGTGCGGGTTTTCGCCAACGAACTGGTCATAAAGTTCTTCTGCCGACACGTTGATTCCCACGGCTTCGTATTCCTTGGTCATGATGTGTTTTTTCACCATCTCGTCCAAGGTGCTGTTGTAAATGCTGTAAGTTTCGTTGGAAGTGAGGGTGCCCGAGCCTCTTCTATTTTCAAGGTTTTTTTCCTTTTGGGTCTCAAAGTCTTGATAGGGAATCTTTTCTCCGTCAACGACGGCGATGTTGTACTCACGGTTTCTGCCCTGACTTTGGAAAAGGTCTTGTAGGACGAACGCTAACAATGCGAGGCCGATGATTGCAATCAGCAATCCGCTGTGCCTTCTGATTTTTTCAATTGCTGCCATAATGCTTTTTACCTATTTTTTAATTAATTAATACTTCAAATTTGAGCGTGCAAATTTAGCAAAGATTTCAAAGCGCGGGGATAAATGTTTCATTTTTATTTTTTCCTCGCTGTGGCCTTGCCTTCAATACTTTCTTACTTCGTTGTAAACCAATCAATTGGATGTTATCTTCAATTCCACTTCGTCCAATTTCATATCCGAGGCTTTCAGGATTTTCACGGTATATTTCCCGATATTGAGCACTTCTCCCTGTTCAGGAATGCTCTCGCAGTAATGGATAATCATGCCCGCGAGGGTCTCATAGTCGTCGGAAATGGGCAAGTCGAGCTTGTAGGTGTCGTTCAGGTAGTCGATTTCAAGACGTGCGGAAAACACATATGTGCCATCATCAACCACCTTTTCCACCTCTTCCTCCACATCGTATTCGTCGTCTATTTCGCCGAAAATCTCTTCTACCACGTCCTCCATCGTGACAATGCCCGCCGTTCCGCCAAACTCGTCGACTACAGCGGCTACGCCTTGGTGCTTCTGAATCAAGTGTTTCAGGAGACGGTCGGCAGTGTAAGTCTCAGGGAAAAAGTCTATGGGACGCACCAAATCGGCCAAAGTTGCGTCGCGATGCCCGGCGATGGCCCGCACCACATCATTGAGGTGGACGTAGCCTACAATGTCATCGATGTTTTCCGAATAGACGATCAGTTTGGAGTGCTTGGTTTCCTCAAAACGCGCCTTCACCGCATCAACGCTGTCGGTCAGTTTCACGGACTCGATTTCGTTGCGCGGAGCCATGCATTCACGAAGCTTCACCGAGCGGAATTCCATCACGTTTTGGAAAAGCTGTATTTCCTGCTGCATGTCTTCATCGGCTTCCTCTGGGTCTGCGTATTCGGCAATGAAGTCACTCAAATCCACCGTGCTGAATTTGTATTCCTCCTTATCGGTTTTTAGGCCGAGTACAAAATGGATGATGAGTTCCGAAATGCCCGTGTACACCCAGATGAGGGGATAGAGTAGACAATAGGCGAGAAAAGCTGGAAAAGCGAAAAATGAAAGAATGGCGTTGGGATTAATGCGGAACAACATTTTGGGAAGAAACTCTCCGACCAGCAGAACGAGTAGGGTGGAGAGGATGGTCTTCACTAACAGAATCGTGAAATCATTGCTGAGCGAAATAGCTTGCAACCAATGCACAATGGGCGAGTCAAGCAGCTGTGACATGCTCATGCCATAGATGATAAGAGCAATATTGTTGCCCAGCAATAGCGAAGTAATGAAATACGATTGGTTTTTGAAAAAGATGCTGATGAGCTTGGCAGAGAAGGTGTTTTTAGTCAGTTCCACCTCAAGTTGGAGGCGGTTCATGCTGTTGAATGCGATTTCAAGTCCCGAGCAAAGTGCCGAGAAAAACAAGGTAATCGTAACAATGATCCAACTGTTCATAGGCTTGTCATTCTTCGTCCACGTCAAGAATTGCACTGCCCGAATACATGGTGTATTCCGAGAAGTCTTCGTTAGCCACCAAGCTGTCAGCCTCAATTTCCTTGTCGGGAGTTACAATCCGTACATGTGAGCGGGTGTAAAGCATCTTCTCTTCTTGATACCAGTAGAGTTTTTCGGAATACATGGTCTGATTGTTGCCCATGTTCACGACGCGCACGTTACCCATAGCTTCAATTAATCGACTTTTGCCGTGATTCTTGCCGTAGTCAGCTTGAAACTCGGTGGTCACGTGATGGTTTTTGTCATACATGAGTGCGGCAAAACCCAATGGAAATTCCAACACGTCCTCTTCATCATTCATACGCACCAACCGAGGGGTGTGGAGTTCCATCCTCACAACGCCTGAATCGCTGCGATAGAAGACCACGCTGTCGGCCACGATGCCTGAAAGCGTGTCGTCCGAGCCCATTTGGTTGATGACGGAATAGGGGTTCTCACACGAAAACAACATCACAGCCACGAAAGCTGTGATGTTGATACGTGTTAGTATGGTCAAAAAGCGTTTCAATTATTTCTTGGCTCTGATGGTGGTCGTTTCGCCAATCCAGCCGCCCACGTTGAATGACTGTCCTTCACTATAGTCGTTGAAGAAGATGGTCTCCATCGAGGGGAAGTACTGTGAATAGGTCGCGATGTAGCTGTTGGCACGGCTTGCCACCGAAGGATCCATATTCTTGGCCTTCACGAACTTGTCGACAGCGGCCCAATAGACGGCTCTGCTTTCGATTTCGCCGCTGAACTGCTTGGAGCTTTCGGCATAGAGCAGGCCGATGAGGATGTAAGGCTCACCATTGGTCGGGTCAACCTGGGCAGCTCTTTTGAAGATATCGCGAGCGCGGCCCATGCTACCCATGTTCTGGTAGCACATGCCCAAGTTACGGTAGGCACGATACTTACGATCGTTGTTGTCGGTCTTCGTGGCTTGCTCGAAGAAGGTGGCAGCATCGCTCCATTTCTTGTCCTTGAAGAACTTGATACCCAAGCTGTAAGAGGCCTCGGGGCTGGGTTCCAGCTCGTTGAGTTTGACGGCAGCGTCCAAGAAGAGCTTCGATTCGGTGCAGTCTTTCTTATCAAGGATGGTGGTGATACGCTTCAGGAGGTTGACGTCATCCGGTGTTTCGGCCATCTTGGCGCTGAAAACCTTAATCAGGTCATCGCACGAGGCGAAGGGCTGGAAGAGGTTGTCGATGTTGCTCTTGGTCAACTTATTGTTGTTGATGGACTTATCGGCCTTTTCAATTTGCTTGTCGAATCCGGCAATGGCGTCGGAGTCACCTCCAGCCTCGGCTTCCGCCTTGGCTTCCTCAAGTTGCACTACGCTTTCGGCCAGCACCTTGATGTTGTCGTCGAGCACTTCTGAAAGTTCCTGATACACATTGATGACCGTCATGCTTTCCTCTTTGCCATTGTTGACCATGTCGATGGTGGCTTTGAAGTAGGCGTCGATGTAGGCACCTTGCAGTTGCGAGGGGTCAATGGCGACGGCTTGTTTCAGTGCGTTGTAGGCTTCTTCATAGCGGTCCTTGTTATAGGTGTAGATGAGCAGGCCTTTTCTGCCGATGATGCTCGCTACCTGTGAGGAATGTGTCTTGGGGTCGGTCGGGAAGTACTGGGCACGCATGTCCATCAGCATGGCCAGCGTATCGATGTAGGCATCTTTTTCGTTGGGGTTGGTGCGGATGTAATAATCCATGATCTTCTCGCCGTTCGTGTAAACGAGCTGGCTGGCACGGGGACAGTTCATGTACACCTCACGCCACGCTCCGACCATTTCCTGGCTGAAGGCTTCGGGAGCGAACTTGGCCGCTTCCCATTGTTTGAAGTACTCACGGTACATCGAAATGTTGGTCACGCATGCTACGCTGTCGGCTCCGTACTTCGACTCGTTTGCTTCTTGTGCGCTTACACTCATTGCCATTCCAAACACGATGGCAATCAACACAAATCTCTTAGTTTTCATTTTTTCTCTTTTTTATGGTTAAACTTGTTTTTTCTTCTTCAAATATCGTTCCAAAATGATTTGCATGGGCAGACCTTACTTGTACTTACGTTTCATGAACCAATGCTCGAATACCGAAACGCCTACATTGAACTTCAGATAACTCTCTTGTATCAGTCCGTCTTGTTTGGTTCCGAATCGGCCTACCTCAGCGGCCACATTGACTTTGGTCTGTGTTCTCGGTAGAGGTAGCGACGCTCCTACGGAAAACCCCATCTTATTCAACGAATGGCCTTTGAGTTCCAGGTAAGATTGCTCGTAGAAACCGCCTACTCGGTATGTGACTTTTCTGAAATAGTTGGAAATGGAGGAGTAGGAGGGAGTATATTCGGCACCTACCGTCACGCGCCATGCATTCTTAAGGCTGTCATTAACACCGTCACGCGCAAATTGCGACCATTGGGTCCAATCAAAGTCGGCACCAACGCTCCATCTGTTGTTCTTTTGCAGGACGAAGCCTATGCCGAAACTTTGCGGCATGGTCATCCGGGTCGTGTCGTTGGCCTTATAAACTATGGTGTCAACGAGATATTCAGCGCCTGTGCTGCTGTTGGCTGCCATGGTGCGGATGAAAGTGGTTTGTTTGCCTTTCAGTCTGACGCGCTGGTCGTAGGTGAGTCCGATGCTTAGGCTGAAATCCTTTTCTATATTCGTATTGTACAACAGACCATAGTCGAATTTAAATGACGAAACCATCAGGTCGATGCCCCGTCGCGAACTGATTCTGTAAATTGAGTCAGGAAAATAGAGGGTGGTCAGCGTCTCCGAGTCGCCAAACACATAGTTAACATTGGCGCCTACCGAGAAATGCTTACCTAATTTGAAGGCATTTCCTATGATTACCTGATTCAGTCCTCCTGAACCTTCAAAGGCCGTGGTATAGTTACCCACTTCGTCGTTATAGGAGTTGACGATCATTTGGTAGCCTAAGCTGCTGTAAGGTTTCACCCCCACGGCCACTTTCCACCAGTCGGTAAGGCCAAAGGCAATGGCAACGTGGTCGAAAGAGGCGTTATTTGAGGTTTCCGACAGGTTGGATGTGCTGAAATTCGAGGTCTTGAAATAGAAGCCTGCGTCAAACAAGAACGCCAATGAGTCAATTTTGGCGTAGGAGGCGGGGTTGGCTGTATTAATCAGGCCGATACCGTACATGCCGTTCGCCACCCCCCCCATACCCTTCAGCCTGACATTCATTGACTTGCCTGCAATTTGTCCTACTCCAAAGACAGAATAGGGCGAATACACATCAGCTTGGGCGAATGCTCCCAAACCAATAAGTGTCATTATGAAAGATAAACCTAGTTTTTTACGTATAGAATTGCTCATAGTATTCCCAATCATTGAAATAGACCCTGCAAATAGCTGTCTCTTTGAGGCTGCAAATATCCGATTTTTTAACTCCAAGAACAAGTTTTTATTGCTTCTTTATCAAAGAAATATAACAAGTACTTGATTTTCAAAACAATACAATTGTAAAAACAAAAAAAACTTCTTTTTCAGCATTTTTTTCTTGCCAATCCGAAAAAAAGCTGTACTTTTGCAGGCGCAAAACGGAGGTACCGTAGCTCAGTTGGTAGAGCAGAGGACTGAAAATCCTCGTGTCACTGGTTCGATTCCCGTCGGTACCACTTCTTTAGAGACGCAAAATCTTGCGTCTCTTTTTTTTGTTGTTATTGGATATCTGTGACGCAAGTTTAGCTCCAAAACAAACACAAAAAAAGCACCTCCCAAAGGAAGTGCTTTTTTCTTTTTTACGAATGCCTTTACATTCGCCTTTTGTTTAATTAGTCAACACTCAAAGCGGGGAACACTCTCAGCGTGTTGGGCTTGATCATGTTGTTTCTGACGCTGCTGATGGTCTTCGTGGTGTTGTCACTGAAGGTGATGACCATGTCGTAGCCATTCATCAGAGCCAGCGGGCGAAGGACAAAGTAGAACGTGTTGGCGTCAGCAACGGTGGTGCCGAGGGTCACAGGATTCTCTTCGCAGTTGAGGGTCAGAGTGTTGGTGCTAGCATCAACAGCGTAACCCACAGTCTGCTTGTAAGCAGCCAATTCAGCAACGTAGGTGGCATCTTCAGGATCGTAGTTTCTGAAGAGGGTCGTCATTTGGACGGGATCCACTTCGGGAACGATCATGGTGACATCACCGCAGAGGTTCATGCTAGGATCGGTCACAGCGATGCTCTTCACGGTCTTACCAGCGGGGCTGTAGAACTTCATGACGAGGATACCGCAGATGTTTCTGAAAGCGAACACATCATTTTCAGCATTGTCTTGCTTGGCAGCCATGTAGAGGGCTTCCTTGGCGATGACAGGATTGCCACCTTCTTCGCGATAATACTGAACGGGATCCAGTTTGAAGATACCTCTGTTACCATTCGAAAGTTGGTTCAGCATGACGTTGTTGCCAGGATAGAAGGCATACTTCGCATCCATCATTTCGCCAACTTCTTCACCAGCTTGATAAGGCTCAAGGTTGCATTCGTTGCCGCTAGCGGTTACTTTGTACAAAGCAGCTTCTGAAGCGGTGGCATCTTCATCATCGATGTTGAAGACCATGATCAGATCATCGGCCTCAAAATACACGCGGTACATCTCATCGAGATAAATTCTCTCGCCAAACTCAGTGTTGGCATTTTCAGTCACGAACGTGGGCTCAGTCGGGTCCATCATAGCACGGTAAACCTTGCCGTTCGTCTTCTCTTTGTTGCACGAAGTAGCCAGCAAAGCGACCACTCCCATCAGGCATAAGCCTTTTACGAATCTTTTCATTTTAAATGAGTTTAGTTTGTTTAATTAGTAAATAAGTTTGATTTGATTTGATGTTGTGTTTTGTGTTCGATTGTTTGAATTATTGATTTGTTTTTCTATCTTTTTCTTTATCAGTGGTTTATGTTTTTACTCGTCATCCACGTGCTTGTTCTTTCTATGCTTTTGACGCTGCAAAAATAGGAAAAATTTTAGACGTGCAACAAAAAAATCGATTTTTTCTCGTTTTTTTTCCCCAATTCGGCTTTTTTTTCGGCTGGAGACAATACACCTTATTATTAATGGGAAGGGATAAAGCTCCGAAAGTGATTATTACACCATATTTAGAACGGTTTTCGTATTTTTGCGCAAAATTATCAAGCATTATGGCAAAAAGAAAAAATACACAACGGGATGGTACGTCTCTTAGAAACGGGCATGGACATACGCTTTACCTTATTTCAATGGCAGCGATGAGTGGATTACTCCTTGCATTGGCGTGGCCCACTTGGGGCATTGCCCCATTGGCGTTTGTCGGTTTTATCCCTTTGTTGTGGTTGGAAGGCCAAATTGCGCATGGCGAGAAAGGGAAACTGTTTTGGCTTTCATTTTTTGCCTTTCTCATTTGGAACGTGGCCACGACTTGGTGGGTATGGAATGCTACGCCAGCCGCCACCGCTGCTTGGATACTGAACGCTCTCTTCATGGCCACTGTTTTTTATGTGTTTCACCTTACGAAGAAGAAAGTTTGTAACAATCCTTGGGGCAATTTTTTCCTCATTCCCTATTGGATGGCCTTTGAGTTGCTCACCTATTGGTGGGTTGCCAAATGGCCGTGGCTCAACTTGGGTGGCGTGTTTTCGTCGCACGTCAGTTGGGTGCAATGGTACGAATACACGGGCGTGGCTGGAGGAACGCTCTGGGTGCTGATAGTCAATATATTAATTACGAACATTATCCTGTTTTTCAAGTCGAGGGAAACGAAGCCTCTATTAATCAATATAGGTGCTGAATTAATGGTCGTCCTTCTGCCCATTCTTATCAGCACAAGGATTTACAAGCATTACGAAGACCAAGGCGAGGACACTGAAGTCATCGTCGTGCAACAGAACTGCGACCCTTGGAACGAGCAATTCGACGCTAAGTTTTACGATGAGGTTATCCAAAACAACATCAAACTTTCGGAGCCATTAGTCACGCCTAAGACACGGTTCATCGTCAGCAGCGAGTCGGCCATCCAGGAAGGTATTTGGCTACATGAAGTGGACAAAGTGCGCGCTTTGAACACCCTTCATGCTTACCTGAAACACCATCCGCAAACCTGCTTCATCATTGGCGGGACTACATACGAATGGGTACCTAAAGGCATGGAAGACGATTTTCCAGCGCGGCAAATCGGTAATAGCGATACGTATTATTATTGCCACAACTCGGCTCTGCTTATCGACACGATTAATATGCAACACCGCAACAAATCGCAACTCACGCCCGGTGTGGAGGCCATCCCTGAATGGATGGGCTTTTTGAAGAATTACAGTATCACGATGGGCATTGCACGCGGCACCTTGAAGACCGACGAGACCTCAAAAACCATGCGTTTTGGCAACCATACGGCAGGTGTGGCCATCTGCTATGAATCCGCTTTTGGCGAATATGTCGGCACATTTTGCAAAAAAGGCGCCGACCTGATTTTCGTCATCACCAACGACGGCTGGTGGGGACACACGCCTGGCTACCGTCAGCATTTCGAGTTCTCGAAGCTGCGTGCTATAGAGAATCGTCGTTGTGTGGCCCGCTCGGCCAATACAGGTCGCTCGGGCTTCATCAACCAGCGCGGCGATGTGTTGCAACAAACCCCTTATTGGGTGCCTGACGCCATCCGCGAGACCTTGAAGGCCAACACGAAAGTCACTTTTTATGCCAAGCATGGTGATTACTTGAGCCGTATTGCCGTCTATCTGACTTTTGTGTTGCTCATTGCTTTGATTGCTTCTGCTTTGATGGGTGGTATCAAGAACAAGAAAGCCGCAAAAATGACCAAAAGCAAGAAAGTAAAATGAGCGATTTTCTTCTCTCATTAGGCCCCTTCCAAGGCATCACCGATGCGCCGTTCCGCAACGTGTTCAAGCAGCATTTTGGCGGTATCGACAAGTTTTATACGCCTTTCTTCACGGGCATACACAAAGAAAACCATGCCAAGAACCTGCAAGTGGAGGAAATAGACCCGCAATGCAACGATGTGGAAACCCTTACGCCGCAAATCCTCAGCACCGATGCGGAAGAGATTCTACGCTTTGCCAAACAGTGCAAACAGTTGGGTTACAAGGAAATCAACCTCAATATGGGCTGTCCGTTTCCGCGAGTGGCCAATAAAAAGCGTGGTTGCGGCATGCTGCCCTATCCCGACAAAGTTGCGGCGATGTTTGAAAGCATTTTTGAGCAGATCGATGATGTGAAATTCAGCGTAAAATGCCGCTTGGGTTATTTCAGCCCTGACGAAATAGAGGCCGTCATTCCCATTTTCAACCAGTTTCCACTCAGCGAATTAATCATTCATCCCCGCATTGGGAAGCAACTCTACAAAGGTGAGGCCGACGTGGAACGCTTCAAGGCATTAATCCCTTCGATTAATGCACAGTTGGTATATAATGGGGACATTGTTTCCGTGGATAGTTTTGGGCGAATTTGTGAGACGGTACAACCAGTCAATAGCTTCATGCTGGGACGCGGGATTTTGGCCAATCCATTTTTGGCGGAACAAATAATGGATACACATGGTGTGTCCCTACAGGGCGAACTTGTAAGGACGCATCGCATGCGTCCGCAAACCCATGACAAAACAGACCGTTTACACGCCTACGTCCTCGACCTGTACGAAGACCGTCTTCGCCATGCTGGTGGCAGTCCAAAGGTGCTGGGAAGGATGAAGGAATTGTGGTCGTATCTGATGTATTCTTTTGACGAGCCTCAAGACGTTTGGCGCAAAATCAAGAAGATTAATGCCCTGAAGGAATATGAGGACGCGGTTGAGGAAGTATTTAAGGATATTGCAATAGTGATATGAAAAAAGCCTCTCGATCGAGAGGCTTTTTTCATTTGTATCATCATTCAAACGAAGCGATGGCCTTCTTGATGATTTCGATGGCTTCGCGCAGCTCGGCCTCGGTGATGACCAAGGGCGGAGCGAAGCGGATAATGTGCTGATGGGTGGGCTTAGCCAGCAGGCCGAGGTCACGCATCTTGAGGCACACGTCCCAAGCTTCCTTGCCGTCTTTAGGCTTGATAATCACGGCGTTGAGCAAGCCTTTACCACGTACCTTCTCAATCATCGGACTCTTGATCTTGGCGATTTCCTCACGGAAGATCTTACCGAGACGCTCAGCGTTCTCCATCAGATGCTCTTCCTTGATGACCTCAAGGGCGGCGATGCTCACGCGGGCAGCAATCGGGTTACCGCCGAAGGTCGAGCCGTGCTCACCGGGCTTGATGTTCAGCATGATGTCGTCGTCGGCCAAGACGAAGGACACCGGCAACACACCGCCACCGAGGGCCTTACACGAGATAAGGATGTCGGGGCGCAAGCCTTCGAGGTCGCAAGC
>JAEEGL014311016.1_pt1 | contig 61311 bp, 98 predicted proteins | sample 9134231 | NCBI WGS metagenome assembly JAEEGL01 (sample SAMN16246548, study PRJNA631951) | gut metagenome | biome: gut microbiome; feature: rumen; material: fiber-attached | host: Bos | place: Iran: Karaj | collected 2018-10
ACTACTTCAACTAGTTGTTGATGAAATGAACGATATGCTTTAAATAAATAACAAAACACAGAAGCGTAGGTTATACCTACGCTTTTTAAATTTGACAAAACTGTAAAATTGTGGTATAATATAATTAGAAGGAAATATCTATGAAAGGAAGTGGTAAGATGGCAAAACATATAGTAATGTGTAGAGTTTGTAAGAAATGTTTTGATACTGAAATTTTAACACCAGACCAATGGATAATGCCATCTAAGAATTTTTATTACCATACAGAGTGTTATCAAAATTGGAAAAATACAGAGATTACTAACAAAGATGATGATGATTGGAGTCTACTAATCTATGACTTTCTCGCGCGCGACCTCAAAGTAAGTTATAATTATCATATGTGTGAAGCACAACGCAAGAAATTCTTAAAAGAAAATCGTTTTACAAATAAAGGTATTTACTTTACACTAAAGTATTTTTATGAAATTAAGCATAACGCTTGGGATAAAGGTAATGGTGGAATTGGTATTGTACCATATGTTTACAAAGAAGCTACAGAATATTGGACCGACCAAGAATGGAAGAAGCGTGGTTTCTTAAAAGCTATTGAAGAACAGATATTTGAAAGAAGCCATCGCCCAGTAAAAAAAATTACAAAACCAACTACAACAAAACCAAAAGTTAAATATAATCTTGATGATATAGGAGCAGAAGATGATAGTTGATAAAAATTCTACGTTACAAGTCTTTGGCTCATTAATGAAATATCCACAGTATTTATCTGAAACGGATAAATATATTTTAACATTGGATGACTTTACTTCTCGCTTTGATAAGTATATTTTTGCAGCGATTGATAGTCTATATCGTGGCGGCGCTTTGCGTATACAGCCAATAGATGTAGAAAATTATTTACAGTCAAATGGGGCGGCCGCGACATTATTCAAAAAGAATAATGGCATTGAATTTCTTCAAGACGCAGATTTCTTAGCTGACGAACGCAATTTCCCTTTTTACTATAAACGTCTTAAAAAAGTAAATCTACTTAATAGGCTTCAAAAAGAGGGCATTAATACAGATGAGTTTTATATCGAAGACCTTACTCGTCCAGAAGCTCTTGATGTAAATAAAAATTTTGAAGACCTTGAAGTAGATGATATCCTTGATACTATAAAGAAGAAGCTATTACTTATTGAACATAGCTTTATACAAAATGAAGTTACTCAAACTGAAAGTGCTTTTACCAATATTCAAAGTATTATTGACGCGGCCGTCCAAGGCACCGATATTGGAGTTCCAGTTCAAGGTGATATTCTAAATGAAGTTATGGCCGGCGCGCGATTGGGTACATTAGTGATTCGAAGCGCTGGTAGCGGCACAGGTAAAACTCGTCAAGCCGTTGGTGATGCATGTTTAATTGCTTATCCTTTTAGATATGATCATTTTAAGAAAGAGTGGATTATTTGCGGCTCAGGTAAAAAAGTTTTGTTCATTGCAACAGAGCAAACAATTCCTGAAATTCAGAAAATGATTTTAGCATATCTTACTGGTTTTAATGAATCTAAATTTCGTTATGGCAATTTTACAGATAAAGAAATTCAAATCATTAATCAAGCCATTTGGATAATGAAAGAATATCAAAGCAACTTTTTTATTGTACAAATGCCAAATCCTCGTATTGACTTAGTAAAGAATATCGTAAGAGAACAAGTATTACTTCATGAAATTGAATACGTATTTTATGACTATATCTTTATATCTCCAAGTCTTTTGAGCGAATTTAGGGGCGTAAGTCTAAGAAACGATGAAATCCTCTTAATGTTCTCAACCGCACTTAAAGATATAGCTGTAGAGTTGAATATATGTATGTTTACCTCAACACAGGTAAATGCAAATGCAGATTCTAATACGACAATCCGAAATGAGTCCTCAATTGCTGGTTCGCGCGCAGTCATTAATAAAGCAGATGTTGGCATGGTTATGGCACGTCCAACAAAAGAAGAACAAGACTTCTTTGTGGGGCTAGGCCGCGAAATTCCAAATATCGTAACCGATATTTATAAAGTTCGTAGTGGTGAATGGTCGCAAGTTCGTATCTGGAGCTATGTAGACCTTGGCAATCTCCGAAAAAAGGATTTGTATATGACAGACTCACGAATGGAAGTTATTGACCAGTATGAAAAACATTTTGTATATGAGATTGATTGGGAAAGCAATAACTGGCAAGAAGAACTAAGAGAGATAGAGAAGATTAAATGAATTACGAAGAAATAATTGAACAACTTGATGACAATAAAGTAAAAGCCCTACTTGATAAGCTTCAAATTCCTTTTGAAGAAAAGGGAAGCTATATCATAATGCCAACTGTGTGCCATCATGCAGATATTGATGATGCTTCTTGGAAACTTTATTATTATAAGAATACTCATATCTTTCAATGCTATACCGAAGATGGCGCAATGTCAATCTTTTCGTTTTTAAAGCGATTTTATGAGACACGCAATTATGAATATGACTGGTATAATGATATACTTCAAGTAATTCTTGATTGTTCTAATATCTCGTTTAATGCTGAAGATGCAAACAAATATAAAAGCATCCAAGATGATTATAGTCAAAAGAAAATTAGAAGAGAGCTTCCAGCGTATCCCGAAGGAATTTTAGACGTATTCATAAAGTACTATCCAATTGAATGGCTTAATGATGGCATCTCGCGCGCGGCCATGGACAAATTTAATATTAAGTATTCTCCTTCGCAAAACAAAATTATAATTCCTCATTATGATGTAAATGGTCGTTTGATTGGAATTAGAGGCCGCGCGCTGAATCCATGGGAGATTGAAAATGTAGGAAAATATATGCCAGTTCAAATAGAAGACAAATGGTATAGTCACCCATTAAGTCTTAATCTATATGGACTTAATATAACAAAAGAAAACATTAAAAGAAGTGGGATTGCGTATCTTTTTGAAGCAGAAAAATCAGTCCTTCAATTTGAATCTTTTCAGATGCTAAACTGCGCGGCCGCGGTGTGCGGTTCAAAATTAAATAAATATGCACTTGATATTCTAATACGTGAATGTCATCCACAAGAAATTGTAATATGTTTTGATAGTGAAGAAGAACCAAAAGATGATACTTATTTTAATCACCTTTATACTTTGTGCAAAAAGTATAATATGTATTGTAACTTTAGTTTTATATATGATAGAGAAAGATTACTTCGATTAAAAGATAGCCCAAGTGATCACGGAGAAGAAGTTTTTAAACAACTTTTAGAAAAGAGAGTAAGAGTATGAAAATTGAAATAGTTATTGACCACAACATGGAACGTAAGCATTGTATATGTTCTAGCTACGAAGACGCTATCAATACTTTATATAATTTAAAAGCTCAAGAAATAAGGTCTCGACCTACTACTTGTCGTTGTACCAAATGCGTCCATGAAAATACTTGTTATAATATTGATATTGATGGTAGTTGTAAAGAATATAAACGAGACCCTCCAGATGGTGGTTATTATGGATAAATGGAGAAAAGATGAAAGTAAATTTAATAAATGAAAATTGGCAGCAAGACTATCTTAAAAATTTACTTGCTGCGCGCGGCATAAGCGATTTAGAACTCTATCTAAATCCACCCGCAACTGCACTAAGTGACCCACATAATTTAACTAATATAGAGAAAGGAGTTAATTTATTACAAGAAATTTTACAGAAAGAAAATTCAACTATTTTAATAGTAGTTGATAGTGATGTTGATGGTTATACTTCGGCCGCGATTATATATAATTACATAACATACATCGCGCCGGGGCAATATATAGATTTCGTATTACACGAACACAAAGAGCATGGACTTCAAGACCATTATGAAAAACTTATGAGTGGAGATATAGTCTATGATTTAATTATATTACCAGATAGTTCAAGTAATGATTTTGACTTTCATGAAGGTATCGGCGCGCGAGGTACAAAGTTCCTAATCCTTGACCACCATGAAATAGATGAAGGGCAAGCCATAAGTCAATATGCTTGTATTATTAACAACCAGCTATCACCTAACTATTCCAATAAAGACCTTACTGGTGCAGGAGTTACCTGGCAATTCTGTAGATGTCATGCTGAGCAGAATTTAGCTTATAGGCTATTTGCAAAAACTTTAATTGACCTCGCAGCCCTGGGCGTATGTGGTGATATGGGTTCAGTTTTAAATCTTGAAAATCGCTATATAATGAAGAATGGATTTGAAAATGTTAGTAATTATTTCTTCCGAAGTGCAATCGAAAAGCAATCCTACTCAATGGGCGGCGAAGTAAATCCGACAACCGTTGCTTTCTATATAGTTCCTATGATGAACGCACTTATTCGTGTGGGCACGTTAGAAGAGAAAGAGCGTTTGTTCTTGGGTTTAGTCGATGGTCATCGCAAAGTTCCATGCAATAAACGCGGCGCGGCAGGCACCCTTGAAGAGGTTGCTATTGAATCGCTTAGAGAATGTACTAACGCAAAGTCTAAACAAGGCCGTATCACAGACCAAATGGTTGATAAGCTCGAACAAAAAATCTACAAACATGACCTTTTGGATAATAAAATTTTATTTGTGCGCCTTGATGAAGATGACGACTTCCCGCCAGAGATAAATGGTCTTATTGCCATGAAGCTGGCCGCGCGCTTTAAACGTCCAACAATTGTTGCGCGTCTTAACGCAGAAGGATACGACCGAGGGTCAATACGAAATGTATCAGATTGTGAACTTACTGACCTCAAGTCTTTTCTGAATGAAAGTGGGTATTTTGAATACGTCCAAGGTCATGCCAATGCAGCGGGCGCATCAATCCTTGACTCTAACTTGCGCGCTTTTCACGAATATGCAAACCAAGCCCTAAGTAATATTGATTTTAATATCGGCGCATATGATGTAAATTTTGAAAGAAGTGGAGATAGTACTGATTTGGTTCAATTAGTATATGAACTTGCTTCAAATCCAGAGATTTGGGGTCAAGGCAATCCAGAACCACTTATCTGTGTTAAAAATATATACGTTCAAACCGATGATATTCGTGTCATGGGTGCAAATAAAGATACAGTAAAAATAACAGTTAATGGAATGGCATATATGAAATTCCATGCAACTGAGATGATAAAACAATTAGAGAAGTGTAATGAAATAAAAATGAATATTGTAGGTCGAGCAAACTTAAATGAGTGGATGGGAAATATAACACCACAAATCTTTATTGAGAATTATGAAATAATAGACGATTTATTGGAGTTTTAAAATGTTTTGGATTTTAGTTTTATGCGTAGGTATTATATGGATTAAATGGCTTACGGGCTTGCGGTAAGTTTGACTTTTATTTGAATTTATGGTATAATTATTATAGAAAATAGGAAGGAGAATAAAATTTTGGAACTTTCCATAATTTTATGTAGGGTTCCAAGAAAATTTCTACTTATATATAGAAGGTGATAGGAATGATTGGTATTTATAAATATACTAATAAATTAAATAACAAAATATATATAGGTAGAAGCATTAATATTGCTAAAAGGCGATGGGAACATTTAAACGCGCCCTCTCCTTATTCATATTTTGACCAAGAATTAAAAAAATTAGGAGAAGATGCTTTTTCTTTTGAAGTTGTAGAAGAATGTCAAGAAAGCCAACTAAAAGAAAGAGAAAAGTATTGGATTAAATATTTTAATTGTTGCGTATTAGAAAATCGTTATGGTGGTTATAATTTAACACATGGAGGCGAAGAATATAGTAGCGATGAAAATCCTTGGGCAAAATTAAGTGTTGCTCAAGTAGAGCAAATTATTGATAAACTTGCACATTCTACTATGTCTATTCAACAAATAGCGAAAGAATTTCATGTACATTATAACACTATTAGTAATATTAACCGTTGTCAAACTTGGACTTGGCTTCACTCTTATAAAGATAATATAAGAAAAGAAAGCCAAGGAAGCCTTAATAAAGGTGAGTTGGGTACAAATAAAATTAGTGGAACTACAGCAATAAAAATTATTCATTTACTAGAATCAGACTCCCGCTCACTTGCTCAAATTGCTCGTGATGAAAAAATTAGTCTAAATATTTTATATGATATAAACAGATGTAAAACTTGGAAGCACTTACACAATTATAATTCTAATATTCGTAATGAATATCGAAAGGAAGGTGATGCGAAGTGATGAAGACTAAACTTGAATACCCTGGTAGTCTTCATAACTAGGGTGAGCCACTCTGATTACAGTAATATAAGACTTCGTGACTGTATTAATAAACTTAATGACTTGTTTAATTATGCAGGCGAACTTGGGCATAAAGTGGTAGCCTTAACTGACCATGAAAGTATTAGTGGATGGGTTAAGGCTGAAAATGCTGCAAAGAAGCTGAAAGACAAGTACCCGGAACTAAAAGTAATCCTTGGTAACGAGATTTATTTGTGCCGAAACGGACTAAATGCCAGCAACTACAATAGAGAAGTAGATAGATATTATCATTTTATCTTGCTTGCAAAAGATGCAATTGGCGCCCGTCAAATCCGAGAAATCTCAACGCGCGCATGGATGCGTAGCTATATGGCTCGTGGTATGCGGCGAGTTCCTACATATTATAATGATTTATTTGAAATTATTGGGCCGAACCCAGGTCATGTAATTGGCTCTACTGCTTGCCTCGGCGGCGCGCTCCCAACTCAGATTCTTCGTGCGCAGAATAATCCAGATTTACTTCCAAAAATTGATATTTGGATTCAACAAATGGATAAACTCTTTGGACATGGCAATTTCTTTTTTGAAATGCAGCCTTCAAAGAATCCAGAGCAAGTTCTAGTTAACAAGACACTTTTAAAGTATTCAATTTACTTTGATATTCCTTATATTATTACGACTGATAGCCATTATTTAAAGAAAGAGGATAGAGTTGTCCATAAGGCCTATCTTAATGCACAGAATGGTGACCGTGAAGTAGATGATTTCTATGCAACTACTTATATGATGGGGACAAAGGAACTTGAGAGTTATTTTTCTTACTTTGATGAAGAAGCTCTTCAAGAAGCATATAAAAATATTTTAAAGATTAGAGATAGTATTGAAGATTATAGTTTGTTACGTCCATTAAAGATTCCGAATCTGAAATGGAAAAATTTTCCACACTATATGGACTGTAAATATTGGTATAATGCAATTCCAATGTTGCAGAAGTTTAGTGAATCAGAATATGAAAGTGATGAAGAATTAGCTTTTGCAATTATAGATGGAATTAATCGTCATCCCGACCTACAAAATCAAGAGGCATATGATGAAATCAATGCCTGCCTTGAAGATACCTGGGTTTCTTCTGAGGTTAATAAAGCACGCTGGAGTGCATATTATCTAAATCTCCAAAACATTATTGATATTTGTTGGGAGGCTGGTAGTCTTGTTGGTTGTGGTAGAGGTTCTGGAGTGGGTTTTATTCTTCTATATTGTTTGGATATTACGCAAATCAATCCTCTAAGAGAGCATACAAGAACTTTCAGATGGAGATTAACCCAAAGGGTTTAAAGGTCTCCTATCTATGGTGACATAGATACAAAAAAACTCCGTGAACGCAAGCAAAAGCGGTGTAGAAATTAAAATTTCTGCTAACGGTGAAGACTCAAATTTTTAGAGTTAATACCGTGCGAAGTTACTTATTATTGGAGAGCCAAGGATAGGTAAAACGTGTATCGACTATTCCGAAAGGAAGTAGAATAGAGATTAGCACTATTCGAAGCGCGGAGGCTCTCATAACATTCAAGGAGCTGAATATTATGGGATATATATATAAGATAACTAATACTTTAACAAATAAAATCTATATTGGATAGACTGTAAAAACAGTTGAAAAACGTTTTCAGTAGCACAAAAATAATTTTAATAAACCATATTTTTCATAGATTGTCCTATATAAAGCATTTAATAAATATGGAATTGAAAATTTTAAATGCGAAGAAATAGAGCAAGTATCTAATGATTAGCTTGATGAAAGAGAAAAATATTGGATAGAATATTATAATAGTTATTTTGATGGATATAATTCAACGCTAGGCGGCCGCCTTGTTCAACTATACAATTGGGATATAGATGATATAATTGAACGCTACATGATTTTAAAATCTGCACGAGCCGTCGCAAAAGAAATTGGATGTGACCATAGCACTATTGATAATATCTTAAATAGCAATGGTGTTCGACGCTTTACTCAAGCCGAACAAAATTCTAGACCAATATATTTAAATAAAAATGGTGAAGAATTAAGATTTGACACTACTACTGCAGCAGCCCAATGGTTGATAGATAATAAAAAAGTAAGAAGTAATAATACGCGATGTGTTAGAGAATATCTTACTAATAATTATTTAAAGAATAAAAAGTATTACGGTTATGAAATATCCTATGAGAGCAAGAGATAGTCAGCCCCACCAGTGATGGTGGAATAAGGTGTTTTAAACCCAAACCGTGTAAGTGTACTTGATGTTGACTTTGATATTGAGGGTGGACGGCGCGCCCAGGTCCTTAACGCCTTCCGGAAGTATTATGGAGAAGATAGAGTTGCAAACGTGGCAACTTTTAGAACTGAAAAGTCAAAATCTGCGATTTTGACCGCTGCGCGCGGTCTAGGAATTGATGTAGATATTGCTCAATATATTGCAAGCTTGATTCCAGCTGACCGCGGTATGCTCAGAACTTTGTCTCAGTGCTATAATGGTGATGAAGAAAATGACTTTCAGCCTATTAAGCAGTTTATCCTTGAAATGAAAAACTATCCAGAACTGTGGAATGTAGCACAAAAGATTGAAGGATTGATTTGTGGTTCTGGTGTCCATGCAGGTGGAGTTATTTTTGTTGACGAACCATTTACAAATTCAACCGCTTTAATGCGCGCGCCCGATGGTACAATCTGCACACAGTTTGAACTTCATGATGCAGAAGCAGTATCACTTATTAAATATGATGCCCTTTCAGTTGAAGCGATGGACAAAATTCATAATTGTATTGATTTGCTTTGTGATGCTGGTCTTATTGAGCGTGAGCGCACCCTTAAAGAAACTTATGAAAATGTAATTGGTATTTATAATATAGAAAGAAACGACCCCAAGATGTGGCAGATGGTTTGGAACCACGAGATTCAATCTTTGTTCCAAATGGAAAAGCAATCTGGCATTAGTGGTATTGCAACTCTTAAGCCTACATCTGTTGACGACCTGGCAATTCTCAACTCTACAATTCGTCTTATGGCACAAGAAAAAGGTGGAGAAATGCCAACTGAAAAACTTGCGCGCTTTAAAGCTAACCCAGTTGAATGGGATAGAGAAATGGGAAAATATGGATTGAGCGTGCATGAGCGTGAAGTTCTAGAACCAGTTCTCGGAATGTCTTATGGGCTTTGTATTGCACAAGAGCAATTCATGGAGTTAGTTCAACTTCCTGAACTTGGCGGATTTAGTCTAACTTGGGCAGATAAACTTCGTAAATCCATCGCAAAGAAAAACCCAAAAGATTATGATGCTCTCACAAAAGAGTTTTTTGAAGTAACAAAAGAGAAAGGAATTGACCAAAACTTTGCAAGATATGTATGGCGCGTTTTGATTGCAATGAGCCGTGGATATGGATTTAGAATAAATTGAATCCCTATATGGTAACATATAGAAAAAAATCGTTTAAATTGCGGGGAGTTCTTTAGAGCTTTAATAACTAAACCGTAACGGCAACGTATACGGCGGCCGCGCAGAAAGAGCGTGGGTAAAGTAAAATCATTAAAGATTAGATAATCCGCAGCGAAATTTCTCAATTCTTTGTATTCATGTCTAATAAAGGTTACTTTTAATTAGAGGTGAGATACAATGGGTTACAAAAAGCTTTCAAAAGAATAGGAACTCCAAATGGTGCAGGAATATATAGACGGTACACCCGTAACGGAGTTAATGGCGAAATATGGATACAAAACAAAGAAATCAATTAGTGACAAGGTAAAAAAATATTATCCAGATGAATATAAAGATATTATAAAATAGGCACAAAACAATCGTCGTGGCTATATGTATTCATTAGAAAAGATAACTTCTCCATTTGATGCATATTTAGTTGGTTTACTACTAACTGACGGCTATGTATTAAGTGATAGAGATGGAGTTGCTTTGGATATGACCGATGAGGATGTTATTAAATTTGTAGCAGATACAATAGGTACAACATATAAGTCATATTCAGATGGAATACATAAGACCAAATACAGAGTAACTATTAACGTACCAGGTATTACTGAATAGGTAGCTCGTTTTGGTATAATACCAAATAAATCATTATGGATACCTGAACCGCAATTAACACAAGAAGAACGGCAATACTTACCTTTTATAATAAGAGGTATTGTTGATGGCGATGGTTCAGTTGCAAAAACTTCTTATGGCGGAGCACAATTTTTTATAGTTACAATGTCGCCAACCTTTATGAATTGGATTGTGAATACACTAATAAATGATTTCTTCATGGATGATATCCGAGTAAGCCAACAAGAAAATGGTATATATAGAATTGAAACAGCTAATCAATATAATATATTAAAATTGATTGCAATAGTCTATAATAAACCTTTTGGTATGAATCGAAAGTATAATGAATTGAGAAAGACGTTCAGAGACTATAATAACGACGCCTTATTAGATAAGGATGATGGTATAGTCCAGACCACAACAGTTTAACTGGCTTAGAAAACTAAGTGTGGTAAAGAATCAATCACATACTCTTGCATATAGCTTCATCGCTCTTCAAGAAATGAATCTCGCTTACAAATATCCAATTATCTTTTGGAACTGTGCCTGCTTGATTACAGATGCAGGCGGCAATGAGCAAGAAGAGGAAGAAGAAGATATTAATCTTAACCCAACTGAAGAAACTTATTCTAATGAGATGGAAGAATTTGCCGAGGATGATAATGAAGAGGATGTAGAAGATTCCTATGATGAAGAAGATTGTGATGGTTACCCCGCAGAAGTTCTTATAATGAAAGATGGCAAGAAAAAGAAACGAGTGGCCGCAACAAACTATGGAAAAATTGCAACTGCAATTGGTAAAATGCGCATGAGTGGTATTACGGTTGAGCCGCCAGATATCAATAAATCAACTTTTACATTCTCTCCCGATATGGACGCTAATATAATTCGTTATGGTATAAGTGGTATTTCACGTATCGGAGAAGACTTGGTAAAACTTATAATTGCAAATCGTCCATATACATCCATATCTGATTTTCTCGCGCGAGTAAAAGTCAATAAAGTACAAATGATAAATCTCATTAAATCCGGTGCTTTTGATAGCTTCGGCGCGCGAATCGACATAATGCATCAATATGTAGATATAATAAGTGATACTAAAAAGCGCATTACTCTACAAAATATGCGTATGTTAATCGACTTTGGATTAATTCCGGATGAATACGATATGCAACGCCGCGTCTTTAATTTTAATAAATATTTAAAGAAAATGAAATTAGATAGTACATATTATGGTATAGATAATATTGCTATGAATTTCTTAGAGAAAAATTTTGATATAGATATGTTAACCCAAACTGATGAAACTGAAAGTGGTTTCAAAATTAAACAATCTACATGGGACAATATCTATCAAAAGCAAATGGATATTATTCGTCCTTTTGTAAAGAAAAATAACGCAGAACTTTTAACTGCGGTGAATAATCGTCTCACTGAAGACGTATGGAATAAATACTGCACAGGCACAATTAGTAAATGGGAAATGGATTCTGTATCATTTTATTCCCATCCGCACGAACTCGCTGACATTGATTTAAGTATGTATCAAATTGATGATTTCTTTGATTTGAGCACTACGCCAGAGGTTGAACGTGTTATTCCCATCAAAGGAAAACAAGTTCCAATCTTTACTTTACGACGTATCGCTGGTACAGTACTCGACCGTAATAAAGCAAAGAAAACAGTTACAATTCTTACAACTACGGGTGTAGTAAATGTAAAAATCTACGGTGGCGTGTTCGAGCAATACGATAAACAAATTTCTGAACGAGGCGCCGACGGGAAAAAGCACATTATAGAAAAATCCATGTTTACTCGCGGCAACAAAATTATTGTTACAGGTATTCGAGAAGATGATGATTTTATTGCAAAAACATATAGCCGGACTCCATATCACAAAGTAGAACAAATTGTTGGAGTTGACGGCACGCGACTTATAATTAAACATGAACGAGTAGAGGTAGCGTAATGGGAGTAGCTTTAGTTTATGATTACGACTACTTCCATTACCCTGGAGTAATCCCCAATCTTGAATGTGCTAAACTCGCGGCTTATCTTAAAAAGAAACGAAATGTAACTGTTTTTCACAGCGATTTTGAACCAGAACGATATACTACTGCATATTTTCGTAAAGAATATGATGACGGAGTATATGATACAGATATACTAAAATCTAATGTTATATATGGCGGCCGCGCTTTTTCATAGACGTATCGTCCATTTAATAAAGAAATGGAACTAATAGAACCAGATTTTGAAATCTATCGACGTTATACTAGTTATTATGGAGATACAAAAAAGGATGCATAGCAAATAAAGACATTATTAACCGCAACTCACTTTAGACTGTCACTGGATGGACAAACAATGCTTCCTTTTCCACACGAGCGACTGCGGCCGCGTCATCCATGTGTAATTCTACACGACTATGACTTGGCCGCCATACCGAACAGCTATGATATGGTCTACGACATAATGACCGCTAGACCGCGCGGACTTATGTACCATATTGGTAATAAATATCCTATTAATGTCTATACTTTTGAAGACCTTAAAAAATGGTTAAATATTTATCCAATGGGAAATTGCTTTTATCTTCAATATAATGGTTTACTTACAGATGAATAGCTTATTGAACTCCTTGAAGACTCATCTATGAGTTTGCGTCAAACCATATATAACTTTACATATAAATGTTAGAGTGAAGATGATTTTATGATAAACGTCTTACCACAAATTTATAAACAAGCTTTATTTTTACGTAAATATAAAACAAAAATTTTACTTAATATTGATGAAGATTTTTTCCAAACTCCAGCATTATTAAATCTTATGAAGCTTATTAATTGTTGGTATGGAAAAACCTTTATTGAAGATTTACCAAAACCAGGCGGCCGCACCTTATATGGATACTGTTCTTCAAGTAAGGTCGCATATATTGAACCTTTTCCTTGGTAGCATTTAACAGTAACAAAAGAACAAATGCGTGAATCATTCCAATACATACGTGAACATAATTATGATGTATTTGAAAAATTCTATAGCGCACCTGGTGTAATTTTGAATGGAGGAAAATTAGAATATGGATGGACAAGAAACCCGTCAGAGGATTAATGAAATTAATGCTGAAATTTTCGATATAATTAATCAATTTGTACTTACAGATAAAATTAAGCAACTTGCGCGCGAAAAAGGTGAGCTTCAAGCTCGTTGCCAGCACAAGTTTGAGAACGGTCTTTGTATTTATTGTGACCTTTCTGAGGAGGAAGCTGAATGATAATTCTTTATAGTACTCATTGCCCTCAATGTAAAGCATTAGAAATGAAACTCAATAAGAAAAATATTGAATATACAATTTGTGATGATGAAGAAGAAATGAAAAAGCTTGGCTTTAAGGCTGCGCCAATACTTAAAATAGACGATGAAACCTATTTGCCTTTTGCAAATGCAATTAAGTGGGTGAACGCGCAGCCATGAATATAAATATTCGTTTAAGTAAAAACTTCACTACTCAATATAACCGTATGCAAGAAAAATACGGTGAAGAAATGGCGGCCATCAATGGTTTCTCCGATGGACAGCTTTCATATACTGATTTTATTGATGCCTTTGTTGATAAAGATACGGTTGCAGATGCCTCTATTGATGGTAATGCAAATGTAGGCCATAAAGATATAGTAACTTTAATGAATGAAATGCCCAAGCCGCATCAAAAACTTTTGGCCTTTAATAAGATTTATCACGAGATGAATAAGCGATACGGGTTCAAGCGCGCAAATGAATGGCTTGAAAATGAATGGAATGGTCATTTATATATGCACGATGCTAATACCACCAGTTTTGTTCATTATTGTTTTGCTTATGACCTAAAAGATCTTGCGGAAAAAGGTTTGTACTTTATTGAAAACTTCAATGCAGAGCCGCCAAAGCATTTAGGTACTTTTATCGACTTTGTCAAGGAGTTTGTAAGTTATGCATGTAATCGCTCAAGTGGTGCAGTTGGCCTTCCAAATCTTATTCCTTATATGTATTATTTCTGGAGTAGGGACGTGTGTGACGGGTATTTTACTGTCTCTCCAAGAAAATACGCAGAGCAGCACATACAACGTCTTATATATGCTCTTAATCAGCCTTTCCTACGTGGCGGTATTCAGTCTGCTTTTACTAATACAAGTGCTTTTGATAGAGTTTATCTTATGGCTCTTTTCGGTGGTGCTATTTTCCCCGACGGGGAATTAATGGTTGATGAAATAGAAGAAATAATGGATTTCCAAAAGATTTATTTGGAAAGTATGAGTGAAATTAGGTCACACAATATGATGACTTTTCCTGTGTCCACGATTTCTCTTCTTAAACAAAATGGTGAATTTCAGGACAAAGAATTTGCAGAATGGGCTGTGCGCCACAACATGAAATGGAATGATTCCAATATTTTCATAGATGATAGCGTTAATAGTTTAAGTAATTGCTGTCGTTTAAAGTCAAATATTGAAGACCTTGGATACTTTAATTCTATTGGTGGTACCGCACTCAAAGTAGGCTCAGTTAAAGTTTCAACCATCAACCTCGCGCGCTTGGCCTTAGAGAACACCACAGAGCAAAGTTATTTAACTGCACTTCGTGATATGGTTCAACTTGACCTTGAAGTTTTGGATTGCGTACGCCATATTATTCGTCGAAATGTAGAAAAAGGACTTCTTAAAAACTTCACGCTTGAAATGGTTGATTTTGAACATTTATATAATACAATTGGTTTTATTGGTATTTATGAAACCATGAAGTCTTTTGGCTATACAGAACAAGATTCACTTGGCAACACCTTTTACAAACCCGAAGCTGCGGCCTTTGGTAAGAAAATTTTTGATACAATTCGTAATGTAAAAGACGTATTTTGTATTGACAAAAATTATATGGTAAACACAGAACAAATCCCAGGAGAAAGCGCGGCCGCAAAATTAATGAAGAAAGATAAATTACTATATGCAGAAAGCGTAGTGGATGACTTACCACTTTACGGCAATCAATTTATTCCTCTTGGAATTCAAACTACTCTTACAGAACGAGTTAGAATTGCTTCTTTATTTGATAAATATTGTAATGGTGGTTCTATTCTTCATGTAAATATCGAAGCTCCATTTAATTCGTTTGAACAGGCTTGGAATATGTTAAATTATATTTCTGACCAAGGCGTAACATATTTTGCATTTAATACTAAAATTCAAGCCTGCAAACATAATCATGCCTTTTATGGTAAAACCTGTCCAATATGCGGTGAACCTGTAGAGACAGAATATACTCGAATTGTTGGTTTTTATACACCAATTAAAACTTATTCAAAAGAGCGCAAAGCAGAATTTAAAATGAGAAAGTGGATGGATGTAAATGCAGATTCGCGGACTGAATGATTATGATATTGTAAATTATAAAGAGCCGGCTCTCTTTATAGCGTTCCCATATTGTAATTTTAAATGTGATGCAGATTTTGGCACTAAGATTTGTCAAAATAGTCAATTAATAAAAGAGCCAATTCTAAACGTAGATATATATGATATTTTAGATATATATGAAGCCAATCCTCTAACACACGCTGTGGTCTGCGGTGGTCTTGAACCATTTGACAGTTTGGATGAACTTTATCCTTTTATAGACCGTTTTCGTAGACGTTCAAAAGATATAATAATTATCTACACTGGCTATACAGAGGATGAGTTAGAAAAAGAAATACCTAAAGTGGAATTATTTGGTAATGTCATTATAAAGTTTGGTCGTTACATTCCAAACGCGGCCAGTCGATATGATGATATTCTTGGAGTAACGTTGGCATCTGATAACCAATATGCCAAATATTATGAGTAAAAGGAGATAATTATGGACGAAGAGAAAAGTATAAATATTTTTGATGAAATTTTTGGGACTCTTGATGGAGTATTTAGCCAAGACGAAGAAACTGACGGTTTAAAAGCGATTGGCGCAATTCTTACTTTATCAGATGAAGCTTTTGAACAACTCAAACCTATTTTAATGAGTAACATAGAAACCGCTTTTTATACTCCTGATGCCCAAATTGCATTAGCTCAAATGATGAATATGCAAGGCATTAGAATTGAAGACTTTACAAATAATATCGACCAACTTGTAGAAAGTATTGGTGAAATAACAGCAGAAGGAGTAGAACTTTCTGAAAGTAAAAAAGACCTCTTAAAGTTCATTTTTACCTCTTTTGCTAATTCAATGAGTGAATCTCTCAAAGTAGGTCATCGTATTATTACAATCCCTGTTGAATTGTGTCGTGAAAATGCTAAGTTACCTACATACGCTACCAATGGCTCAGCCGCCATGGACATATATTCACCAGAAGAGTATGTTATCGAGCCTGGCGAAACAGTTTTAATTCCAACTGGTTTGAAAGTGAATATCCCTTACGGTTATGCTTTACTTATTCAACCGCGCTCTGGTCTTAGCCGCAAAACAAAGCTTCGTGTTGCAAATACTCCTGGCTTAATTGATTGTGACTATCGCCAAGAAATTGGAGTTATTATTGAAAATATTGACCCGCCACTTAAAGATTATGCAATTCAACAAGATAGTGAAGGACTTCTTCAAGGGCCCGTATATGGCTCTTCATATACAATCGGGAAAGGAGAGCGTTTTGCACAAATGCGCCTTGTTGAAGTTCCTATGGTGAATTGGCTTCCTATGGAATCACTGGGTGATTTTAATAATGACCATGGAGAAGGGTTCGGTAGCACAGGTACGACCTAATATATAAAATGGCACGACTCAATATTGAAGATATTAAATAGACGCTCCAGTCTGATAAATGGATACTTATAAGTGATACTTATAAAAATTTAGATACGAATTTAGAATTTCGTTGTGACAAGGGCCATACAGTAATTGGCCCTTGGAAAAAATTTAGAGAAACTCGGATTTGCCCAATTTGTATGCGCGCGAGCCTTAAGACAAAAGAATTTCATAATACTAAAAAGAAAAAAGGCGAGTATCGTATACTCGCACTGGATTAGGCCACTCATATAAGTGGATATGCAGTTTTTAGTAATAAAGAACTTATAGATTATGGCACTTTTGAAGCGACAGGTGAAAATGATATTGAACGCTGCGCGCAGGTCAAGCAATGGCTTATATCATTAATTGAATAGTATTAGATTGACTTTGTTGGACTTGAAGGCATTCAATACTAGGCGGCCGCGGGTGTTACAACGTTTGAGACGCTCGCGCGCCTTCAAGGTATCTTAATGGTTACTTGTTATGAGGAACAAAAATCATATAAAGTAGTCAATACAAATACTTGGCGTCTTCATTGTGGCGTCCGCGGAAAAACACGAGTTGATAAGAAAAGAAGTATGCAACTACTTGTAAAATAGTGGTATGGTATAATGCCATCTGAGGATGAATGTGATGCTATTGGAATTGGTAAATATTATAGCGATATTTAGACTCCAAAAGTTGAAATCATTGATTGGGAGGGAGAAGGATAATTGACTAATAAAGAAATTTTTGATTTATATGAAGGCTTATGCGAAATTGGAATGGATAAAGATTTAAAGTTTGAAATTCGGGTAAGTTATATATTTGCTAAAGCTAAGCATGCATTAGAACCATATTACAAAGCCATCCTTGAAATTCGAACTAAATTGCTAAATAAATATGGCAAGACTGCTGAAAATGGCGATTGGATTGTACCTAAAGAAAATGTTGAAGATTTTACAAAAGAATGGAATGCTTTTATGGGAATAGAAAATGTTATTGTTTTAGAGAAAATTAAGATAGAAGATTTAAAAGAAGAAAAGCTTGGAATTGAATTAATGGAAAAATTTCTTCCTATTATAGAATAAAAATGCAGTAAGTAATTACTTACTGCTTTTTTATTATAAATCATGTAATTTTTGAATATCAGATGCTGTTAAATTTTGCCCACCACATACCACACTTAAACATTGAATACTCTCGTTACAAAAAATAGTCCCGGCTACTGTAATAGAGCCTTGATTAAAATAAACTGCCCCGATATTACTAATACCATTAGCTCCAAAACTCCAACCCTTTCCTGAAATACTGTTCGAATCAATTGTACAACCACCAATAGTTCCACCACTAGCAGTAATATTATTACAAGTAATAGTACCATCACTATTTAAGCTCCAATTACTTTTTCCCTTACCCGTACTACCACCAGTAATACTATTATTATTAATATTACATCCACCAACAGTTCCTTTGTTTGCTGTAATACCATTATTAGTAATAGTAGTATCACCAATTGCAACTTTTGATTTAACAGTCGTTGAACCAGTACTCCCTTTTCCACGTTCATCAGTTAATTGGAAACCATTTGCATCCAAGCGCCATGAATATTCTAATGAGTTATTCTTCTTAGCCTCAGAAGAAATACTTCCATTCGAACCATCAATTGTGGTAGTTAACTTTACATTATTAATATTAGTCTATATACACTATAATGACGAGTCGTTAATAGTCCACCCACCAATTTTTCCGGCGCTTGCATACAGTTCTCCTTTTTCGGTTACACCAAATTTAGAGCCTGCTAAAAAGTAATAATTATCTGTTTTCCCCTAAATAGTTGCGTTTCGACCATTAGAAAATAAACCAATTGTACCATTAGATGTATCCTTATAAATAGAATGATTATCCATCGTCCAGCCAGCAATATTGGCACCATTTTTATCAACATTAAAAACTACGTTATTATTATTATCACGTAATTCTAATCCATAATTATCAGAACTATTATTAATACGTCCAATCTGAACTCGTTTTACGTTCCCTGCTGTTATAACTAAATCATGTTCAGTAGAAATTTCAAAAGAACCACTACCACTATTACTTTTTAAAAAGAAACCACTCCATACTAAACCGAAATCAGATTTAGTTTTAATGTCATCAATACTATTAGGACTAAAATCTGCTGTACCATTATAACCATAAATACCATATGAATCAAATCTGACAAATTTACCAGAATTCATAGTGTCATTATTTGTAGTACTATACGCAGTAATACCCTAACTATCCCACCTAAACGTAGGGTGTTTTCCATCATAAACATAAATTTCACTGGTATTAATGCGCCCAGCTGTTAATAAATCAGTAGAAATACCATCCCCACGAATAGCATTTTTCCAAGTTGCGCCGCCGTCGTTTGTGATGAACAAACCGCCGGCCATTATTTTTGTCTTAGAGGCGGTATTTAATTTATCAGTAAGAGTAATACCTGTATCATCCCATACAACATCTTGATTGGAACTATTAATTACTAAATCTTCATTCTAATCAAATGTATCCTAAAGAGTTGCAAAACTTAGGGTTTTATCAGGATTTATTACTCCTGCGGCCTTGGCATATGAACCTTGTGCATATTGTAAACTTTGGGTCGTAGCGGTAATACGCTGGAATAAATCGTCAAATTGTGTTTTGTAATTTTGAATAGTTAAAACGTCTTTACTTGGCTAGTCAAAGAAAGAACTAATTTTATTAACTAAAATACGTTCTTTATACGGTGTAATACCATCTGCCTTATATCCAAAAAATTCTCTATCCTAAATATAGCAAATATCACCTAATCTGAATACTTTAGAACTATATTCCTCAATACAACTCAATCGTAAAACATTAATAGTATAAGAAAGTTGTGGGCGACTTGAAGTATATGCTACATTTACACCGTCTAAATAATACTTATCATCATCTACATAATCTTCATCCTACCAAGTACCTTCCATAAGATAAATACTATATTTATCATTAAAGGCCTAATGTTTAGCTTTAATAATATCTAAGCAATCTTTTTGAGTAGTTTCAAGAGTAGTAATATATGCTTCTAATGTATTTAAAGTATTATTTGTATTTGCCAATTGATTGCTATAATCAGTACGCTGTTTCTTAACCTCTCCATAGGTATTTGCGCGCGCCTATGCATTTGCGTTATCTGGATTCGCTGTAACCCATACCAAGGCGGCAGTAATAGTGTCTGTACGTGATAAGTTTAATAAATCTGCCTCAATCTATTCTAACTATTGAGAGGCCGCGGATAAATATTGTTCTTGTACTTCTTTTTGTGCCTCTAACCGCGTTTTATCAGTGCGCTTAACCACTAATTCATCTGTTACAGAATCATATTTTTTATTATTTGTATGTAATGCATAATAGTACCCAATATAATTATCCTGTGTACTATATAAATCTTTAGATAAAATTTCTGCATCTAATAAATTCTACTAAGTAAAGTAGTCTAAATTAATAATAAAGTTTTCACGCGTATAGTTTTGATTACTGCGTGCGATTGTACAAAAACCATGCTGAGCAAACTCATTAGAATTAGGTAATACTAATATTTTTGTAGCCAGTTTATCACTATCAACAGTACGACTAATGGTTTTTAAATCAATACCATACTCAAATGAAATACCAGTATCTTCTCCGATTTCAGCCACAAAGTATACAAATTTCTGCGGTATGCCATCAATAAACTTTACAGCACCATTTTCTTCATGTTCAATTCTAAAGCGCGCCCATGCCTAAAATGATTCGGCAATAGTCTATAATATATTAAAACGATTTGAAGCTTTAGCTTGAATTGTACCAACTTTTTCATATTTATTATATACAGGGGTATATACTTCAGTCTATCTACTATTACCAACATATAAATATGATAAATCCCCAATTGAGGCCGCCGCAGCGGAATCTTCTTTGTAATAATACTTATAAACTTCCTATGCGTAAGACTGTAATGAAATTTCACCTGGATTCATACGTTTTACTTCAGCATTTTCATCATAAGAAGTAACACCCATTACTTCTTTAAAAAATTCAATTGCCTCAATTTCATATGAACCTACTGAATCTAAAATAATACCATATTTTTCTAACGGCCCCGCAGCGATAGACTTATTACATACCATAACAGATTCCAACCAATGAGTACTACTATCATAATGTACTGACTCTCTAGTAAAAATACCCGCAGAATCTTTTGCAATTGTGCCATCATTTTTTTGATGATATTTATATACATTTAAAGTAATGTTATTTTCATTACCCGTCTGCAAATAAGTTCTCTTTTTCCCATTTACCTAAACTGCTTTAATACGATAGATATATCTTTCATTCTTCTAAATACCGCTTACTGCACCTTTTTGTATTTCTACATCAGAAGGAGTAAAATAAGAAATATTTGACTACAATCCAGTATTATAAATCTATCCATTATGAATCCACAAAAAAGATGCGGAAGAATAATCTGCTGCACTACCCGTAAATTCTTCAAAAGAAGGATAAATCTAAAATTTATCAACCGCGCCAACCCATCCAGCTACATTAGTAAAATTTGATGGATTCGCAATTAAATTTACAACAGCTAAAGGATTAGAATATTCAGTAGTAATAACTTCGTATACTTCTTTTCCATCTGTGTCCTTACAAAGGCTAACATAACGTTTTAATAAAGCATCATATTCAGTACGCTAACTTTTAATAAGACGTTCAGCACGATACTAAGTTGAGACTCCATTACTAATATTAATAGCACAACATAAAGTATTACCTTGATAACCATATAAATAATTTCCGTCTCCAAGAGATTGAGGACGCCAATCAATAAAGGCTTTATAGCAATTACCATTAATAACTAAACTATCATTTATATCCTATTCATAACCAGTAGGACTATATAAGAATTGAGTTTCAACACGTTTTACTTCCTTAGTTGTATCTAATATATCCAATAAAGAATCATAAAACACAAGAATTAATTTACCGGCAGATATATATGTATCAATTGTTGAAGAATCTTCTTTGCCTGGATTCTATTTAATTGCGTTAAGCTAAGCCGCCAGAAGAACTTCATATACTGGCCCTTCTGTTTTCTAATAAATGGGAGTTGAGCTATCACTATCATATTGCCACGTCGAACCATCTAATACCTATGAAGCCAATTCTTCAGCTGTACCAATATTATTCTATAAATCAGTATCAAATTCTAATGAATATCCATTCTTACTTAATTCATTTATAAAAACATCAGTACAAGTATAAGTAACACTTTTTTTAGATGAATCTTCTTGACATTTTTTTATAACTAAATCATACCACTAATCCTTCCATAATACCTTTACTTTTCTTTCATTAATTAAATATTTTCCAAAAGGATTAGCATAAACTTCTCCAGTTTGTGTATCCGTATATTTATAATACATTTTAAAAGTAAAAGTATTCGTACCATTTATATCTGTAACTAAATTTGGCTCCAGCGCGCGGGCTTGTACGTTTTGGGCGCGCATACTATCAGACCCGATTACCGCTATTTTACGCTCATGTAAATATTTGGAACCTTCTACGGGATAATCTTCCCATAAACTAATTTCATATTTTTCCATTTATTTGTCTCCTTAGTAATAAAGCGGCGTATAAGTCATACGAGCAAATTGTGTATTTGCTTTAAAAATTGTGCGGCCGACCGGCGCTTCAAAGAAATCACCAGTTGTAATATATTTATTATATAAATTACCTGTTTTCTTATAATTTTCATTTAGTCCTTCAACTAAATGAGTGCTTGAATCAAATAAAATATATTTATCGTCATTTTGTAATACTACATCTTCTATATTTAATTCACCAATTGTATTACCTTTCAAATCTTCAAGCCACATTTTTCGTAAAGAGGCTACATGCGCTTCATCAAAAGATATTTTTAATTGGGCATTTAAATCACCTACATTATTAATTGGCCCAATTTCTTTATTACGAACGGTCGGTGAAAATGTAGCTAATGCATATGGGTAATATGCAATTAATTTTATAGTACCCTCACCTTTATACAATCTAACATCCATATTATCAAAACAAATATATTTAAATGTAGGCGTGGACTATACTTTAACCATATATTTTTTATATGGGAATTCATCAAAAATTAATGGTTCAATTCCCTTAAAACCAAATAATTGTCTAAGTGCGCGCAGGTCCTCGTCGCGCAAATCATCATAAGCAATATCCAATGAAAAAGTTCTTTGTGTATAAGCACTATCTAAATAATATTGTCCATCTCCACCTGGTACTGCTACAACATCATCTTTATTTGTAGGTAGCAAATCATCATTATAACGATTGCTAGTACTTACACGAGTTATATTTAATTGTGACGAATGGGTTGTGCCTAATGTAAATCCTAAAAAATCTCCCTAAAATACACTCATATTTATTCCTCCTTTTGGTGGGGAGAGAATCTCCCCACCCCTTCATTTAGTAAGTCCAATTGCATTGACATTTCTATAGCTGGCCGCAGTAAATAAATCACTTTTAATGCGCTCAACCATTTTATCTACATCATAATCATCACTAATAGAACCCACATCTATACTTATATTAAAAGTATTATCTGTTTTTGCATTAGAAACTACGTTTTCTTTTGAGGCTATCGCTTTTGAAGCTACGTCAGCAAGTTTTATAAAGCCATCATTAGATTTAGCAATAGTTAATTTATCTGATAAATTAGATAAAGCTGATTTAACAAGAGTCCCCGTAGAAGTATCAATTTTCTAAGGGCCACCTTTTAATAAATCTGCTGGACCTGTTACTAATGTACCAGAAGGTTTAATATTAGATGTTTTATCGCTACTTTTTTCACGATCACCCCATTTACCAGTCCCTTCTGTATAGGTTACGCCTCTTCTATATTTAATGGAACGATAATCAGTACCATAGCCAGTGTCTTCAGCTAAGGGGTCCTCATATTTTCTCTCAAGGTCCGGACGCTTTCTTTTTTTCTTAATATTATCACCGCGTGTAGTCGCAGGAGTAGCTCCCATTCCACCATCAGTATCGTCGAGAGAACCAATTTTATCCTCGGTTACGGCTAAACCTAATTTCTACTACATAAGATAGGCGCCAACTTGATTTACATCTGTCTTAAGTTCATCTGCCCACTTTTGACGCTGTTCTTCAGACATAGAGCCCCAGTCTTCGGTTCTTTGTAATAATTCGTAAAGTTTAGAATCTTCCTTTAGCGAACCAGTACTTTCATAAATACCACTTGTAATTAATTTATTGACTTCATCCCACAAGGCACCAGATTTCTAATCATAATCAAGCTATGCTTGCATAAGTTCAATCTAATGCTCACGTTGTTTTGCTGCATCTTCGTTATCTTTTGACAAGCGTTCAAGAGACTAGTCAACTAATGTATCACTATAGCTTTCGCGCGCTTCACTAATCTATTGCTATAATTGACGAATTTCAGAGTCGTTCGCGCCAGTGGTATCACGTTGCAAATATGCAAGACGTGCTTCCATATCTGCAATATTTTCTTCAGTTTTAGTATTCTCACGAATCTAACGCTAAACTGCAATTTCTTCTTGTAATGAAGCTAAAATATTATTATTTGCATCATTTAGTGTTTTATTTAATTCTGAAAGATTATCAATTTGAGCTTGACGGTCTGCAACAACAGCATTTAAAACACGGTCTTGGAATTCAGTATATGCATCTAAAAAACGATTCTCTAATTCTTTAATCTAACTTTCAATATCAAGAAGACTGCTTTCTGCATCTTCCATCTTCTTTTGAACATCTTCAAGACTATTAATATAATCTATAACAGCATTGTAATCGTCTTGGTCTTTAATTGCATTTATTTTATCCCAATCAATTTCAACAGTTTTATCTTTTTCGTTATAGCGTGCGTAATCTTGAAATTTAGTACCTGTGCTGCCTACTTTTTTCTTTCCTTGAATAGATTCAAGTTCGCTCATTTCTTGTGAACGACGCTTGTAGGCTTCAGTTTGCATACGTTGCTAGTTATAAAGATTATTTAATTGGTCTCTTGTTATTTTATAAAGGTCTTTACCAGTTTTATTAGAGTCTTCAAGAGCCATTTCATAGCGAGTTTGAAGTAAAGTTTGTTTACGTTCATACTCAGCTATATCTTCCATTAAATTGTAAAGCCAATCTAATTCATTACTCCAATCATCAGAATTTGTCGGTTTTTTACCGCCGTCGCCACCATCATCTCTATCTCTATCTCTATCTCTATCTCCATATCTGCCTGGAGCAAAAGAATTAAATTTTTTAATCTACCCAGTGTTAGCTAAAATTCGAGAGGTATCCTATGCATTAAATATCTAATCACCAGGTTTTAAATTCTAAAAAGCAGGACCATTTGCACCAGTAATATAACTGTACCCTTCTTCTTTATTCCAAACGATTTCTGGTCCTTCTTCACCAGTTAAAGCAAAGCCCGGAGATATTTTATTTGTATTTCCTTGAGCGAAAGATTTTAATAATACACCCTTTGCATAGGCACCAACGACACCGCCAGATGCTGCAGCCGCAAGAGCTTTAACATATAAATTCATTGAAGCGGTAAAATTTTGACTACCTAAATATGCTCTAATAGTTTTATCTAAACTCGATACATTAGCATCAATTGATAATGTAGGTTTTATTGCCTCAACTTCCGTTTTAACTGAATTCGCTACCTAAGTTGCAGCGCTTTCTCCTCCGGCGACAACTGCTTCTTTTACCGCATCTGTAACTGGTTGATATTCACCATTGGCTAAAGCATCAATAAATTCATCTGCCTTAACCTCTTGCATTGCATCATTTAATTTAACAGTTAAATTTTCATAATTTGCTTCCGTTACAATATTATCAATAATATTACCATTTGCATCAACTGATTTAAAAGAAGTTTCGAGAGCAACGCCTAATTGTTCTGCAGCTGCTTCTGCTACCTGTTTAGCCTGTTCCTCTGAAAGATTAAAATCTTTCATTAAACCGTCCAAGATACCATTAGCATCAATATTACCGTCACCAGTTAAATATTGCTATAAATAATCTGTGAGTGACTAGTCACCGCCCAGGCCTTCGGTAATTTGATTTAATATATTTTCTCCGCTAAGAGGATTACCATCTTTATCTGTAACTTCAATTTTAAATTTAACTGTTGTGCCAGCCGCTTGCAATTGTTTAATATAATCTATAACGTCATCAACAGTTTTACCGTACGCCTTTGCTAATGCTGTTAACTCTTCTTCAGTCATCGCTCGGCTTGTCGCTGTATCAGTAGCAAAAGCTTCAACAGCTGCTTTAAAATCATTCTCATTAAGAATCTCTGAAGTTTCAGGACTATGATTTAACCAACCTTGTAGTAAGCCTTCAGCGAACTCTTTGGAAATTTCAATTCCCTTTTTCTCACTATAAATTGCCTAAATTTGTTCTATTAACTAATCAGTGGTTGCATTACCAATATCCCAGTCAAATTCAATTTCGCCTTTAACTTTTTTCTTAGTAACATTAGGTAGATATTGTGCTAATTCTTCCATAAAGTCCTAAGAATCATTTTCAATTATACCAGATGCAGTCTTTAACTATTCTCTAATTAATTCTTCAAATTTAGTTAAATCACCATTTACTGAATCTAAAGCAGCTTTATATGAACCCTAACCAAAAAAGGCCTCATAAATATTTTTTAATTGAGGATTACCAAATTCAAAATTATCTATTAATTCTAATGCATCTTCGTAAAGACCAGTAAAGAAATCTGAAGCTTCGCCATAATCTAAACCCTTATCAAAGTTTTTAATAAACTCGTGTAAATGGTTCATAGCTTCTTCTACAGACCTTGTATTACCAAGCGCCTTAATTAAAGAAGTAGAAAGAGCTTCAATACCAACATTACCCTACTAATATTGTGTTAAAACCGCGGCCAAACCACGAGAACTTGCTTCTAAACTACCAGTATCTTCAATGGACTATTCTAATAATTTATTTAATGTACCATTACTTTTTGCTAATTCATTAATATTATCCGCGGTAATTTTTCCATTTGCCTCAATAAAACCATTAAGGCTTTCTGTCATATTACTAAAATCAGTAGTAGTAACAAAATACTTAACTAAATTACCGGTATCAAATAATGCAGAATTTGTTTGCTAAATAGAAGTTAGAATATTGCCGAAAGAGCTATCAGCACCAACCTCTGCTAATTTACTTTGTATCTAATCTAATGCCTAAATAGGATTCTCTAAATTTAAAGTCTAAAGGAACTAATCAACTTGTTCTAGCTCCTCTGACGCCATATTAGGTAAAGTTTCTAATAAAGGAGCTAATGCATCAGGTGAAATAGATTCTTTTAGTTGCTCTGCAATACTACCTAAATGTTCAACATCCTAAAGATTTAATGACTATACCTAATTAAAGGTATCACGAGTAACAGCTCCGCCAGCAGCAGAATAATATTGTTCTTTCGCGCGCTTTTTCCGATTTTTTGCTCCAGTTTGGCCTTCTTGGAATTTTTTAACAAAATCATCCTAAGAAAGACCCAAAGCTTTACGTACTTTTTCTGCAGCTGGTATTAGCCCTTCAAGAGCGTCACCTTTAAAAAATATATTTTCTTCGCTTTCAATTTGACCAGTAAATGCTAATGCCATCTATTTTGCAGCTTCATCTGCATCAATTAAAGCTGCAAAGTCCTGCGTTTGTTGCATCTACTTTGTGGACTAATCATAAGTAGCAAGAGCATTCATCAATGCCGGGATACTTAAATCATTAGAAGCCTATACACCATATGCTTCATAATATTTCTATCTTAAATCAGCTTCTTTTTGTGCTTCACTAAAATTATTATTTTTATAAAAAGCTTCTTGTTGAGCTATTGAATCAAGAATTGCTTGACTATATTCATTGGCATTAAAAGCACTACCTAACGCAGTAGAAACTGTTTTAATTGTAGAGGGGTCTAATTCTAAATGCCAACCCATCTAAGAAAAAGCGTTTGTTGCATTAATTTGTGCTTGTGATGAATTTTTCTACTATTCAGCAATAATGCCTTGTTCTTGAGCTACTATACCTTTATATTCTTCTTCACTAATTTCAACAGTGATTTCAGGACGATAAAAATCTCCCTACTCAGTATGAATATCTTCGGCTTCATTTCGACGGTAATACTTAATATTACCATTCTCATCAGTAGTAGAATAATATTTTTTCTACAAAGCCTCTAAATTAGCTTGTAAAACAGCATTACTACCACTAGCAATTGTGCTCTATGAAAAATAACCAGCAGCAGCAGACTTAACTGCAGCTTCAGCCGCTAAATTACAAGCATTTGCTAATGCTTCTTCGTCTAAAGTAAGTATTATTTCACCATTAATACCTTCTATAGACTATACATATTGACTATACTAAGCATCTTTTTCTATTAAAGATTGAATATAATCATTCTAAGCTTGAATTGCCTCACGATATTCAGAAGTCGTCTATGCTTCATTAATATTAGCAAAATTACCAGTCTATGTGCTCTAAATTTCTTTTAAAGCACGACTTTGTTCTTCAGTGCGGTCGGCCCACTCTTTCATGGCCTCCGCATTTTGCTTAGTAAGTTCTAGTTGCTTTTTCTATGCCGCGGCAGGGTCCATTTTTTCAATTTCCTGTTTACGCATATTATTAGCTAAATATGCATAACCAGCCATTGCGGCCATAACTGCTAACACAGGTGCTGCAGCCACTACAAAAGCCTTAAAAGAACCTAAAGCTGCTTTTATAGACGCACCTAATTTATCAAAGGCGCCACTAATATCAATAATACCTTTACTATCCTAAAAGTCTAATAAAGCTTTAGTAAGTCCTCCTAATCCTTTTAAACCAGCTCCTCCAGCAGCCGCTCCAGCTCCTTTGCCTAAAAAACCACTAAAAATAGAATTACTAAGAACTTTATCAAAAAGACCGCCATTTTTAAATAGCCCACCGACAGCTTTTAATCCTCCAATTGCTAAAGCCCATTTAGCAATACTACTGCCGGATTCACCAAAAGCATCAGTTAATTTATTAATAGTATTTAAAATATCAGTAAGTAAATCAACTGCGCCTTTAATAATTTCATTATTAGTAAGCCCCATCAAGAACTCATTCCATGCGTTCTTTAAACGATTTAACTTACTTTCTAATGATTCTTGTGTTTTTTCAAACTATTTTTCAGAAGCTCCCGATGAAGCATATGCTTTTCCAACCAGTTCCTATGTACGTGCATAGTCTTGCATCATAGCAATAAAACGTGATTGCTAACGAGAGCCAGCAGCCTATGTGGCAATATATCTCTATTGTACACTAGTTAAGTTATCCCACTTAGAAGCCAACTCCATAAAAATATCATCGAGTCCAACTTCACCAAGGAAATATTTATTTAAATCAATACCAGCCGTACGAAGCGCCGCGCCAACACGGTTAACGTCAATAGCCTAACCTTCTTCATCTGTACCAGTTAACTATCCTTCTGACATCAACTTCTTGACTTCTGAAAATCTTGCTACGACAGTTTTAAGTGCTGTACCAGCTGTTTCCGCAGACTCACGAGTTGTCTCAATAATCTACGCTAAGAAGGCCGCAGTCGTCTCAAACTCCATATTCGCATTATGAGCAAGAGATGCAACCTTTGTCATAGCTGTTGAAATTTCATCAACATTAGACGCCGTATTTGCGGCTAGTTCTGAATATACATCATCAACACGCTATGCATTTGCTTCTGTAAGCTCCATGTTGAAGCCACGAAGTGCGTTAGTCATACGGTCGGTTGCCTCGGCAGCGTCGAGACCAGCAATACGTGCCATCTTTAAGGTTTCAACTGAAAGAGCGTTTACTTCATTTGTCTTTAAGCCTTGCTGATAATAAAGTGTTGCAGCTTCATATGCCGCTTTTGTTGTAACACCAAGTTCATTCGCGCGCTTTGTGTATTCAGGAAGTTGTGACCACATATCACTGACTGAAAAATCAGTAACAACTGCGGTCTCGGTCATTACCTAATCAAGTTCTTTAATTGTATTAAAAGCACTACGAATTGCGCGTTTTACTAAATTAATAGAGTTCTATAAACCGAAGAAATATTGAATACGAGATTTGAGAGCCTATATATCTTTCATGCGAGCATCTGTATCAGATACTTGCTGGCCAAGTTCAGCTAATTTCTTTTTTAAATCGTCTACATTTACGCTAGATGATTCTAATGCCTTTATGAAATTTTCAATCTATCCCTTCGCCGCTGCTCCATTCGCATCAATAAAATCACTTAATGCCTATTTAGCACCTTCAACGCTCTAATCATACTTAGACATATCTATGCCATTAAGTTCTTTCATAGAGTCTAAAAGGCCCTTTAATGCATTAGACTTACTAACATCCTGTTCGGCCTATGCCTTTTTTAAAGCCTCATTTAATTTGCCAACTTCATCTGCGCCTTTATCAATATCTCCTTCGGCACTATTAATCGCATCTTGTAAAACTTTAACTTTATTTGCAGCATCAACGTAAGTTTTAATTAAAGCCTCTAAATTATTCTTTTTAGTAATAACACCTTTTTGTGCAGGGCTAATTGATTCACCACGAGCAACTGCTTCTTCGTATTTTTTTGCAGCTTCAGAAGCCTTATTATAATCTTCAATAAGTTTTTGTAATGCGGCAGCAGTATCAGAAATACCTGTTTTATCCTATATAGCTTTGCTAGCCTAATCTAAATTAGTCTAGGCGTCGGGCATAGCACTTTCTGCTGTTACTTTCTTTGCTTTAGCCTACTCAATTAAATTCTACTATGCTTGAATTTTTTTATTTAAATCATCAACCTTAGTAGCTGCTTTTTTAACTTCACCTTCATAAGCCGCCAATGCTTTTCTTGCTTTTTCAATTGTATCAACTGCACTTTGAGGGAAAAGTTTTTCTAAATCTTTACCCGATACTTTTGAGAGGTCTCCCGCAGACTTTTTTAGTTTCTCATATAAACTAATAATTTTTTCACCGGAAGCTTCTAATTTGGCAAAATCTGCCGGTGATTTTACACCTTTATTTCTTAATTCCTCAAAATTCTTTATTTCATCAGATAACTTACTAAAAGTCTCTGTAACACCCTTAGTCATAGATGCTGGGAATTTTAAATCAGCTAGCTACTATTGAAGCTAATTTAAAGCTCCTTTCATCTAACTAATATCTAACTCAGCACCAAAAGTTATTTTATAGTTATGAGCCATTTCTCCACCTCACAAATAAAAAATCAGCATTAGCTAAAACTAATGCTGACTTACAGTAAATGGAATTTACATATCACTATCTATATCACTATCTAAGAAATCAATTTCCGCAACATAACTATTGTGTCTTGATTCTACGGGTACGCCTACAGCAGAGAAATTACCAACTACTGGATTAGCCTGCGCGCCCAATCGTATAGATAAGCCAGACATTAATTTTAGTTTCGGGATTTTAATAATTCCCGTTGTAACTAGTCCGGACGTATCGTCCTTTACTCTCGTTTTTCCTTCTAATTCCAAAAATCCTTGTAAAAACGGTTGCCCAATTTTTAAAACTGTAGCTCCCTATAAATAATTGTAACGGTATGTTACAATAATATCCACATACTAAAGTTCAGTCTAAAAATAATCAGGATATTTATAACTACGAATTTTTTCACCAGTTAATTTATTATAAACAAATAACTAATCAGCAGGTTCATGCTTAGTACGAAATTGTCCGTTACCATCAATTTCTAACTCTTCAGTCATGGTTAATAATAATGGTTCATTCTAAGCAACATGCAATACCTTTGCATTATTTAATAAACCAAACTACATTTTTGAAAAAACGCCCTAAGAAAAATTTAATGTTAATTGTTGCGTTCTTTCCCAAAAAACATGACCGCGATTATCATATCCACCGCGCGCGGCTACATATTCTTTTAACTCGTTTAGGCCTCCAACTTGAATCTTATCAAAGAAAGCAATTATTTCACCTTCTTGAAATTCAATACTGTTCGCCTCTATATTCTAAGTAGTTTTTAAATAAACATTCTCTAATGTTTTAAAAGAACCAAGTTCAGTATCCAGCATCCTTTTACCTCCAAGAAAAAAGACGAAGGAAGTCTCCTCCCTTCGTCGTAAAACTTATTTTAATTAACCCTAGGTTTCCTCAAGGTCATACTGAACAAGCTTCATCATTTCACCAGACTCTGGACGAAGAACGGTGAGGTTCATGTTAAAGGTAGTAGGATCGCCCTCTGCCTCAAGAGTGATGGTCTGTTCAGCAGACATCTTAGCCTTAGGAATAATAAACTGGAAGAAAGAATCCTTACCAGTAACGTCAGAACGTGCATAGGTATCGCCAGTGATGTAATAAGTACCAGGGAAGGTGTCACCAGAAACGATAAGCTCGGTCTTTTGTACGGGCTGCTCATAAGTAATGAATACTTTATCGCCACCATAACTAGCTACTGCAGTTTTAATTTCCTAATAAGTAAAACCGTGAGCAGAAGGAGTTGGATCAGGAATGGCAGAACCAGCAGCGGTAGTAATACCAGTAACAGTAACACCAGCAGAAGCAAAATTAATCATGCCAGCACGTGGGTCACTATTATCATTCTGAGTCTTCATGTCAATCTTCTTACGAACTGCACCCTTTTCATTGGCGTCATAAACGTCAGCTACTAAATAGTCAATAGCTCCACTACCAGCGGCGCCCTCAACACGAGCCATAATGGTGCGAGTCATAGTACCAGAAGCCTTAGGCGTAGCAGTACCATTACCCATCATAATAGCCATAGACTTAGGACTAAACAGAGCATCCTCAATATTAACGGTAATTTCCTTACCATAGTCCCAAGTGATTAACTTAGGATTGCCCTTACCGCCACGAGCGTCGGCTTGCTCAGCAGTCTGTTCAATTGTAGATACCTTCAAAGTATCAAGGAAAAGAACAGGAACACCAGGAGTACCGTCATCATTTAACTTATAGAAAGTTACGTCAGCAACCTCTTTAATACCATAACGGTCTAAAATACTTGCCATTTAGGAATGACCTCCTATTTATAAATCTTCAATTTTTCTAATCCAATTTTGCGGTTTAATTTTCTTTTTATCAGCGCCAGCCAACAGTGCCTTTATATCAGTATCATATTTATCTTTTTCTTGATAATAACGAATTAAAACCGACACCGCGGCCTAACTTAACTCTCCTATATTAAGTGGATTTAATCCAAAACCCATACAACAAATTATAGCCAAAGTAGAACCTAAATTTAAAGCATCTTTTGATTTTGCTTTGACCCTATCACGCAGGCGCGCCTTAGCTTTAAAATATTTTATTTTAGTATTTTCGTTTGGATTATATGTTTCTACTGCTTTTTCACCAATGGATTCGCGCATTAGATTTTGTAATTCAAAAAAATTACTTTCATCAATAATTCGTAATTCATCAACGGAATGGATTTTACTTAAAGTAGTATCCATAGAGCCAACTACAATTTTTTGTAAATCATTCAATAATAAAACCGGTTCATGTAAAAAGAACTCAAAAGCTTTCATTACTATTGCTTTGATTTTTATATCATATGCGCTTAATAAAAAGATATATTCTAAAGGAGTGGGTAAAGTATCCATAGATAATTTCTACTCTACCCATTCATCTTCTATATCCTCTTGAGAATTTAATAATAACTTCTTATAAATTGGATAATCATCATCACTCAAGATATCTTTAATCTTTGGTGGGTATACCTAACAAATTGTACCATACGCTACAGGTAGTCCCATAAAAAAGTTTGGATTAATCATAACTTTCAATATAATAAACCATCTCATAACAGCCTATTTCATCTGTTAAGAAGTTTATCTAAAAATCACCGCCAGTCATACGACCAAAGCCATCAATAATTTTTCTATTTAAAGACTTATGAATTTCACCCATGATAGCAAAAGGCCGCAAATTGGAATCTTTTATAATCCACTATGTTAAAGGAACAAATACTTCAATATCTATTTCAAAATCTCTAATTTCGTTATTCTCTGTATTGCTGCGCCCACGTACAACGCGAATAGCTATTAAACTTTGCGCCGTCTCTTTTGGACCAACACGAGGTACTACTTTTATTAACTTCTCAAAGATTTCATTTTTAATTTGCTCTAGAGTTAAATCATCTTCTGAATATGGGTCTTTTCCGGTATAGTATAACAACTTTAATAAATTCTAGTTCGACTATAATCTAGTAACTATTTTCTAAAGATTTGGACCAACATCTTCAAGATTACGAGTCGCCATTATTGACACCTCCATTAAACCAGAAGAAGTCAGAATCATTATCAGTTTCAGTCTATTCCGGTGCCGCGCTTAAATCAAATTCATATACAGGGTCAATAGTTACGTATTCGACTCCCTCAGAAGATTGAATATCATAACCAGTAACTCGATAATACTCCTATAAAGGTTTTTCACCAATTATAAAATAAGTATCTTTCTTTACATATTGATTTACAGGCATTACAAAGAAACTAGCTTTAAGATTTTCTCCATAAAGTGTATCCATACGTGAACGAGAACGAATTTCATCTTTAAGCATATTATCTTCTTGACCATACATATAGGCCCAAGAAGTCTATGTACTACCGTCGCGCGCAGTCCATGTAAGAAAATGAGACATTTTCAATACAATATAACGATTATAACCACTAGCTTTAATATTCTCTAAATAATATATCATCCAAGGACGTTTTATTCCATCCTTATCAAATAATTCTAATACTGTGCCATTTGGAATGTTCAAATGTACATCTGTTAAAAGATACTATAATGTTTTAGTATCATCCTACTTATATCGTTCCAAACTTCCTGCATGATGATGACCATCATATCGGAAATCAACACGATAAAGAGTCTTTAATAAATAAAGCTCAAAATTGTGTTCGCGCTCTCCTTGTATACGAGACTAATAATCTTTCCCAAAACGATTTAGTCTCTGATTATATACATCATAGTAACTCATAGTTTTGATAATAAACTCATACAGTCAAAAACTGTGGTTCTAAAATAATCATAACTTAAATAACGAAGTGAAGACACTTTTGTATAAAGACGATAATAATTAATGGTACGTTTTTCATCTGGATACGACATTAATTCAATTAGAATCGAATCCAAAAATTTTTCCCATTCACGCCCTTTCTCATATTCGCACAAAAGTCCAAATAAACGATTTTTAAGATTATTATTATAACCTTCTAAATCTTCCATTAACTCTAAGTCGCTAATACACGATAGTCAAATGGTTTATTATTAATGGAACGATAATACTTAGCTTCAAGCCGCGCGCCGTTCTTTTTTTCGACCGCAAGGGTCTCATTAAACTTACTCAATAAGTTAGCCTATGAGAAATCTCTTTCCTCATAAAGTGGCTTTACATTTTCCCAAGTAAGAATAGTTCTATTTAACCATTCGCATTTCATATAAGTTGCTAAAATTTGGATTTCATCGTTATTTAGGTCAGCCGTAAAGGCTGCTTCTTCTTCGTTATAATCTAAGGAAACGCGTGGAAACTTAAACCAGGTAATCGCACCCATAAGAAGCGCCTTCCAATCCTCTTGCATGTCTTCTTCGTACCAGTGCGCCCATTCATCGTCTAATATTTTTGCTAAGAAAGCATCATACACCACCTAAAAAGCAGTCATAATTAACCCTCCTAACTCTAATTTTCTAATTCAATCCCCTTCAAAATTTGATAGCCACTAATTTGAGTTAAATAATTAGCCTTATCAATAGTACCTTCACTACCGTGCTTCATAGCATATTCAGCAAGAAGTACAATCTGTTGACGAGTTAATTTACTAGTTTCAACTTTAAATTGAGAAAACGGCATAACTTTCCAAAAACGAGTAAGTTCTTTATCAGTTAATAGTATAATAGTTGGAGTGGTAGCATCTTCGGGTTCTATTCCGATTTCTTTCTTTACATCCATATCTTCGATATAAAGATAACCCTCTCGTACCATATTACTAAATGCAGGGTCAAACATTAGTTCTTCGATTTGTTGTTTCGTAAAGGTGACAACAGCCCCTCTACCGGGCCAACGACGAGAAATACGCAAATCGGCATTGTCAATGCCGCAACGGCCATTATAGGCGCTTATAACTTTAATTTTTTCTTCAGACATAATTTTCTCCTTTAACTCCTTCGCAAATGCGCTTAATAAAAATTGGGGAGGGGAATATCCCCTTCCCCATCATTGGTTTAATTAGAATCCGTAGATATCCTTAGCGGAAGTATCAACCAAGCTTTCGTTCTCATACATAGCCCAGTTGTGGTGAGTAAGAATAGCGCAACCCATTTTCTTCCAAGCAAAGACTTCCATAGAATTATCCTTGTTCTCGTGGTCACGAATCTGGGTAGAACCTTCAAGAACAACCTTTACAACCTTCTCCTGGCCAGCAGGGAAGACATAAGCAAGGCGAGGATTTACATAGGTTTCTCTGTTGTTTTCATCAACGAAAGACTGAGGAAGTTGAACAACAGGAGCGCCACGGAATACATTAATGAAGCCGTAATCATGAATGGCCTCAATATCCTTAGGACTATAGATACCCTGAGCAACATTAGTAGTGCTGTTCATAAGAACAGGAACAATAGCATCAGGACCCATAGCAGAAACGAACTCGGGGCAAGCATAAATAACAGGAGAACCGTAAGCGCGTACAACGTTAAGTAACTTAACCATTTCATCAGCACTCCAAGAGCCAGAGTACTTATTGGTTGCAGGCATTACGCTAAGAGCAGCATTAAGTGCCTTCTGTACTTCAACATAAACAGCATTCTCAAGGCCTTCAGTTACAATACCAACTACCTCGGCAAGAGACTCAGCACCATCAAGCATACGCTCAAAGTCAATGGTAGCGCCGCCACCAACAGCATGAGCGCCGACCTCAAAGGTCTTGCTATCAAGACGGAAGGTCTCATAAACACCACTAAGACCAACCTGGGTGAGGAACTTCTTTGCACGAGCGCGGCCGGTCTTCTGAACGAACATAGCCTTCTCACCCTGGCCAACACGCTTTACCTCAGCGAAAGCGCCGAGAGCATCTTCAACATTCTTTGGAAGAATCTGGTCGATAGACTCGATAATGATATCATAAATATCATAACGATTCTTCATAAACTTATTATAGGTACCAGCAAGCTCCTTTAAACCATCAATAAATGCAGCGTTTACATTATCAACAGTAAATTCGGCAGGAGCGGTGCCCTTAGCAGCATGAAGGGCAATATCTCTAAACTCACTAAGTGTCATTATATTATACCCTCCTTATCAAACCTTAAGAACCTGGAGCTGGAAAGCATCCTGTCCATCGGGCATTGTAGTTTTCTTAATTACCTGCATTACAGGTCCAACACTAGGAGCAGCAGCCTGGATAACAGGCGCGCCCTGGGTGCCAACAGCAGCGTATACAGCGCCACTAGCAAGAGCGGATGCAACTGCGTCAGCGCTAGCATATGCACCAAGGTCAACACAGTTGGTAGTCCAAAGGTCACCAGCTGAGAGGTAGCCAACACGAGGATAGAAATCATCCTTACCGTTAACATGGGCATAGGTAGCAAAATTCTTTAAACCGGGCTTGCGCTCATCATACATATGCTCAGAAGTATAGTTAAGAGCATAAAGCTGATTTTCAGCGGAAGCATCGGCGAAGCAAATCTCATGGTCAGCCTTCTTAACAACAAGAATCATACCATTTTCGGCAGGGACAGAAGCAAAATCAACAGTACTAAGAGCGCACTGAGCTTCAATACGGCCGTCACGGCGGAAAGCAACGTTATTAAGTTCGATTTGGCCGAAACCATCAATAACCATTCTAGCCATTTAATATAGCCTCCTAAAATTAGTTGTTCTTATACTTAGATAAAATTGATGTAAGTCCATCTACGTGGGTGTCCTTAGGAACATAGCCACTATCAGGGGCCTTACTAAAGACAGTAGGATTGCTCTTCTTTAACTCATAAGCTAAATGCATATCAAGCTCTTCCACACTGTATTGGTCAAGCTTTGCACGATAAGTATCAAGAATTTCATCGCTAAGCTGCTCTGCATATTCATCAATAACAGCGTTCTTTTGAGCGGTGTCAATATCTAATTTGTACTGTTGAAGGCTTGTATTCTCAGCAGTAAGTGCTTCAATATTAGCATTAGCAGTTTCTAATTGAGCAGAAAATTCATCCTTCTCTGTGGTTAAAGTAGCAATAGTACCAGTTAACTCATCAATTTTGGCGGAAAATTCTGAATTTTTATCAAGAGTATCTTGAGCGTTAACTAAAACGTCACTGACTAACTCGTAGGTTCCACCATTGAGGGCGCGCAGAGTATCTAAAGTCTGCTTTTCATTCTCAGTTACATCAAGAACATAGCACTTAACAATATCACCTAACTCAACCATATCAGTTTCATCGCTCTTCTTATAATAAGCACGATTAAACTCACCAGTCTCATAGTTTACTACAAGTGCATAGTCTTCATATACGGCAGAAATACCATAAGTAATAGTCCAGTTGCCTTCTTCATTAAACTCAGGATTAAGCAAAGCCCAAATAGCTTGGAACTTTTCGTCATCAGAGAGTTTAAAATTAATTACTGGCATTTTAGTACCTCCGTAATTTTTTATTGCGTTAATTGCAGTTTCAATTGTATTTTGTAATGTATAGAATGAAGCTCCTTCAAAACAAGGCTCAGTATTGTCACCAAGTACCTATAATCCTAAAAAGCATCCTTTGTCAAAAACAATCATACGACGGCCTTTAACAATGGCTTCGTGATACTATAAAGATGGACGATATAGTTCCATTGATTGACCTTTGCCAACTATTTCATTTGCTTCCTCATAAAGAGCGGTAAAAATCAATACATCCGCGCACGCATAAGAACGCGTCACGCCGTCATCATCTAAATTATCTTCCCAAGCGATATTAGGATTTTCGGGAACTATACCATAAATACGGCCTTCATTTCTTTCATGACCGTGGTCGGTATAATCACCTTCTTCTGGTTGATAAATGCCTTTAATTGGTGCGTAAGGTAAACTTTGCAGAAGCATATCTGCAAATTCGTCGGTTATATAAGTACCATTACGATTTTCATACTTATAAAAAATACGACAGCGCGCCTTGCTCAGAACTTCATTATATTTTTCTAAGCTTCCATAAACGGTAACAGGAAACTCATATAGTGAATTGTCCATTTGAGCCTCCATTACTACTTATCCAATGATTCTTCATTCTAAAGGGTCTTAGGTGATTTTTCATCAACCGAAAGCTTTGGACGACCAACGTCCCCAGTGCCCTATGTGAATGAACTATTCAATGGAATTAATAAATCTTGTAATTTTAATAAAGTGTTTTCTAATTTCTTTACGTTGACTAAATCTTTTTGTGATAAGCCGGCCGCGATGGCAGGTAAGATATAACTATAACCATTCGTAGCCATTTTCAAAGTGTCTGTAATATACTCTTTCTCATTATACCAAGTAATTGGTAATATCTCATACTTGAAAGTTATATTAGAGTTGGCAAATAGATTGTTAATGATGTAACTTAAAAATTTACCATATTTATGTGCCAAAATCATCATCATTGACATATCGTTAAGAATTGAGGTACTAAGTGCTTGGCTTCCTGTAGGTGAAAAGATTTGCATACTTGCATTGGCTTTGGAATAAAAGTTTTGTAAACTTTTCTCTAAAGAGTTTGTGGTTGCTTCTGAAGCAGCCTTGGAAACTATTGCATCTACATCTGCATAAGTAGTTAAAACACTTATATTTTTATTTCCCTTCATCATTTCGACGGCGCCACTGTGCATAACCTCAGCTTCTTGAGGCTCAAATAAAAGCATACCATCTGCCAAATGGGGAATTTTCTAAACTATAATCTTACGGATTTCTTCCAAATCACGTTCACGGTTAATATCAACCGCGTCATCGTAAGCTATAGCCGCGGGAATTAAATCTAAGAACAAAGGTCGATTGTCATCAAAGAAAGAAAAACAAAAACCAATATCAGTCGGAATCTTTACCCAATAAGTCTTAACCTAGCCTTTTTTATAACGATTATAATGGTCAGACACAACTTTAGGATAAACCTTTAAAGCCTATTTACGAGAAGATTCATCATAAATTGAGTCAAAATATTGAACATTAAATTCAATAATATCATTACCATAAAAGTCTTTAAAATCTGAGCGACAATATTCAACTGGTAAATCTAAAAGTGCAAAATTAGTTTTACTTACATCTCGTAAAACTCCATAATAGCAACCATAAATTAACGCGCGCAAAGAAAATCTAGTCAACATATCTGGTATAAACATTTTATCTATATAATCGAGTGCATTATTATACCTTTTTGTAACGTAGGGGGTGGAGAGTTCAATACCCGCACTTGGATTAGGGATTAAAATACCTACATATTTCAAAAGAGTAGCATAATAAATAATTATTCGTTTATATAAACTATCTTTTAAAAAATAATTCATTGATAGGCGCTATTGCGCTAATAATGAACCGGAATTAATGATGTCTTCGACTTCTTTTTCGTCGTAATTTTTTAATCGCTATCTACGTAAAAATCTATCGCTAATGTCAGTCCAAGACCTATCACTTTTAACAATCATTCCATTAATAGCGCGCTTAAAGGTCTCCAAATCTTGGATACCAACTGGGGCACTATTAATTTCGGTGGTTTGTTCTGTCATTAGTTACGTCCTCCAGTAAAGAAAATTAACTTACGTTCTCCGCGATTTTGGAATCGGGTTACTTTTTTATAGTGTTCTTCTTCCAACTCTTTAATACGCCACAATCCATAAGCAAAAGCTGAATATTTATCTTTTGGAAAGCGCGCATTGATTTGTTCAAGAACTATATCAAGGCCCGACTTACGAAGACGTAAATTAGCCATTTCTTCAAACAATTTTGTGGTAAGCTCATGCGGCATTAGACGTTTTATGCGGTCTTCTGTCGACATTTTTTGGCCGATTTTTGTCGCCAAGAGCGCTGCTCGCGCATCTTGTTCGCTTATTAAAAAGCGAACCATACCACCATTTATACGTGAATAGGCATTACTATGTATCTTTGAATTTAAGGGCCCATTGGCTTTTAACGAATACAAAATCTATGGAGCTTCCCTAGGCTGAACTTTTTTATAATCATCATTATTAAAAAAGCCATATGCGGGGAGTTCTCGTCCAGTTTCGTCTAGCTAAATACGAATCATTTCATCCGCTATGCCAACACCTAAACCATTTGTATCAATTACAACTTCTCTTGGTTGATAAAGTTCAATTAAATGTTTTAAATCAATTGTTTGCTATACAAAAGTCTTTGTTTCGGCTTGGCGGCCAAGGACAAATAAATTAACAACGGTACTATAGTATTTATTTTCACGAATGTTCACACGCCATATAAAAGCGACTGTTTGGTCATGAATTCTACCTACGTCCACTGAAATTAAGTAAAAAACATTTGGGTCATCTCTAAATTTTGGACGCCATTCAGGATTTTTTATTTTACGATATTTCGTAAGTTTACTAAAATCAAACCAAGAATCTTCACCGCCGCCAAGCCACTATCCAAGATACTCGGCCGCGAATGTAGTTTCATTATATGACGGTGACATTTTTAAATTACGAACGTATACTGGATCAATAAGACCATGCTATGCAGGAATTCGATAATCAAGACCAATACAGAAAGCAGTTTTTGGGTCAATTATTGCCTATTCAAAAGTATCTATAAGTGCTTCATATGCATAAGATGACTTAGTGCCGGCAGATGTAGCGTATATGACTTGAGTATTTGTTTTTTCATATGGATTTACTAATCCATTATCCATACGTCGAGAAACGTTCATTTGAGGAAGAACAATCTCATTAATTGCATCGCCATCCTAGTCACGCGCCTCATCAATTAAGGTTGCGTGAGTACGAATACCACGATCACTATCAAGAGCGCCTACAATAGAAAGGCGACTTCCATTCTTAAAGAAAATATCAACATAATCTTTACCAAAATTTGCTTTTTCTATTTCTTTTTCTAATAAAGGCCAAATACGCCAAATTTCTTCTATCTTTTGTTTACTGATTTTCGCGGCCTGCTATTTATTCGGCGCTACGATCGAACCTACATGATTTGGTAGAAAAATACACTATAAGTATTTTGCAAGTATAGAAAGAAAGGTTTTAGAAGTTGCACGGGCCGCGGTAATATATATTTTTGTATATCTCATGCATGCGCGCAAAAATAAACGCTAATAAGGAAATAGCTTAAAATTAGAGCCAAGTGGAGTAATTAGGTCTAAAAATATATCGGGATAAGCAGTAAAGATTTGAATTGATTCGGCTATTAAATCTTCATTCTTTTCTAAAAAAGAAGGAGTAATAACCACACCTTTTTCTAATTCAATGCCATCATGATAAAGTCTATCATGTGTATTAAATTGAACTACATCAGGATTAATTAATTGAATCGCGGCCATTAGAATTCACCTTCGGGGTCAAAATCTTCACCTTCGTCAAGTACAAACGCGGCATTGGCATATTCATCTTCATCAAATTCTGGTTGAATCTAATAAAAATCTTCGCGTTCTAGGTCATTCGCAGAAGCAAGGGCGCGCAGTCTCTATGTAATTTCTTCGCCAATTCCACCCTCATTAATATAAAGTCTTTGATTATAATGCTCTATATTCTTAAGAGTTTCATCCAATACATCACGAGTCACATCGTCATAAAATTTATTGACATGGCCGCGCTTCTCCAGCCAATAAGCAACTTCTGCAAAGCTGTCAAAATCTGCGGCGTTTTTAGCGTTTTTAGGTGTAAATTCTGCGCTCTTAATAAGCTTATCATAAGAGGACATAAATTTATCCACTTCTTTATCACCGGCGCGAATACGATTATCTATTTCCAAAGAAATTTTACAAAGCTTTTGCGCTTGGTCAATCTAAAGCGCGCCATTGATATTTTGAGTACTCATAAGACCTTTATAAAGGTCTTCCAAGTGATTGAGGTCTTCTTCATCATAATTTTCTCCCCACTTTCGCCTCAAATCAGCATAGCGCTATTCACGAATTTCGGGTAATTCTTCCTCTATAAGTCCTACTTCTTTTAATCTTTTATACTGTCTATAATAGTCTCCCCATCCTAACGACTCATAATCCTATGACATAAAAATTTTTGCATAAGACGCCCAAGTCTCATTAGGTAGAGTCATATCCTTAATACGTTCCCACTCCTTCACAATGAATGGAATCCCGGCCCACATACATACTTGGTCTACATATTCCCAATTAAAGTCCGCGGCGGCTATTTGTTCGGCAATACAATCGTTACAAATCGGTAAGTAGCCATCTAAATAAAACTAATTGCGAGTCTTAGAGAACTAAGAAAGAGGCAATGAACGTCCGCAGCATCCGCACTGTTTTGATTGCCCGCGCGCCTAGTTCGGAATTTTTGGAATTATGGGCATTAATTTTCATCTCCCTTAGACGTTGCGGCTTTGAGTAAACGTAAAATTTCACGTCGGCGCGCACGAGGGGCCGCATTAAAAGCATCAAGTGTATCTCTGAACACATTGTTAAAGTCGCGCGCAGTATAGCGTTCTTCAACCTTTTCTGCGTTTGGGTTTGTTTCTTCAACTAAAGAAACCTTAAGTAACTTTGCTAATCCGATATATTCTTCTACTTGTAATTTTGATATATACTATAATAGTTTATCTGTCTGTTTCATGCTTTTCTTGCACTCCTTTTAATTTTTTCACACTACTTACAACGTGGCGCAAAGCCGTCGGACGACTTTTTCTATTTCATAAAATTATCACTGGTCATAAGTAGCACTCGGCCGCAATCTTTACACTTTTTAAAGTTCTCTGGATAAAAAATATTTTCTAATATCTCCCGATGCGCCTATGCCGCGGCCGCGATAGAAGGAATAATCTTCTAGTGAAAGATAGTAGAAATATAGTTCTCGTTATAAGTTTTATTATATGTTTTATTTAAGTATTTCGCAATTTCTAAATTTGGTATATTCTTTAGCTTTAATTCCAAAAGGTCTTTCTAAAGCGGTGTAAGGTTAGCACGTTTTTCATAGTATTCCAATGTATCTAAAATGCGGCCGGCCGCCCCGTACAGACCATCGGGATCTTCTAATACGGCGTCACGCAAATCAGCTCTAGATAAGTAAATACTTAATACGTGCTCAGGCTTTGTAAAGTCTATATATTGAGTTGTTTGTGGCTTCCACAAAAGGTCTGAAATCTACTTCAAATCTTCTTCTGTAAAGTCAGGTGGTGCGGGTTCTCTATCATCTCTAAAAAGTTTTGCTGAAAGTGAAGTATTACTCTTTAGGCCAATTGGATATATACTTATATCTTCTCCAATAAATAAAACCTCGCTCATAAGAACGGGTTGACGCGCACCTGGATGGGGGATTATTTTTGTGGTATATGTATCATAATATGTATACTACTACGCGCGCAGTTCAACAAGTAAATGCCGCAGTTTTAAATACTTAAACTACGAAAGGCGGAGCGCTTTTTCATTGAGAGACTGGCGTTCTTCTTCTGTAAAAGACTACTCCAGTTTTTCGCGCGGCGGCAGTTTGCGTTTACCCACCCATAATTCATAGTAGTTAAGTTCTAATTCGATTTCATCTATCTATCGAAATAGATCTGTATAAACCTACTATAAATACGGTGGCGCCTATTGTAGTGCTAACTATCTATCAAAAACAATACGTTGGATGCGTGTTGGTGGTTCATTGAGCGGCCGCAGAGAGGTCTCAGAAAATCCAGGGGCTTCTGCTAGTGCTTCGAGTGATTCGATGGGTTTTTCGGTCCACTTTTTGATTTCAATCTCGCCTTGTTGTTGGGCGTTTTTCCCATTGGAAGTCTTACCCCAAAGTATATAATTTGAAATTGTTTCGAGCTCTGCTTCGGTAGGTGTAAATGTCAAGTTCGCCATATATTCTTGGACGAACTGGGCGCGGTCTACGTCGGATTCGAGTTCGAAATTTAGTTGTAATCGGTTTTTGGGCATAATTTTTCCTCCCTATGATATAATTATACCACAAAGGAGGATAAATGTCAAATTTTCACTTTTGATTTAAAATAGCTCTCAAATTTCCTAATAACTAATCTAATCCACGTTGATCAAATTCAATAGAAATCTATCCCATGGTCATAGCATCCTATTTTACAATATCCCATCGCTATTTTAATATACCTTGCCATTCAGTTTGAGGATGCCCTTCGATAGGAATATTATTCATTAAATTAGTATAGTTTCCATATGTAGGTGGAGGAATAATATTTACTTTTACAAAGCGATTGTCAGAATATCCTTTTAATCTATCAATTGTCTAATATATAATCTACGAAGCTGTATAGTATGCAGAGCCACTATTAAATAACTTTACAACTCTATAATTATAAGGAGTATTTAAATCTAAATGGAATAGTTCTTCGGGGCGGTCCCACATCCAGGCCGCGCAGACTGTGGCTAGATAGTCTTCAATAATGCCTTCTTTTCCATTAAAAATAGCACCATTTGCTGTGTTGTTTAACATAAATATTAATTTTTCGCCTAAGTCTGATATACCCTAAGCCTATAATACTGCTACACGATTTTTAAATGGACCTTGACCTTCAATTTTTAAATCCATCTATGAAATATAACTTTTAACATTAATCTATATATCAAAAACAGTTGCAGCACCATTCCTTGCCGCAAAGTCTTTTAATTTTTCGCGATATTCATCCATGCGTTCTTTGGTATAATTTTCGCTCATATCACCAAAGACTTGTTGAGCAAGTCTATCTAAATCTAGTTCAGCCCCGTATACTTCAAATTGTGCTAAGTCCTCTTTTACCTAAACATTACCGATATTCTTTCCGAAAGCATCCTTTTTAAAATAGCGCATCATACCAGTACTAATCGTTTGAGTATTACCACCTAATTTATCTAAAGTGCCAATATTATATGCTTCACCAGATAAACCTCTTCCAACCATTCGCGCGATACCTTCTGCTACTGCTTCGATTAATTGATTTGGGTTACGAAATTGTCCTTTTTGCGTTGTTAAACTTTCCTATAATGATTTTCTGGTCGCACCAGGCTTAATATAAACTCGTTTTTCTTCTCCCGTCTTTTTATTTGTTTTTATAACTGCGGCGCTTCCTTTAATTGTTCGGACTCTTCCAGATTCATCCATTCCAAATGCCATACCAATTTGGCCGCCGCTTGCGTCAGAAATAGTCTATAGGTCATCTACAAATTTATCGCGTAATAATTGTGCACTTATATTGTCTTCTAAATTTACGTTTAATACCGTTGTAAAATATTCATTAACCATTTCTTCAAAGTCAATATTATTATTTAGACCCACAGAAAATCCATTTTCCCATTGCTAAAAATTATCTAATTTCATTTTTAAGAATTCTGCGAACTGAGAATTATAAAAAGCAGTACTATGCGCGACTGTGGCTCCTGCTGTGCTTAATTCCTACGCAAATTTTTCAATATCTCTATCTCGGCGCATTAATAATGTATAGGCAGCGCTATAATCTTCTTGTTTTATTGCTTCTGTAATTTTATCGAACCATAATACATCAAAACCAGCGGTGTTATTTCTACGTAACTACTATAACTTTAATTTAAGATTTAGTCTTTCATTTATAGCCGCACGTTCTGCTGCAGTTGTAAGTAAAGAAATAAATTCTTCAAAAGGGCCTCTGCGTTTATCTATATAATCTAAATTAAAAATGTTACCATATTTTGCTGCTATGGGGTTAGGAGGATTGTCATCTAAACCGTTGGCATATATTACATATCCATTAGATACAAATGAGCCATTTCCAGTAAACCACCAGCCTTTATCTTTATCATAACCCTAAATAGCCATAATATCACCTTCTAAAAATAAGTAGGGTTTATAAGGGGAAAATATAAAAATGAGATTTTTATTTCGGTAGAATTTGTTTCCAGGGGCCGCGCGAGGGGTTGCCGGCTTTGTGCATATTTCCTAAAACACCCCCGGGGTTTTGTGCATAATGCTGAAAGATCTGCGGGGGGATAGACGTGCGAAAAATGATGTGTTATTCTTTAGTCACAAAGCAAGAGAACACCGCACTAAGCCGGGCCGGGGAGGCGGTTCGTAGGCGGTAGGGCCTGTTTTCGTACCTTGTCAAATGAATAAGTTGTCCGTGTTTATCAGCGTCAGCCCCACTTTAACTAATGAAAGTGAGGATTATACAATGCGTATTCTTCGTGATTACATCCAGTATCTGACCGATAAACAGCTGAACGCCGTCGACGCTCTGTGGGGTTATGTCTTGGAGCTTGCTATCAAAGACTATTATGGCCTGCCCTTGGTGATTAGCCCCGCGGGTAAGACTGACATTCGCGCCGTGATTGACGGGCACCTGCGCCTGTGCGAGAGCAAGCAGAACGGCGGTGACTTCCGTACCGCTGGCAAGGGCAACAGCTACATGATGTATAGCGTGTATGTTGACCTTGATGCAGACCTGCGTCACCAGTTCGGCTACGTCATGCCGATGCGAGTGTTCCGTGAGTGCGGCTATGCGCTGAACCATATCCGGAGTGAAAAGTCTGACCACAATGGGCTGACGAAGATGTCCCTGCAAACGCTGTATGTCTACAAGCAGGGCGACTTCCTTGGTAAGAAAGCCTTTAAGCTGGCTGACCTGTGGGAAGAAAACGGGGCTATCCCCTTCAAAGAGTTCTTTAAGTAAGTAACCATCCGGGGCTGGCGCTGATAAAAGCGGACAACAACCACAACAACAACAAGAGAGGAGTAAAAAAATGGACGTTATTAAAAACTCAAAAGACCGGGCTTGGCTGGAGCTTCAAGCTGACCTGTACCGCCGTGCTGGCGATGACAAGACGGCTGATGAATTCGAGGCCAAAGCGGAGAAGCTGTACCACGAGTACAGGAAGTACATTGGGCTGGAGTAATCCAGCCCTTATATAAAGAAAGGAGCTATGACAATGTATAAATTCAGCCTCAGTATCCGCGCCTACCACATGGGCCGCCGCTATGGCCTGCCCGACTGGGAAGAGTGGACCGCTCTCCCTGCCGAAGATATGCAAGCCGCCTGCATCAAAGCCGCGGAGAGTGTTCTTGCCAACCGCCGCGGCAAGAAAACCGCTATCGAGCTCTACCGGGCTGGCGGTCTGGGAGTATACAACATCGCGTTGATTATGTGCGGTGAAGATATTACCGTCGAGAAGATCCGCATGGTATGCGACCGGGTTGACCAGCAGTTGCATGAGAGCCTCACCTGAGGCTCTCACAATAGAAAGGAGAATAAAAATGTATACTGTAAAGATTGAAAACAAAATCACTTTTGAAATTCTGGAAGCTCCTTTTGATACTTTCAAAGAAGCCAGCCGTGCGGCAAATATTGCCTACTTCGCCGCTGGTGATAATATCGAAATCAGCATCATCGGTCCGGACGGAAACGAAATTGAAGATTGGTAAGCGGGGAGAAATCCCCGCTCTTTTTTCGCTTTCACACTTTAATTCACTAAAGTGCTAACGTGTGAAAATTTAGACGTGTTTTTCCGGAAAAACTTAGACATGTTTTTGCACTTTAATTCACTAAATCGTGATAATCCGAATTTAGACGTGGACGTCTAAGTTTGGGGCTTGACATCCATAGGGGGTGTGGTATAATGGTATCGTAAAGAGGACGGAGGCGACGGCAAGGGCGCCCGCTCTATAGGAGGACTACTATGGCTATCTCTATCGACATTTCTCGCGGCGTGGACGTTATGCACGGCTCCAAGGTGCTAGCCCATTTCGAGGGCGCTGGCGCGCTGGAGGCGGCCAAGGTCAAGGCGGCCGAGGGGCCTGGGCGCTACGTGCGCTACTGGGGCGTCAAGCCCAATGAGGGGAAGTAATTCCCCTCTTTTTTATGCGATTTATTTAGACGTGTTACGTCTAAAACCAAGTCTTGATTTTTTCCAAAAATGTGATATTATATAATCACAAAGAGAAAAACAAACCACACAAAAACCGAAAAGGAGATACAAAAATGATTAGCGCAAACGAAGCACGCAAAATCGCGGAGGCCAACAATACCACCAAAAATTTGTGCAAGGTGGTAGAAGAAATTATCCCCACGCTGGACAGAGAAATCCATCAGATGTCAGCTAAGGGAGGCACAGGAATCCTCGTAAAAAGTGGTGTCATCACCGCGGCTGCCGGCTACTACTGGACCAAAAAGACTGTTATGAATGCAGTCAAGCAAGAATTGGAAGGCTACGGCTTTCGGGTATCTATCTGCGAAAGTTATACTTCAATGAGAATTATGTGGGGAAAGGTTTAAAACCTTTCCCTAATTTTTTATTTAGACGTGTTACGTCTAAAATAGGGTATTGCAATCCATCCCAAATTGTGATACAATCTAACCGTAAAGAGGAAGAGGGGCCGCCTACTTAGTTCCTGTCACCGACCCGAACCAGTTACCGCCCTCTTCTGATTTACAGATTATAAAAGGAGAGTCGAGCATGACTACGTTTCTGTTTATTATTTGTCTCGCGCTGGGCTTTTGGTTCAGCTTCGTCAACATCTGCAAAGGTTGTCGTGGGTTGAGCGTAAGTTGGACCAACTGCGCAATTATGGCCTTCTCGCTGGCCTGCACCATCACCATGTACATGCATGGTTGGTACTAATGGGAGATTTTCTCCCATTTTTTTTATTTAGACGTTTCACGTCTAAAAGTCCCTCTTGCAATTTTCCGGAAAGTATGATATATTATAATCACAAAGAGAAAGGAGTTTCCGGAAATGACATTCACAAGAGAACAGATTACTTATCACGCGTCCAATGAGCGCACCGACCGTCTGGCCATCATCGGCGCCACCGTCGGCTTCGGCAATGAAATCCTGCGCGAGCGCTACAACTCCAAGAAAGAAAGTTGGAGCTGCTTCATGGACAGCGGCGTCATGCTCATCCTCAATAAAAATCATGAGAAGCTCGTCACCGGATTTATTCCTACAAAAGAACAAGTCATGTGGGTCTACGGCAGAGAAATAAATCGAGCTGTTCAGAAAATTGTCGAGCAGGCTCAGAAAAAATATCAAAAAGGTTTGATGAAATCATAAAAGGGAGATTTTCTCCCTTTTTTTTGTTTAGACGTGTTACGTCTAATTCATCGTATTGACTTTTCCCTAAAAATATGATATATTTTAATCACAAAAAGAAAGGAGAAACAAAAAATGATTCTGTCGGTATTTATTCTTGGGTGCGTGATTAGTTTTCTGTGCACCGCCGCGGTTGTCGCGTTTCTGTGTTGGTGTCTGCCCATCCTGGGCCTGGTCGCCATTGGTGGCTGGGTTATCGCGTTCAGTTGGAAGCTGGTCGCGCTCGTATGGGTCGTATGTTTCGCACTGAAGCTGATGCTCGGTATTGGTGGGAGTTAATCCCCACCTTTTTTAATTAGACGTATAACGTCTAAAATACACTCTTGATTTTTCTGAAAAAATATAGTATATTATAATCACAAAAGAAAAGAAAAGAAAGGAGTTTACTGAAAATGTGGGATTTCCTCTTTGCTTTCAATGAGTATTCCGAAAACGAAGGCGAAAACTTTTTCGTTGAGTGTGAAAGCCTCGAAAAAGCATGGACTATTCTTGAAATGAGTGGCATTGATTCCGATGAAATCGAATATATTGGGCGATATACACTTGAAGAGGCCGAAATTCTCGGTTATGATACTTACTAAAGGTTACAATTTGTAACCTTTTTCTATAATATTATTTAGACGTATAACGTCTAAAACTAAGTATTGACGTTTTCTGAAAAATCTGTTATATTATAATCACAAAAGGGAAATAAATCTCCCACAGAAATGAAAAGGAGTTGCTAAAAATGCGAGTAACCAAAACTGTCAGAGAGTACATTGAAAAGGAAGTCACCGCGCGCATGGAGCGCAAATATGCTGACGAAGCCGCCGAAGCGAAGCGCCAGCACAACCTGTATGAAAGAATCGAAGCTGAGGCCCTGCGCGCCGCTGCCCAGGCATATGAAGCAGTCGTCGAGCGAGGCATCAAGGAAAATCATGCTGAGGAGCTTCTCGGAATCAGCAAGACCTTTCCCGAAGGTGTCCAGCTCTCATATGCCTACCGTAGCAACAAGCTTCAGCTAACCCACGAGAATGAAGCCGCCTCTGTACTGCGCTGGCGCCGCCGTATGCAGGAAGAGGCAAAAGAAAAGTGCGAGGAAATCATCGTCACTCTGGAACTCGGCGGAACTAAGGCCGAACTTCTGCAAATGCTTTCCGAGATTTAAGAGGGAGAATTTCTCCCTCTTTTTTCAAAATTTGGTTTTAGACGTATAACGTCTAAAATAAAACTTGTAATTTTTCAAAAATTATGATAATATCATAATAGAAAAAGAAAGGAGATTCCCAAAATGAAAAAAATCAATTATAAAGAAGTTTGCATTGTCACCCGTTGCCCTATGTGCGGCCGTGGTAATGAAGTCGAAGTAAACGAGGAAGATTACTGGGACTGGGATGACGGCGTGAATGTCGCCGTTGCGTTTCCCTACCTCTCTGCCAATGAGCGCGAGATGCTCATCTCTGGTATTTGCCCCAAATGTTGGAGCAGTATGCTTCCTCCCGAGCCGGAGGAAGAGGAAGATTTCTGAAATCTTCCCAATTAGACGTGTAACGTCTAAATTCCCCTCTTTACAAAAAATAAAATCTATGTTATATTATAATCACAAAGGGGACAGAGAAAACCCCAAAAATAAAAGGACAGCCGAAGTCCAAAAAACGGAGAAAGGTTTATACCATGACCAAGCGTGAGTTTCTGACTGCCGTTGCCAACACTGAGGGCCTGTCTGCCGAGCTGACGGAGTACGCCCTGGACGAGATTGCCAAGCTGGACGCCACCAACGCCAAGCGGCGCGAGAGCGATAAGCCCACCAAGGCCAGCCTTGAGGCCGCCGCGGCCCGTGAGAGCATCATCAAGTACGTGATGAACTCCACGGAGCCCGTGGACGCCGACACCATCTGCGAGGGCGCGGGTGTGTCCAAGGGGCAGGTTCCTTCTGCCCTGCGCGGCCTTGTCGCTGACGGCAAGGTGGAGAAGTCCATCGTCAAGGTGGACAGCAAGCACCGCAAGACGGTTTACAAGTACATCGGGGAGTAATCCCCGATGCCGGACGGGGAGACGAAAGTCTCCCCGTTTTTTTCAAGAATCTGATTTAGACGTGTAACGTCTAAATCTCCCTCTTGCAATCTTTCCGAAAATGTGTTATATTATAGATGCAATCGAGAGAGGGACGCCAACTCTGATTGACATTATGAAAGAGGTTTTCACACTATGGAAAAGAAACTGGACAGACGCCGCAAGTATTATATGGTTCTTGACTGCGAGACAGCCACGCTCCCTTGCGCGGCCGGGCTGGACAGCGCCCAGCAGAAACAGCGAGTCGCTATCGCAAAGCCGCTGATTTATGACTTTGCATGGAATATCGTGGATATTCATGGAAAAGTCTATCGCCGCCGCTCGTTCCTGATTACGGAGATTTTCTCCGTTCCCGCAATTTTCGACACGGCCTATTATGCGTGGAAGCGACCGCTTTACCTGGAGCGGCTAAAGCAGGGCGAGACCACTTTGAAAAATTGGGCTGAGGCCGCCGAGATTTTCGAGCAGGACGCCGCCGAGGTCGAAGCCGTGGGAGCTTTTAACTCCATGTTCGACTTTAAAAAGGCTATCCCCTTTACAGAGCTTTACGTCTCCAAGCTCTATTCTCCCGACTTTTTCCAGTGGGAAGCTTTTCAGAATAAAATCGCCGCCGACATTGCCAGCGGCAAACGCCGGGACAGCGAATCCCGATTTGAAGCAGACATTTTCCGTTTCCGTGGCAAGCAGTACAAGCTTTTTGACCTTTGGGGTCTTTCCTGCGAACATCTGATTAACAATCCCGAATACAAGCAGACTTGTATTGACAACGGATGGACCACCGCCAGCGGGAAATACTTCAAAACCAGCGCCGAAACGACTTTCCGCTTCATCATGGGAGAACACAACTTTGACGAAGCGCACATGGCGATTGATGACGCCGATATTGAAAGCGTTATCTTCTCCAAAATCGGCAAAAAGACAAAACACAATTTTGAAATCGGAATTATCGCTTTTCCGTTCAAAATTCTGGGAACGGTCGAAAACTTCAACGGATAAACCGGGAGAAATCCCGGTTTTTCCAAAAAGTCCATTTAGACGTATAACGTCTAAATTAAAATTTGACTTTTTTAAAAATTTATGTTAAAATAAATTAGAAAATAAAGAAAGGGGTTTTCTAAAATGGCGATTAAATTTGCTGATAAAGCGCGCGCCGAGTACGTCAAGAAGATTTTTGATTTTGTCGAAAGTCTGGGCGAAGATGTGGGGATGATTGAAAGCAACAGCTTTAACTTCCCGATTGTCATTGACGGCGAAGAGGGATTCGTCGAAGTCGTGGTCAAGGTCCCCAAGGACCGCGGCGATGACAATTACCTTAAGCGTGACACGTACGCTGATAAGGTGCGCGACCGCGCCGAACGTGCCGCAAAGGCCGCCGCCAAGAAGAAGCCGGCCGCAGAGGAAAAGACGGAGTAATCCGTCTTTTTCTATCGGCAAATTTAGACGTATAACGTCTAAATAAAGGTCTTTACAAAAAATCTATCTTGTGATATACTTTAAATACAGTAAAGGAAGGGAGTTTTCCGAAAATGATGAATTTTATTTTTGATATGGATGGAACAATAGCCGATTTGTACCACGTCGAGGATTGGCTTTCTAAACTGCGCGCCGAAGATGCAAGCCCTTATGAGGACGCCGCCCCGATGTGGAATATGTGCGAGCTGTGCGAGATTCTGCGCGCCCTGCAAGACATGGGCCACCGCGTGACGGTCGTCTCCTGGCTGGCAAAAGACTCCACAAAAAATTATAACCGCTCCACTCGCGCCGCAAAAAGAAAGTGGCTCAAAACCCATAACTTCCCCTTTGATGAAATTCATCTGGTGAAGTACGGCACGCCGAAAAGCAAATACGCTAACCCCTCTACTATCAACATTTACTTTGATGATAGCGAGGACGTAGCAAAAGAACTTGCTCGGCGGGCAAATACAATCCGGATTAACCCGGAAAAAATCAACATCGTTGAATTTCTCAACGGGTTTTTGGGAGAATGAAAATTCTCCCAAAAATCAGAATTAGACGTATAACGTCTAAATAAACTTATTGACAAAATTTAAAAAATAGAGTATATTTATATCAGAAAACGAAGGGAGAATAAAAAATGATAGTACACGTAACTGTTACAGTAAGTATTCCTGTCGAAATTCCTGATAGATACTGGATGTTAAGCGGAGACGCCCCCCCGATTGAGCGCGATGAAGCCGTTTTCCTTCACGAAGCCTTGCGAGACGATATCGTTGAAATTACTGCCAAAGAATTAGCGTCTTATGGAATCTGGGACACTAATTTTATAATTCGAGAAGTCACAGATAAAAACGGTTTTATTATAGAGCAGGAAGAAGAATAATCTTCCTGCTTCTTAGTTAGACGTGTAACGTCTAAATTAATGTATTGACGTTTTCAGAATTATATGATATATTATAGACACAAAGGGAGAGGAAAACAAAACCTCCCCACTAAATAGGGTGGCGACCGACGCCGATATAGAAAGGAGTTTCCCCATGACTACCCGCGAGTTTCTGAATGATGTTGTTTCCCTGTGCGCCCTGTTCACCGACCAGCCCGCTGACTGTGTGAACATCGAGGATGTGTCCGCCAAGGCGACCGAGCTTCTGGCCGCTATGGACGCGAAGAACGCCAAGGCCAAGGAGAAGCCGCGCAAGGCCGACCCCGAGGTTACGGCGCGCCGGGCGCAGGTGGTGGAGTTCTTCAACTCCAACGATGGCGAGTTCACCGCTGACGAGGTCGCCGAGCAGACCGGGCTGACCGCTCCGCAGGTCGCTTCCGCCGTCCGGACGATGGGTGAGACCATCATCAAGGGCAAGCGCAAGATTGACTCCAAGCACTCCAAGGTCACTTACAAGCGCGCGAAGTGAGACGAAAGAGGACACGAAAGTGTCCTCTTTTCGTAAAATTTCAACTTAGACGTGTAACGTCTAAATAAAGTAGTTGACAAATTCCAAAAAATAAGGTATATTTATATCAGAAAACAAAGAAAGGAATTAAATTTCACAATGAAAACTCTTGAAACTATAATTAATGAAATGAAAGATTTGCCTACCGCAGAACTCACGCGTTTTGTCCAAATGGCAGATGCAGAGTTGACCCGCCGCAGAAATGAAGAGCGCCAACACCTCATCAATGAGTTTCAAAAGGCATGGGCTGACCTCAAAGACGCCCACATTCGCATAACCTACTGCGAAGAGTATGACGATGACACTGCATACCTTGACGATTGGGATGGGTTCAGTTTCGATTGAACCCAATTATTTAGACGTATTACGTCTAATTAAATATATTGACATAATTTTCTTTCTTTGGTATTATGTAATCAGAAAGAAACGAAAGGAGTTCCTAAAAATGGGAGAAGTTATTGGGGCAATTATTATTTGGGGAATTTTTGTGTACATTATTGCGCGCGGTTAAGGCCGCGCAGTTAGACGTATTACGTCTAAAAAAGTTCTTGACAAATCCTATCCTATATGTTATATTATACTTACCAAATGAAAGGAGCATCCCAAAATGAAACTTGCTATCGCTAATAAGTGCCGCGCCCGCTATTTAGAGGCTATTTATAACCTTCTGGAGGAGCACGGCGAGGACGTGGGCTATATTGAGTCCAACAAGCTCAACCTGCCCGTGGTCGAAGATGGCGAGGAAGGTATCATGGTCGTGACCGTATCCATCCTCAAATCCGGCGAAGACGATTACGTTTCTGCCCGGGAGCAGTACTCCGACAAGCTCCGGGAGCGGGCTGAGCGCAAGGCTAAGGCGGACGCCAAGAAAAAGGAAAAAGAGGACAAGTAGTCCTCTTTTTCCAAAATTTAACTTAGACGTATTACGTCTAAATCTACTTCTTTACAAAATTCCTTTTATATGGTATAGTATAGTCAAGATAAAGAAGGGAGTTCTTAATATGGACAAGCGTATTTCTTATTTTTTGGTACTGGACACCGAAACGGCAAATTCTATGGATGACCCTATGATGTATGATATCGGCGGAGCTATCGTCGATAAGCGCGGGCACGTCTATGAGTCCTTCAGCTTTGTTATCTATGACGTTTTCTGCGCTGACCGCGCCTTGTTTGATACGGCATACTATGCCGCCAAACGTCCGATGTATGAAGCCCAGATTGCGCGCGGTGAGCGTCGTATCGTGGGGATTTATACCGCGCGCCGGCACATCCATGCGCTGTGCGAAAAGTGGAACGTCAAGGCAATCATCGCCCACAACGCGCGCTTTGACTACAAATCCACCAACTACACCCTGCGGTATATCACCAAGTCCAAAACGCGCTATTTCCTGCCGTATGGTGTGCCCGTGTGGGACACGCTGAAAATGGCACAAGATACCATCTGCAAACAGCCCACTTACAAACGATGGTGCGAGCGCAACGGGTATTTACAGAAAAACGGCAAGCCCCGCGCCACGGCGGAAATTCTTTACCGGTATATCACCCTTAATAATGACTTTATCGAAAGTCACACCGGTTTGGAAGATGTGCTAATCGAAAAAGAGATTTTTGTGCGGTGCGTTCGACAGCATAAAAAAATGAGAAAGTCCGTCTGGTAACAGACGGATTTTTTATGCGTTGGATTTAGACGTACAACGTCTAAATTCAATTTTTTTCAATTTTTATCCGTTGTCAAATTTTAACAGTTGGAAAATTTTACCATTTGGTTGACATAATATGGTGTTATGTAAACCGGCGCATCGTATGCGGTGAACCGCATACGCAATCCGTACAGGGCGCGCCCGCGTCAACTTGTGACCAGCTGAGCTGGGCACAGCTGCAGCTGAGAGCTGCGAATCGGCTGGCCGCAGCTGTCAAATTTTCAAAAAGCTGGGAGCTGGGACTTGTCAAGTTTTGAAAATTTTTAAATTTTATGCTATAATATATATAGAAAGTGAGAGAGAAATAAAAAAATTTTTCCGCAAAAATTAACTTCAAAAATTTGAAAAATCCTAAAATCTATGTTATAATATATATAGAAAGTAAGGAAAGAAACCTAAAAATGCGAGGCTCGCCGTCGCTAAGAGCCTTAAGAATCTGGCGACATGATTAATGGGTAGCGACCGACGCTAGAAAGGCAAAACCTATGACCATTCGTGAGATGTATGAGAATGTCCTGTCCGTGCTCGAGACCGGTGAGACCGAGGTTGACCGCGCTGAGCTGACCGAGATGGTGCGCGCTCGTCTGGAGAAGCACATCGAACAGACCGAGAAGCGTAAGAACGCTGAGCGCAAGCCTACCGCAAAGCAGCTGGCCGCTAAGGAGTACGACGCCAAGCTGATGGAGGCTCTGGCTGAGCAGCTGACCGACGAGTTCCAGCCTCGTACCGTGTTCGCTGAGGCCCTGGATATTTCTCCTTCCAAGGCGTCCACTCTGCTCAACAAGATGGACGGCGTCGAAAAGGGCGAAGTGAAGGGCGAGAAGGGCAAGCAGGTCGGCTACCGCCGCGCTCAGGCCTAAAGAATTCGAGGAACCACAAAGGTTCCTCGTTTTTTTTATTTTTTTACGAAAATTTGACAAGTTCAGAATTTTGAAATTTTTTAAAATTTGTGGTTTTTGAAAATTTGTGGCCAGGGACCCAAACACACCTAACACTATCCAAAGGCTCCCAAAATCACGTCGGATGGGGTGTCCCGATGCAACCGACCAAATCGAACCCCTATTGTACGTAAAAGCTTATCCGGACAATTTCTACGTACACCAGTCCCAGACAGATATATTATACGTACAACCTCAACGCACAGCCAAACCATACCAGCTAAATCCCAATCCTAAACTCCCATACCCTACCCCCTTTCTCACTCTCCCCTCGTACCCGTAATACGTATAAATAAAACGTATACGTATATAGTATATATATACGTATACATCTTTCCGTACTCGATGCTCCTGCGCTGGACGCTTCGCGTCCGCTAGGACCGCTCCGAGCCCCGCTTCGCGGGTCTCTTCCGCTGCAACCAACGGCATTTTAAAGAAAGGAACCTATATATAAAAATAGATTATTTCTTACGTTTACACTTAAATGTAAACTTTATGTAAAGCAATTATAAATTTTTGAGGAAAATTATGACGTCCCAAAATTTTCAGAAAATTTCTCGAAAAAATTTTTCAAAAAATCCGTTGAGCCGCGGCCGTGTCATAAAATTATGGAAAATCTCATTCCCATTTTCGCTCAATAATCGCATCATCCAAATCTATTCCCATATTCTGCGCGCGTCTCAAAATTTCTTGACACGTATAGGCGCGGCCGGTCGTTAAATCAATGAGATACTCATGAAAGACCAGGCCGCGCTTTTTCGTATTTTTAGAATCAAAAAACCACACGAGAGTCGGGTCAGAATACCACACATTTGTCATATCTAACTATTCATCATCTGGCAGAAAACCTTCGAGCTTTTCTACAGAAATTTCTGGAATATCTACTGCCAATTGGAGAATAAGCCTATGGAGTTCCCCTTTTTTACAGAAATCTCCATTTCTAATTACTTCTATAAGTTTTTCTGCATCTACTACTTTCATGGCGCACCTCCAACCCACCAAAGAAGAAAAATAATTCCTACAAAAATTATTCCGATAAACATTTCTCTAACCTCTTAAGTTCATTTTGATACCATTCATCTGTAATTAGACGCTTGAACCCATTCTCCACCCGCACAGTGCGCGCGTCCACAAATTCCGGCTCCAACTCCATAATAGGCGGCCGCCCTAAACGTCCAACATATCCAAACAATGGACTCAAAACAATATTGTCATTCCAGCTATATCCTTTTTTTGGAATTTTCTTATACTTCCAAAACCCCTCTTGGCCTTCGACTTCCTCTATTCCCACAATATAGGCATAACGCCCATCGGGGTAGTTAAAAGCCAAGAATCTATCAAACTTTCGCTCTACACGCGGGCGCAACTCTGCCGGCCAGCTAGATTGCCATTCGTCATATACACGAATCTCACGAGGAGCTTTTGCGCCCTGGATTTTAACGTACATTTTACCGTCTTTTTCATACGGCTCACAAAGCCAAGGCTTGTCTTTGAAGCTGGGAGATACAAACCACATTATTCTTCTTTCTCCTTACTGCTTGATAATTCCTTTATGAGTTCATTAAATTTTTCTTTATCAGATGATAGCAATATAACTAAATAAAAAAGTTTTAACCATGTATCGTCTTTATTGAAAGGGCATCTATCTTTATCTACTATATCATTTAACAATGGACAATAAAGTAAATATTCTTCATTTAAAAAACTAAGAGGGCAATCCGCGCAATTAGTTGGAAGCTTTATATTTGAAAAATCTAATTCATTCATAGCTTATCTCAAAAGAAAAATTTTGAGCCAAAGCGGCAAGTCAGAATTAACTATCCAACGCACCAATAGCATGGCAATAATCATACCAATGACAAAGCCAGCAACATAAATTAGGTCCTTCATTACAAGTCCTCCACTATATGCGCGGCCGTGGCATCATCTACACGCCATACACCAACATCAAACACTTGAATGGAAAGGCTTTCGATTTCTTTTCCATAATAATCTTCGATTTTCTGCGCGGCGTCAACAAAAGTATCGGCATAAATCAGACAATTATCAGTCTTAATCTCGCCTTCATCCCAATATTCTACTTTACAAAGAGTTGGATACATTATCATTCCCTCCTAGATTTTATCATTTGACCAATCTGATAAGGTATAAAACAAAGTGCAAGAAATATAACTCCTATCAACATGAAAGGCCAAAACAAAAAAACTAATACTGCTGTCACATCTTCTTCTTCGTCTATATCAAACCAGACTACACCTATCAAAACGGATATCATTCCCAAAAAAATATATCCTATTATAATTAGTAATACTGACATTTTAATCACTCTCTCGACATACAATATGGTATGCGCCTGTATTCTTTACATTTTCAATGAACACAATTTTTTCCCACTCTGCATCCGTACATACGCCAGGCGTGCAAGTATTATTATACATCTTCCACCATTGCTCTTCAGGAATTACACGGTCACGATTCTGATTGTTGGCATGCGCTGTCCAGCAATCAGTCCAAAGCCAATAAAGATAATGATGCTCAAACTCCGGGAACCATCGCACAAACTGCGCGCGGTCAATAGCATCCAGCGCATTGGTATCCACAATGACATTTTTTCCACGCAGAGCCGCAGAGTGAATGGCATTAAAATAGGAAATCCAGACCTCAAATTCGTTCTCATGCACCTGCGCGCCGTTATAAGTACGATAGAAGTCATCTACATTCAGATGAATGTAGTCAGGATGCTTCTTTGTAAACTTTTTACAAAAAGTTGTCTTACCACTACCGCTCAGGCCACAGCAAAGGATTAGGTTTCCCATTTCCATTCTCCTTCCATGAGTTCCCACTCATACCAGAAATCAAAGTTATCTGTAGTATCTACCAGGATATAGTCCATAAAGTCAGCAGAGCATCCCTCGCCAACATTTTCGATATCATCTTCGGTAGAGTCATCATCAAAGATAAACTCTTCCTCCCACTCTATTCCGAATCCGACGCGGCCGCCATAAAAACGAACTTTCATTACATTTCCTCCCAACCGTAATAAAACTCATATTGTTCAGGATTCTCAAAAATCTTTTTAAAAGTCTCTGAAAGCTCATAAGCAACATCATCAAAAACACTAAAAGGAGTAGAGTCATCATAGTTTTCTACCTGACTCCATTCTTCTTCGGGAAAAATAGTACGCCCACCACTAAATTTAATTCGCATTAGTCTTCAAACCCCCTCACTACGACTTCACCGAAGTCATAGATCGTATACCAATTGAACAACTCATACTTGGCATCATCCAATTCCTCTTGGGAGTAATCCCCGTGAGCATTCAGATATACTTGCCACAGATATTCAAATGCTTTATCTTTGGATTTGAAGAAGTGAGAACGGTCAGCATC